>OFGA01000576.1_pt1 | contig 29718 bp, 27 predicted proteins | sample 1521471 | NCBI WGS metagenome assembly OFGA01 (sample SAMEA3504086, study PRJEB24116) | mouse gut metagenome | biome: mouse gut; feature: mouse-associated habitat; material: faeces | place: Denmark | collected 2011 | reverse complement strand
CGAATACGGCGGCGCACTGGCCTATATCGCGGAGGAGGTGAAGGGGCCGTTTCCGTATCTGGCGGCTGACAGGTAATATAAGGATGGTGCCATCCACTATGCGATGCCGGTAAAGAATATGGTATATGATGCCCTCCAGTATGCGAAGCAGGTATCCATTGCCGCGGCTTCCCATAAGCGTTCAGGCGATTACAGGGGAGCCGATGGGGATGAGTACCTGTCAGGGGTCATGAAGCAGGACAGGCTCCTGCCTGTAGTGACCCTTGTGGTCTGCTTCAATGCCGAGGAATGGGACGGGCCGATGTCCATCCATGAGATGTTCGGGGAGCAGGACGCCAGGATACTGGCGCTGGTGCCGGACTATAAGATCAACCTGGTCGCCCCGGCGTCCATAAAGGACAGCGACTTTGGGAAATTCCGGACATCCCTGAAAGAAGTGCTGTCCTTCATCAAATATTCACAGGATGCTGACAGGCTTGGGGAGGTCGTGGAGGCAGACGAAGGGTTCCGGCACCTGGGGCGGACCGAAGTTGACGTGCTGAACGCCTGTGTAGGCGCAAATCTGGAGATGGAAAAGGGCAGGGAGGTGATTGATGTGTGTTTGGCTCTGGAGGAAATGAAACGGAGGGCAGCGGAGAAGGAACGCATTGCAGCGGGGAAAGCAGTAGAGGCGGAGCGCGCTGCAGCGGAGAAAAACCGGATTTCCACTTTGCTGAAAAACATCCAGAACCTGATGGAAAAGGCAGGATGGTCTGCTGAGCATTCCATGGATATGCTGGAAGTTTCCGAGGGGGACAGGAAAGCGCTTCAACCGTTTATCGGATAAGCGTATATTTTGGGACGCAGTTATGATATGGGGATGAAACAGAAGGAAAGCCGGCCAGATGCTATGGAAAGATATCTGGCTGGCTTTTTTGGTGCACCCGGCGAGGGCACGTTCTAAAGGGTGAAAGTCCCGAATCCGCCCGGCAGTGGGAAGGATACAGCCGAACACCAAAGTTCTCGCCGTGAGGTTTAAGAGGGCTGAAGGAAGGTACATGAGATGGCAGACTGCCGAAGGGCGGTGGCCTTGGTACTGGACGGTATGCCAGATGGTGTGGAAGGGGAACTGATCATCCCCCTATCCGATTAAAGGCTTTTGTATACCTACGAATCCTTCACGATGCCGTGGCTGGAAAAATACTCCAGCCAGATGACGTCATATTTGCCCAGGAGATGCACCTCATCCCAGGTGTAGTCCGGGTTCAGGTTCCCGGTCTCGTCCGTCACCACCTCGTTGATGTCCAGGTAGAAGATGTTTTCCCCATCAGCCAGGGCGGCGATGCGGTCGTTGCGCTCCTGGATGGCCGGGTTGTTGAAGATCGGGTCGGATTCCGATTTGCTCTGCTCCACGTACATGATGCCGCAGACATAGAGGATGGCGTCCGGCTGCAGCTCCCGCAGATGGTCCACGGCGGCCTCATAGGCTTCCATAAAGGAATCCACAGTGCCTGTGCCCATCTCGTTGATGCCGATTTCCAGATAGATTTTCCCGAAGGAGCGTTTCCGGAGGGCCTCTTCTATGGTAAGGGTCTGGCCGTCCACCTGGGCGGTCTTGGACTGGAACATGCTGTAGACGGTCATGCCGCCCTCGGCGTAGTAGGTCAGATTGTCCCAGCCGGAATAAAGCTCCACCCCGGTGACCCGGGAGTCGCCGATGAACAGGGCATCGTCAAAGTACTCCCGGGGCACTTCCGTGAAGGCATATTGCATTGGCTCTGCCTGGGCTGCGGCATCAGGGTTCTGCTCTGCGCCGGGGGTTGTGTCCGGAACCACGGAGCCCGCATCGTGGGAACTGCCTCCGGGCACAGCCGTGTCGGTGTGCTGAGGACTGCCTGGATTGCTGGCGGCATTGTTTCCTGAACCGGTGGGGGCTGAATCCTGCTGTGGGACGGCAGTACCGGAGGGATTGGCTGAACCGGCAGCTCCTGCGCCCGGCTGTCCTCCGGAGCCGACTGCTTCTGGGCTCTGCTGGTTGCCAGAGCCGCCGGAACCATTGACCGAACCGAATGCTCCTGTACCATGCTGCTCAACGGAACCGCCGGAACCATTGGCCGAACCGGCAGCCCCTGCGTCCTGCTGCCTGCCGGAGACGCTGCCAGAGATAGCCGCTTCCCGCTGGCCCGCAAGGACATCGGGGATTTCCCCGGTATTGGACTGGCTGGAGGCAAGCAGGAGGGAATTATCCTGGGCATCTGCGCCCCCAGGCTCCCAGAACGAATCCCGATGGGCCAGGCCCTGCATCAGCACGGAGATGATGGGCTGTCCCCAGCCGTCCGTATCATATTTTTCAAAAACGCCATGTGCGCTGACGGCGGCTGTAAGGCTGGCACACAGCATGCTGGCTGCCAGTGCGGATAACAACGGTGTGGTATGCTTTCGTGTCCTCATATGTCTACTCCTATGCCCGGTTCCAGGGCGCTGCTTCCAAATATACTGCCGTTTCATCTTATACTGCATAACGCTGAATGCTGCCTAATGTAATCATGCGAATGAACCAGTCAGCGTTATGCAGTCCGGTTTCACGGCAAGTGAAATCGTTAAGCGGTATAAATACATAATCTCTCGAACTTCTAAAAGGCGCGGACGGTTACTCTTGTCAGGACTATATGTAGCTTCCTCAGAATCCCAGATACAGGAAAGGGTTATGCAGTCCGGTGACGATCCGGTAGACGCATACCCAGAACAGGGCGAACAGCAGGACTTTTGCCCCCAGGGTGTTCCAGAACCGCTTCCAGACAGAATCCGCCAGGGGGCAGGACACTGCCAGCGCCGCCAGGAAGAAGCCCAGGTAGTTTTTCCCGTGGATGATCCAGTCCCTCGGGTTCACCGCGATGCCGCCGCCCCGGAAGGGAAACAGCCGCGTAAAATAAGTCCCCAGGCTCCCCAGATCCGTGACGGCGAACACCACCCAGGTCAGCGGAATCAGGAACCATACATACAGATGCCCCACCACCGGGTGGCCATTCAGGAGCTTCCCCAGCCAGAGCTTTTCCATGACGATGAAGAACCCCAGCGCCAGCCCCCAGATAAGGAAATTCAGTGTCACGCCATGCCAGATGCCCGTGGCCAGCCATACAATCAGCAGATTGCACACCGTCCGCGCCGCGCCTCTCCTGCTTCCCCCCAGGGGGATGTACAGGTAGTCCCGAAACCACCGCCCCAGCGACATATGCCATCTGCGGTAATACTCGCTGACGCTCAGAGAGCGGTAGGGATGGTCGAAGTTCCGGGGGAGCCGGAAGCCCAGCATGCTGCCCAATCCCACGGCCATCAGGCTGTACCCCTGGAAGTCGAACAGGAGCTGCACCGAGTATGCCGCTGCGCCCATCCAGGCCAGGGGCGTGGAGATGCTCTCGAAGCCCACGGTCCGGATGTCGTGCCAGAGGATGCCCACAGTGTCCGCGATGATGACTTTGAAGGCCAGGCCTACGATCATTAACGACAGGCCGTACTCCACGCCTTTGGCGGTGATTTTGCGTCTGCGCACCTGCTCGATGGTGTCATGGTACGCGGTGATGGGGCCGGACAGCAGCTTGGGGAACATGGCCGCAAAGGCCCCCAGCTCCAGAAAGCTTCTGGGAGGCCGCTCCGCCCGGCGGTACACGTCTATGGCCGCGGTCAGCAAGGTAAAGGTATAGAAGCTGATGCCCGGCGGAAGGGAGGGGGCCATATACTTGAAATACCCCAGGACGCCCACATGGAACAGCACGGCCGCCGCCAGCCAGCCTTTGCGCCAGCCAGGGGACTTCCGGCAGTCCAGGATGCGGGTCAGCACATAGTTCACGGCCACGGAGCCCAGCAGGATTGCTGCGCCCGGGAGGCTGCAAAAGCCGCAGAAGACGATGCTGCCTCCGAAGAGGACGGCATTGCGGTACTTTGCCGGGCACAGGAAATACACCAGCAGAAACGCGGGGAGGAAGCGGAATATGAAATTCAGGTCGGACAATCCCACTGCGGCGCACCTCCTTACGCGGCCCGGCCGGATCTCCCGCCCCACAGGGTCAGGATCCGGCCGGCCTATGGCAACGGTCATATTGGTCAGGGCTTTCGACAAATTCACTTCTTTTTTTCAATGGCTCCCCTATAGCATACGGAAGTATTTCATCAAAAGCACATCATTTTTGCATCATAGTTGCATATAAAAAATACTATATAGTTGCAGTAAAATGGCGGCCTAAGAGCTGGCGCTGTTATAATGCCGCAGCCCCCGCTTCCACGCGCAGACCGTCAGCCCGGTAAACACCGCCGCCACGGCCAGGCCCTGCAGGGCCGCCTGCCACCTAAGCTCCCCCAGTATGCTCTGCACCGGCAGAGTAGCCATCAGGCCGTAGGGCAGGAGGAAGCAGAAGACGACCCGGTAGATGCCGTAAAAGGCAATGCCCGGCAGCTTCATGCACAGCTCCAGCGCCGCGTCCTCCAGCTGCTCCAGCTTTGCATTGGTCACCAGGTAGAAGCAGACGCTCCGGATCAGCACCATCATGTCATAATGCAGCAGAATCATGACGGCCAGCCAGCCCAGATACAGCAGGACGTCCTCCGCATGGGGCACGATCCCCGCCCTGCGCGCGCCGTATCCGATGATGCACAGGCTCATGGCGATCAGGGGCAGGGAGCCCGGGTTGATCTGCTCAAAGGTAAGCCGCAACAGCGGGCTCACGGGCTTTGTCAGATACAGATCCAGCTCTCCGTTCCTGATTTTGTCCGGGACCTGCCGGATGCCGAAAAAGTAGAACGCCATGCCCACCGCATTGATCAGGGAGAAGGTTCCGATGAACAGGATCATCTCCCCCTCCCCCCAGGCGCCGATTCGGTCCACATTGGAATACACCGCCCCGAACACCATGAGCTGCACGGCGAACAGGCTCCCGTCCACGAAAAACGGCCCGAAGAACCCCAGCCGGAACAGCATCAGATGTTGGAAACGGATGCGGAACAGCTCCCGCAGCACTCTGAAATTTTTTTTCATCCTTTTTCTCATATCCCCACCCCGTCGTATCTCTTTCTGTATTTTTTCCAGGTAATCCCGATGACAAGCTGCAGGGCCCCGCACCAGGCCGCCAGAATCAACAGGCCGGGCGCAGCCTCCTCCCTGCACCGCCCTGTGAGCAGCATGGAGGGAAGATAGGTCACATAGTAGAAGGGCAGGCAGCGCATCAGCTTTACCACGGTCTCCGGGAACAGCGCCAGGGGCACGATCGTCCCGGTGACCAGAGCCACCAGATTGTTCTTTATCATCAGGAAAGTGCTGATTTCCTGATATTTTAACGTCAATATCCCCAGATAGAAATTTAACTGCACCATGAACAAAAGCCCCAGCAGGACCATCAGCGCCGCGCAGGCCATGACAAGCGGCTCCCCGGTGAACGCGAACCGGATCCGGAACAGGAAGACCCAGACCGCCGCGGCCAGGAAGTCAAAAATGAGATAGAAGGCCACCACCCCTGCCTCCATGGCGATGAAGTATCCCTGTATGTTCATGGGCAGCACCATATATTTCGAAAAGGTGCCGTTTCGGATGCGCGCGGAGATCTCTCCGCTGATGCCGCCGGACAGCTCCAACTGGGACAGGAAGGAGCTGATGATGTAATAGGACAGCATGCCGTGGAAGGTGAACCCGGCCACCGCATCCCTCTGCCGGAAGATGATGCCCCAGAGCAGGTAGGCGAAGAGGATCTTCGATATGGTGAACAGCATGTTGAAGACCACATCCGCCCGCCAGGCGAGCTGGGCCTTCAGGTTCACTGCAGCGGCTTCCCGGTATTTCCTGTATCCGGATATGAATTCGGCTCTCATAATGCCACCCCCTTCGCGCCCTCCTGATAGATCCGCTCCACCACAGTCCCGATCTCGTCCTCCTCCACCGAGATGTCCGTGGGGCCCCAGGGCATGATGGCCGCCAGGGCCGCTCCGGCTTCCTCCTTGGGCACCAGGACCGTCAGCTTGTGGGGCGTCCGTTCCAACACCTCCCAACAGGGGAGCTGGCGGGAGGATTGCCCTCCGGCCTGTCCCTGCAGGGGAGCGGGATTTTCCGCGGCCGGGCCCTGGGCCGGAGGGAGCTCCTGGGAGAATGTGGCCGTGATTTTCTTGTTCTTCTGATATCTGGCGAACAGCGCATCCGTCCTGCCGTCATAGACCTTGCAGCCGTGATGGATGACTACAGAGCGGTCGCAGAGCGTGGCGATGTCTTCCATGTAGTGGGAGGTGAGGATGATGGAGGTCCCCCGCTCCCGGTTCACCTGTTTCAGGAACCTGCGGATCTGGTTGGAGGCGATGGCGTCCAGGCCGATGGAGGGCTCGTCCAGGAAGAGGATCCTGGGATTGTGCAGCAGCGCCACCATCAGCTCCATCTTCATCCGCTCCCCCAGGGAAAGGGTGCGCACCTGCACGTCCATCAGCTCCCGGACGCCGAACAGCTCCGTGAAATAGGCCCTGGTCTCCCGGAACTGCTTTTCGTCCAGCTCATAAATCTCCTTGAACAGGCGCAGGGTGTCGTTTGCGGTGAGCTCAAAAAAGAGCTGGCTCTTCTGGCCCATGACCACGGCATACTGGCGCTTGAACTCGTTCTTCAGGTCATTGGGGTAGAAGCCCATGACATGGATCCGCCCGGAGGTGGGCGCGATGATGCCGGTGAGCATCTTCGTCAGGGTGGTCTTCCCGGCGCCGTTCGGCCCGATCAGCCCGATGAACTCCCCCTCCTGTAAGGCAAAGTCGAAATCCCGGACGGCGGCCTTCTCCTCGTATTCCCGCTTCCAGAGGCTCCTGATGCTGCCGGAAAGCCCCTCCGGCTTTTTGAACCTGCGGTAGGTCTTGGTAAGTCTTTCGGTCTCAATGATGTTCATGATGACACTCTCCTCGCGCTTTGGCGCATGTTATTTTACGGTTAGACAATACAAAAACCGGCCACGGTAGTATCTGCCCTGTGCAAAAGGCATACTCCTTCCGTGGCCGGCGTTTCATGGAACCAAAAAAACACAGCCTACAATGGCCATGCTTTCCATTTACAGTCCAGAATATTTCCTGAAAAAGAAGTATATGTTAAGCATCTACAGGGCAGACGAAAGGGCATAGCTATCCCCCGAAAGGCAAACAGCTATCCTCTCCCCGTGTTCAGTTGCGGAGCACCTCCACATCCACCAAGCTTAACATACAATACCTCTCTTTCCTCGTTTTCGAATAAGTATAATGCATCGGGGGCGGTGTGTCAAGGGATAAGAGGCCCTTTTCAGGTTAAACTTATAAACTGTTATGCAAAGCAACACCATTTGGTGTTCATTAAAAATATAAAGAAATGATCTATTTCATTCTCATAATCCAATGACAGTACATAGCGAATCTTCTTCATGCTCAGCTTATAGCTGCTTTTCACCAGCGACAGAATTGACAGAACTATCTTTTTCATAATCTGGAGGTTTTTTGCTCCTGTCTTTGCCATGCTTGTATTTTTGTCGTCCCGAAATGTGAAATCCAGCTGCCAGTGCAGCTTGTTCTCCACTCCTTATCTGAACATTCAGATAAGGAGTGGAAAACACGCTGCACCACGTGCTTGATGATGTATTTCGTGAGGACCGCTCCAGTGCAAGAAAAAGTAAGAACAATCTTGCACTGATCCGGAAGATTGCATACAACATTTTAAAAATTGCCTGTATCCAGGACGATACAGGCAAAGGGATTCAGGAAATGTCAGATATTTTTTCTGACGATTTAGACCTGATTGCAAAGTATGTTTTTGGTGCCATACAAAGCTTCCGCTAAGATAATTATAATACAAAATCATTTTCAAAAAAATCACAAAATAAGAAACAGGGGACTTTTTGCGTTTTTTTTGAAAATCAAGTAAGTCGAAGTAAGAACAAAAATTTCTCAAGCATTGTTAAGACAGAGGGCCGATTTGATTATGGCTTCATGAAACAACCCTAGCAGGAAATACAAAGCTCTTTACAAACGCTATGGAATGTGGTATTACATAGACAAGCAAAGGCGGTAATCCCTAAATGCTAGAGAAAGGACTGATTCCGTTGGAAAGAGAAAGAGCGTGGTAGATTTTTGACTTAAATGAAAATACAGATTTTTGTCAAAAATAACTAATTTGAACTCATTTAAAAAGGCATAATTACAATAAAAAGGAAAGGTGGGTATTTTTATAAAAACCAGAAAGAGAATTTTAAGTGCTTTACTTGCGGCAAGTATTTGTGCAGCTATGCCAGTTGTTGCATTTGCTGCTAGTGAGAGTATCGACGGCGGCAGTGGTTCATGGTACGGCGGAATTGATTCTAACCATAAAATCTATTCTAAAGTATGGGATCACAAAGTAGACGGAAGAAGATACAGTGTAACTGTTTGGGTAAAAGATGACAATGGCGACAAAGACTCTGTAACGGGTACTACAAACGGTGTAGATGCCGCAGGAGAGGTTAAAGTAACCAAGACTGCCTCTTATGATCACATATTCACTCCTAACAAAGTAGGCTATAAGGATTTAACAGTTGTTGTTTCTCGTAGTGCTGGCGCAGATGTAAAAGTAGCTCCGGCAGCTCCTTCTTCTTATGAAGTCGAGTTGTGGGAAGATGAAGAAGTGAATAAGTAAAGACTTGTGCTTCTGGCAAAAAGTACGAGGTCAAGTATATTTTTACTTGACCTCGCACTTAACTTTTTTAGAAACACAATAAATAATGGATCAGGAGACGGTACAATGAAAAAACTATTTAGTTTAACAGGAGTTTTTATCGGAATATATTTAGTATATATTTTTGTGATTTACTCCAGTTCTTTAATCTTTCCTATGAATATTGGAAATTTGTATGATTGTGCGGTAGAAAAAAATATCTCATCTGAGGATTTAATTGATATTGCACAAGAATATAATCTAACGGTATTCACAACAGAATATAATAACACCAGCTTTTTGCAAAAAAATGTTGTTTTTAACTATCTAAATATTAGTGATAATGATGATATAGAGATGGGGTATCAAAATACATTATTTTCTACAAATAAAATTTTGTATAAAGAAGATTTAGAAAGTGGATTGAAACTACAACGTTTTTGGACAATAGAGAACGAAGATTCAAATTTTGCTGGGTTTATTGATGGATTGAAAAATTATGGAATACATAATGAAATCTTTGAATCTCACAGAATGAATTTTTCTGTAATATTTTCACAGAAAAATGTGGAATTTTTTTTGTGTGTAATTCTATTGTTGGTGTTTTGTATGAGTGTTTACTATATGCTTCGCAGCAAAGAAATTGCGATTTTGAAATTAAATGGACGTAAAGATTTATCTATATCAACAAATATTATAAAAATTGCTGCGATACGGATTCTGATGGGATATACTTTGATTAGCATAATATTTGGTGTTTATTTAATATTGAAGCACCATGAATTATTAGCTGATTTTTCAAAACTTTATTTTTATATTACAATTTGTATTGTCTTAACAATGCTAGCAGTTATGTTGATTGGTACATTATTTGTGAAATTTTTGAATATCGTACCCGCACTAAAAAGCAATAAAAATAATAAACTGTTAGTCATATTTACTGTTGTGTTTAAATTATGTGCAACGATTATTCTTGTTATTTTTGCTCAAAACGTATATTATGATGTACTTGATGTGCAAGTTGCCAGCGAAACCGATAATAGTGTAAGAAGTTCGGACTTTTACTATGTTAAAACAGCAGAAATTCCAGACAATGTTTTAATGGATTTGTTGCTTTTAAATTTTGATGAAACTGATAAAAATAAAATATACAATTATGCTAATCCGACAGATTGCTTATATGGGCATGAAGCTAGTTTTAACCATGATAAAAAAGAAGGTATGATCACTAATCCCCCAATCATTCGTATGTCATACAATATGCTTGACTTTATACCCGTTTATTCTGATAAGGGAGAAAGAATCGACCAAGATAGTTTTGATTGTAATTCAACTACTATCTTAATTCCAAGTAATTTATCTGAAAGAACGGAGGAAATAGTAGCTGGGTTTGGAGAAAATACAACTGTCAAAGTACGATTTATTGAAAGCGGTCAAGAACATTGTAACTTTTTAAATCCAGTTGAAAAAACCTATAACGCAATTTATTTTCTAAAACCAATAGAAAGAGATATTTATTTCAATAATGGGCGTGTTTTATTCCATAAGGATATTATCACAGATATGGAGAAATATTTATCAGAAAATAAGATAGACAGTGGTACGGCAACTTTGGTTAATTTATCTTCAGATTATCAAAAAGTGCTAGGCAATTTAGATTTAAAACTAATAGATGATTTACAGTTTTTAATTGTAAATGCTCTTTCTTTCCTACTATCAGTTATTGCAATAGGTGTAGTATATTGTGAGTTTAGAAAGAAAGAAATTGCAGTTTTTAAAATTTTATCAGTATTTCCAAAAAGGTTAGTTTTGTATTTATGTGGTATCAATATGTTGATTACTCTTATTGTTACCTTGTGTATTTGTCCAGTATTCTTCTTTGTAGCTATATTAGAAAGTATAGTATATATGGCAATATTTTATAATTACCAAACTAAAAAAACCGTATCAATTTTAAAAGGAGAATAATAACAGGGAGGATATTGATATGATAGAATTAAAAAATATAACTAAATCATTTGGAAATAATACCATCTTTGATAAATTTAATTGTATTATCGAAAGTGGCGAGTTTCTAGGAATTAAAGGGAAATCTGGTAGCGGAAAGTCAACCTTGTTAAATATAATCGGGTTACTTGAAAAATGTGATAGTGGAGAAATCATAATTGACGGTAAAGAGGTTCATTATAATGATAAAAAACAAATTAAATACTTATTAAGAAAAAAAATAGGTTATTTGTTCCAAAACTTTGCGTTGATTGATGATTTTTCAGTCCTAAAAAATTTATCAATAGGATTAGAAGATAAAAGTAAAAAAGAAAGAATTACTTTAATTCAAAATGTTTTGAATGGATTAAATTTGCAAGTTGACATTAACAAAGAAGTTTTCAAGTTGTCTGGTGGAGAGCAACAACGTATAGCAATCGCAAGGGTTATGCTACAAGACAAATCTATAATTTTAGCAGACGAACCAACAGCTTCTGTTGATCCGGTAAATAGAGATATAATTTTAGAGATTTTGAAAAAGTTAAATCAATCTGGTAAAACAATAGTTTTAGTGTCGCATGATGATTATGTTATAAGACAAGCTAGCCGAGTTATACAATTATAGTAATAGAATAGAAATCGTTGCTACAAAATATTTCTTGTGGCAACGATTTTTATTTACAGAATATTTCGCTAAATGGTTATACCGAAACTTCTATTATACCGAAATCTCCATGGAAAGCTGATAAAGCATGGCTTCTTGCGGAGATTTTCGGTATAACTTTTTACTGGATCTTATACAGTAGAAAACAAAAAATGCCGCCCCGACACAGGAATTCGGTATAACCTACAAGAGCTTACAAGCCATAGAGTTGCTTTAGGAGATCCTCATCGTCTATGGTATAGCTTGAAGAATCTTCTGGAGCCCCTGTCCCAGAACCCATGGCTTTTTCTATCGCTTTACGCTTTGCCTCCGTGTCGGCATGGGCATAGACCAGAGTGGTCTCAAGGCTGGCATGCCCAAGCCATTGGGAGATCAGTGTCAGGTCCATCCCGTGCTGGTACAGGTGCATGGCACGGGTATGCCGCCAAAGATGGGGGTATACTGTTTCTGGCACATCCCCGCATTTCTCCCTTGCCGCATCCGCATATTTCTGGATGCGGATCCTCACCGTGTCATCGCATATGGGCTGTAGCTGTCCTTTCCGTTCTACATAAAACAGCGGCTTTTCTGAAAGCATGGATTCCCTTTTGTGAAAGACGCTGATATAATTCTTCAGCTTCCCTACTGTATTCGCCATCAAGGGGACTGTCCTGATCTTCCGGCCTTTTCCAAACAGCTGTGCTGTCGGCGTCCTGTCAAGCCGCAGGTCGCAGAGCCTGATGCCGAGGGCCTCCTGTATCCTGGCTCCTGTATCATACAGCATGACCATGATCATCTGGTCGCGCAGCCCTATGGCTGTGCGGGTATCCGGTTCTTTCAGGAGCGCCTCCACTGCCTTTTCTGTCATGTAGTCCACTTTGGCAAAGCGGTCGCTCTTGCGGACCTTGATGGCAGAGAGCTCACCTGACAGGCTGATATATTCCGGCCTGCAGGCTGCCGCATAGCTGACGAACGCCCTCAATACCGCGAGCCGGTTGTTCCTGGTCGAAGACGACAGGCCCCTGTCCCCTGTAAGCGAGTCCAGGTAGGCATTGACGGAACCCGCGTTCACCATATCGAAAGTGACGGCCATGACCGGTATGCCTTCGGCCCCCGCCACATGGGCCAGGAACTGGTTCAGCACAGTGCGGTAAGTGGTCACTGTGTTCCCGCTCAGCTTCCGCTGCACCGGCAGATATACGAGGAGGAAGTTCTTGATCAGGAGGAACAGCTGTGGATCTTTTATCTTTCCCATAGTTCCACCTCCGGCACGAGCCTGTTCATGCTGTCCCAGTCTATCCCTGAAGATCTTACAAGGTTCTCTGGGAGGAGATGTATATAGTAGGCTGTGGCTGCAAGCTCCTTATGCCCCATATATGCCTGCAGGTATGGGAGCCGTGAATGGATGTCGATGCCCCTGTCCAGCCAGCGGCTTAAATTCGCTGTGGCGAACCGGTGGCGGAGGTCGTATACTCTTACTGGAGGGAGCAGTTCAGATGGTTCATCTTTCTTTGACCTGGCAAAAAACTTCCTGAACTTCCCGCCCATCCAGGCGGCAGTGTACGGACTGCCGTCTGGCCTTGGAAAAAAATGTCCGTTTTCCGGGAAAGAAGCATCGCGCATCGCGGCATAGGACCGCACAACCGCCCGCATATCCTCAGACATCACGATGCTGCGGCTCTTATGCCATTTCGTGTTGACGATACGGACCTCGCCGGAACCAAGGTCCACCTCGCTCCTTTTCAGGAGCCGTCCCTCATTTGGACGCAGCCCACAGGTATAGGTCAGCCTGAAGTAGGTGCTCAGCAGCGCGGCCTCCAGCTCCCTGCCCGCCTTTTCGTATAAGTCGATCTCATGGAAAAGCCCCTTCAGCTCATCATCGCTGAAGATATATGGGACAAATATACTTTTTCCCGCCGTGAACATCTCCGAGATGACATAAGCATCCTTTCCCGTGGATCTCTGGTAACGCCCGAAGGCCCTGGCAAAAGCAGCTTTCCGGTGGACTGTCCCGTCCGCTTTTGACATCCCTGCCTTCAGCCAGCTGATGACGATGGGTTCCGTCACCCTGTCAGCATCCGGGTGGCCGCTGGAGCAGTGCCGGTCAAAGTCCTTCGCCCGGTCGAGGTAGGTAGCCTCCGAGAACCCAAATGTTGCCTTGAGGGCGATCATGTCCTCAAGGTCTTTTGCAAACCCGCTGGTAAATCCATAGCTCATGACAGGCACCCCCTTTCAAGAGGGATCACGCTGAAATCAAGTGCGCATTCCCGGAGGTCGTCTGTATTAAGAGAAAGGTACTGGCGGGCAGAATCCGTATCGTCATGGCCGAGCATCTGTGACACTGTGGTGAGCGGCGAACCTGAAACGAGCAGTTTCTTTGCCAGCCTCCTGCGCAGGCCATGGAACCCCTTCCCGTCAAAGGGCTGCCTGCGTATCCCGGCTTTTTCCTGATAGGAGCGGAACATGCAGCCGATACAGGTCGTGTCCTGGATCTCCGTCTTTGGGGCTGAAACGCGCAGGAACACTTCCCCGCATCCGGTCCCTTTCGGCCTGGCGTTCAGGATATAGTCCTTCAGGGCCTCGCCAGTCTCTTTCATGAGCGGGACGTGCGTTGTCGTGCCTGTCTTGCTCTGGACGAGCTTTATCTCGCCTTTCCTCCAGTCAATGTCCGTCAGCTTCATGCGGATGATGTCGATGGCACGCAGGCCCGTGGTCGCGCCCACAAGGATGATGGCGCGGTTCCGTTTCCCTGTTTCTGTCTCCGTGTCGATTACACCGAGAATCCGCTCCAGCTCCTCATCGGTCACGTAACTCTGGATGGGCATCCCCCTGTATACCTTGTATGAAAAAAGTTCTACGCAGTCCGGGGCCGGTATCCCGGAATCCTTAAGGAAGATATGGAAATGCTTCAGGTAGAGCAGGACATTGTGCAGGCCTGATGTCTTTATGCTGGCTGCGGTCTTTAAGATGAATTCCCGGACTTCATCATGTGTCACATCTGAAAGCGAGGCATGGCCGCGCTTCTCCATGTACTGGAGATATTTCCGCACGGTCCATCCGGCATCATATCTCGATTTGTCCCCGCATGACCTCGAACAGAGGAACTGGTCAACGATCCGCTCATTCCCCTCCGACAGCATAAAAGAAGTCCCCCTTTTTTGCGATGTGTACCGGAATTGTCCACTCAGGAAGAATTCATTCATCCTGCGGCCGACATACCGTGTTTTCTTGAAGGACTGGTAGGTGACCTCTCCGCGCTCATACCTTTCCTTGTTCAGGCTGATATACTCATCCGTGATCTCTGGGCTGTATGCTGCCTGTCCGGTCTGCACATAGTATTTCCGGAACTGCCCCATGGCAGGCTGATAATACCTCCAGATCGTAGTCTCACTGTAACCGATTCGCCTCATCTCATCCAATATCTGCGCAATCAGCTGGTTGATGGTTACTGTGTTTTGTTCCATGGCAAAACGCCTCCTTTGATAATAGTCAGACATTATCCTGTCTGCCCTGTCTATTATCATGGATACGTTGTTTTTGTGCGAGAAGTATTATACCGAATTTGAGCATCTGTCCGATGAGGCGCCAGCAAGATTGCCGGATCTTGGAGAAAATGTTATACCGAATTATCTTAAAAAATCGTTGAAATACAGTGGCTGCTCCGTAAGCCTCGGTATAATAGAAGTTTCGGTATAACCAAGTAGCGCACCCCCGTAAAATCCCCTCCCGTTACATCTTCGCCCCCAGCCTTGTGAGCGGCGGTATGTTGAGAGAAACGAGGAATTGGTTCACAGCTTCAATCTTGCACGAATACATCTCACATAGGACCATGCAGTATGTATTGTGGCGCATAGTGTTCTTCATCACAAGTCCCGCTTTCCGCAACAGTTCCATGCTGATGATCGGCGGGAGTGTCAGGCCGACCGATAACGCCACGATGTGTTCCCTCGTCACACCATAGTCTGGGTCGTTGCTCAGACGGATGATGGTGCGGGTCGAGATCAGCGAGGTTTCCTCCAGATGCTCCACTGTCATCTTCTGATCCTTCATCAGGTAATGGAGGGCATCTGGAAATTCCATCGGGGCGATGGCCTTATTCGTGGCGGTTGCCCATTCTATCATTGACGGGAAAGCCGTAGTATTATCTTGACGGCTGGTATCTGAACATAGATTTGAAAAAACTGTCATGTCGGTGTTCTCCATATTCTGGACGGCATCTGTCCGATGCGCCTGTCCTTCTCCTCTATCTGAGAAAACTATAACGGACAGTTCTTCAGCTTCTTTCGAGGATAGTCCGGGAACACTCCAAGAAAAATCCTGCTTTTTGCCGAGAGAAAAGCCCCGGCCGCAATATGCGACCAGGGCTTCAAAGAAGCTCAATATTCGGATTGAATTTGTAACCGATGCTGTGAACGCTCCTAATATAGTCCGGCGTTTCGGGTGTGACTTTGAGCTTGTGCCGGAGGTTGCTGACATGATTGTTGATTGCCCTGTGGGAGTAGTAGTCAAGATTTTCGTGCCACACGAGGTCTATTATCATCTCATAGGTGAGTACGCGGCGAGGATTCATGATGAGTAAAGCGAAGATGTCGAACTCTTTCACTGTCAGCATGATTTCGGTTTCACGGACATATACAATCCTATTTTCCAGACAGAAATACAAATCTTCGGCTTGAACTTCTGTCAACTTGGCATCAGGATTGATGGCTGGAGTGTGGGTAGAAATACTGTGTAGGAAAATATCGGGATTGCCGCCTTGCGCTTGTGCGAGAACATACTGCATCAATTCCTGTTGCTGGCTGACATCTAACAGAGCAAGCAACTTCTCACCAATTTGTTTGCCGGATTCCGATATGTCAAGAACAGCTAACTTCCCAATTCAAACCACCTCCCTCCACATTTGACCCTTGTATACTGCATTATTGAAAAGGGAAAATCTGTATCCGTTTCGGAATATTGGATGGGAATGTCAAAACGAAGTGTTGTGCAGCATCAAGCCCATCCAATATTCCCGAAAGAGTGTCGCCATCAGATATTGTTTTATGAATGCTCTAATTAGTCTGCTGTGCTTTTTCTTTCAGCTTTTGAAATGACAGGTCGCTGATTGCGTGTTCTATCTGGTGGGCGTCTTGCTCCGCTGTTTCCTGATCGACACCAGCGGCGATTAGCTGCTCCATGAAAAATTGGCGGCGTTCATAAATCTTTTCAGCGACTGTTCGTCCATTCTCGGTTAGACAAAGACAGCCGTTTTCATCTATGACCAGAAATCCGCCAGTCCGCAGGTTCTTTACCGCATGGCTGACACTTGGTTTTGAATATCCCATATATCCGGCAAGGTCAACCGATCTGATGCTCCCCCTTTTCTGGTGAAGTATCAAAATGGCCTCTAAATAGTCCTCCGAGGATTTACCTAATGTCAGGTCAGTTCACCCCCTTGTGGATATTCAGGTGTTTCTACAGTTAAAGCACGATTGATTTTGATTGCAAAAATGAAGGTAACTGCGGTTGTCAGCAAGTCGGCTGCTGGCTGCACCCAAATGACCCCGGACAACTGGAACAGCCGAGGCAGTATGTAGATCAGCGGCAGGAAGAAAATTCCCTGTCGGCTCAAACTCAACAGTCCACCCACCAGACTTTTTCCGATGGAGAGATAAAGGCTTGCATATACCATCTGAAAACCAAAGGTGATAAACAGAACTGCGTTCAGCCGGAGGGCCTTGCCTGCCAGATTTACCATTTCTGCATCGGTTCCAAAAATGGATACGATTGGTTCTGCAAAGGCAAAGAGTACGATAGCCGCGATCATGCCGAATGTTGTAGACCAAATCAGACAAAGGCGGATGGCCTTTTTCAGCCGGTCAAATTGCTTGGCACCGTAGTTATATCCGGCAAACGGCTGGAACCCTTTCAAGAAACCAAAGACAATGTAAGTCCCGACGGTCATAATACGGATCACAGCCCCCATTGCCGCCACGGCGTAGTCCCCATAAGGCTTTGCCGCGCTGTTGGTAAGTCCCATAGACGCGCTGGCAAGAAGCTGGAACAGAAGCACAGGAATACCGATTTTCAAAATCTCGCCCAAAAGCTGGGGTGAAAGACGGATATTCCGCAGCGACAGCCGTAGAACACCTTGCTTTGTTGCTATGTACCCAATATAAAGGGCCATGTTGACGCCCAGCGAAATCACCGTGGCGATAGCCGCGCCCTCAATGCCCCAATCCAGGGCGTAAATCATAATCGGGTCTAAAATGATGTTGATGATACTGCCGGTGAGCATAGAGATCATGGTGAACCGGGTAGCACCCTGCGCCGTCAGAAGGTTGTTCATTGTGACGGTAAACACATTGATGATGGAGCCAGTCACATAGATTTGGGCGTAGGCTCTCGCATAGGGCAAAATCGTGTCGGTCGCTCCCAGCGACATCAGCACAGGGTTGAGGAATACCATAATTCCTGCGATAATGACCGCTCCTACAAAAATGCTGGCAAAAAGAGCGGTGGAGGCGGTTCGATTGGCCTCTGCATTGTCCCCCTTTCCAAGCGATCGAGAGATGTAGGACGATGCTCCGGCCCCAAACATCATTCCCAAGCCAATGACGATCTGTACGATGGGAAATACAACAGACACCGCCCCCATCTGGCTCATGCCCAGGCCGCTCACAAAATAGGCGTCGATGGCGTTGTAGAGTGCGGAGATCAGCATACCGATCATGGTCGGTATGCCTAACTTCATCAACGAGGCCGCTACCGGCTCGTCCCGCATGATGCTGATTCGGTTGTTGCTTTGCTGATTCATTTGTTGTCCTCCTGATTTTTGGATTTATTTCGACGGTGGGAACCATATCGCTCCCGCCGAAGAATACTTTTGATGATTGTACGGTATTGAGGATTTTCGCTCTCTAATTCCATTTCAATCTCCCGACAAATGACTTCCTCGCTTTTTTGCAGTTCAGCAGGATAGAGAAGATCAAGTGAAATTGTGGTATAGCCGCCGCTTTCAATCAGCCGGAAATGGTCTATGCTGACCTTGCCGCTGTACTTTTGCAGAACAAATTTGACTTTATCCCGCAAATATGCCGTCACCCCATCGTCATCTATGAGATAGTCCACTTGGATGAAACAGTCACAATGAAACTGCTGGTATAAGGCGCAGGATATTTCGTGAATTGCGTTGTAAAGCTGTTCGCTGTCTTTTCTGTACCCCTCAATTCGCAGGGAGATCACAAAATAGCCGAACCCATAATCATGCACCATCAGATTCCGTACTGCCGCAATTTCCGGGTATGCTTTGACAGTCCGCAGAACGTCGTCAATAATACTCTGGTCGGTTGCCTGGCCCATGACCCGCCCCAGCACTTCCCAAAGGCTTTTTGTCCCCGCAATCACAATAAAGGCAGATACCAATACGCCACAGTAGCCGTCAATCTGCCAGCCTGTCACATGGCTGATTACTGTTGAGAGCAAAACCGCTCCTGTAGCGGCGGCATCGCTGATACAGTCCGTGGCAGTTGCTTTCAGCGTTTCAGAATTTGTAACCTTTGCAAACTGATGGTTGTAAAAATACATATAGCCTTTTACCAAGATGGACAGCGCCAGGATGATTACGGTTGCTACGCTGAATAACGGCGTTTGAGGGTGGAGGATGGATTGGAGAGAAGTATGGATTAGCTGGCCTCCCATCAGCACCACGGCAAGGGATGCAAAAATCCCCATGATCCACTCAAAGCGTCCATGACCGAACGGGTGGGTACTTCCCCTGCCATACCTCGCGATCTGAAACCCTAAAAGCGTCATAAGTGAAATTCCTGCGTCTGACAGGTTGTTAAATCCGTCCGCAGATATGGCAACCGACCGACTGAAAAACCCGGTCATGATTTTTGCCGTACACAAGAGCAGATTCAGGATAATGCCTGCGATGCTGGACAGTGAGGCATACGCTTTTTTTACTGCGGTGTTGGATGTGTTCGGCTTTCCTTTGAAATACAGCTTGATTAGTTGAGCCATCATAGGCTGTTCCTCCTTTAATTTTGAACGATAGTTCATTATTGTTCAATAAAAAAAGGAACCGGTCTAAAGACCGATCCCCGACAAATACATTTTGGATAATTTGTGTAAAATCATAATCGCCCATTCCTTTCCCTTGTAGTGATACATGATCTGCATGAGGCCATCCACAAAATTGTTTGCAATAATGTGGATGAAAACTGCGTCTGCGGTGGTATCGTCCCGATGCTCCAGCAAGTGAGCTTCTATGTCTTTGACAAAACGCTCTTTCTCACATTCATACTTTGTGCCGCCGCTCTTGTCAATCAGGATGATAAATTCTTTTCGATGGTCAAATAAGTTTAGCAGACATTCCGTTTCAGCCTTGCTCAACCCATAGATTTCTGTGCCTAAGTGTCTGCTTTCGTTTTTCTCACCGGCAGTCAACACCCGCTCCCAATCGTACAGAACAGGGCGGAGAATGGCATCAAATAAGTCGGCCTTGTTTTTGTAGTAAGAATAGATAAGGCCGGTAGGGATCTGCGCTTTGGCCGCGATACTACGCATAGCAGCCAGTTTGTAACCCTTATCATAAAATTCGTCCAGAGCCGCAACAAGAATTTTCTCCCGTATCTCGTCCTTCAGTACCTGTGCCATAGCGCCCTCCAATATTGAACTGCGGTTCTATTATAGCGAAAAGAACCGCTTGTGTCAAGTCCCATTTCCCGCTTTAGAAAAGCCCCGGTCGTAAAAATGCGTCCGGGGCTTCAAAGAAGTTCGATATTCGGATTGAATTTGTACCCGATGCTGTGAACGCTCCTGATGTAGTCCGGCGTTTCGGGCGTGACCTTGAGCTTGTGCCGGAGGTTGCTGACATGATTGTTGATTGCTCTGTGGGAGTAGTAGTCAAGACTTTCGTGCCACACAAGGTCTATTATCATGTCATAGGTGAGTACCCGGCGGGGATTCATGATGAGCAGGGCGAAGATGTCAAACTCTTTCACTGTCAGCATGATCTCGGTCTCGCAGATATATACCAATCGGTTTTCCAAGCAGAAGTACAAATCTTCTGCTTGGACTTCTGTTAATCTGGCAGCAGGAGTGACCGGGATAATTTGAGGAAAGGTACTGCGTGGAGAAGCATCAGCATTGCCGACTTTCGTTTGTGCAAGAACATACTGCATCAGCTCCTGTTGCTGACTGGCATCCAGCAGGGCAAACAGCTTTTCACCAATCTGCTTGCCAGACTCTGCTATATCCAAAACAGCTAATTTCCCAAGAGATCACCCCCCTCGCATCTCACTCATATTTTCTTTTCTGTATTCAGCAGGCGGCACTTTCATTATGTCATGAAATGCAGATGCAAACTTACTCTGATTTTCATATCCGACCTTGTTGGCGATTTCCGCAATCGTGGCCTGAGTCTGACGAAGCAGAGTTGCCGCTTGCCTGATACGGTACTCTTTCATATAAGTACCAATGGGTTGTCCGTAGATGCCTTTGAATGTCTTTTTCAAAGTGGCCGTATTGATAAGAAACTCTTTGGAAAGTTCCTCAATCGTGGGACGCTCCTGCAAATTTGAAATGAGCCGCTTATGAATCTGCTTCACAATTTCAACTTGAGGCGAGGTATAATATTCGCGCTGCTTTTCCTCGGCTACATCCACCATACTCAAAAACAAGAGAAGCTCCTGTACTTTCAGTTTGAAATATGGTCTTTGCAAACGATCCGGTACGGAGTACAGCTCTGAAAAGATATGCTCGATCTCATTTTTGGCCCGCATGATAAAGCAACTTCCATCGGCACAGAATCTCTCTTTGAACGAGTAAATATCAATTCCTGTTTCCGCAAGAATTTCTGGGGGATGTTCCGATACAAACGTCAAGTTGAGTGCTACGGTGATCCCACGATAATGCCGCAGAGGGAAAGTCATTTCCGGGGCGCAGTTATCCATTGTATGGATGGATAGATCACCTTCTCCGAGGTACAGACAGGAACCACTTAATAAACGGCTGCCCTCTCGTCCTTCACGGCAATGGTTGATCTCCAGCACATCGCCGCTGATCAGGCTGTCCCATTGACAGCCTGCCGCTTCAAAATCGTTGTAAATAAGCTGAATGCCAGGGTAGACCTGATAAACAGTCATGAGTCCAAGACCATCGGCACAATCCATTTTATAGACAGTGCAATATCCCTCGCTGTCTTTGGGAATGGCCGAAACCAGACTTGTTGCGTTTGTAATATAGTTTTCACACATTGATGCGCTCTCCTTCGTTCCAAGGTTTTCGAGTTCGTGGGACAGAATCTCCCTGGCATCTTTGATTATATATTTTCTCTCCATAACAGACCGCTCCATTTGGTAGTTTTTCAGCTCCGATCAATTATTATATACCATTTGGATGGTCTATTCAAATATGTCAAGGGCCAGCGCCTTCGCAAAAGCACTGGCCCTTTTGCTGTGCTATTTTTCTTTCGAGTTCTGCCAAAATCCTTACCTGTTTACGATGGAGGTCGTAGGCATTTTGCGGAACTCCGAAAGCATCATGGCGATTGTGATAACGACCAGGATTGCGTCCGTCAGAGCGATTGCCAGCCATACGCCCCGGATGCCCATGCCGCCCACCATCGGCAACACTACACACAAAGGGATAAACAGGATGATCTGTCTAAACAGCACCAGCCAAGTGGCTTTGCTTGCCTTGCCCAGTGACTGGAACAGCGTCACAGCAATCAGAAAGCTGCCTTGCAGGATGTAGGTGCTGAACATGATGCGGAAGTTAGTTGCTCCCGAAGCTGCTACCCCCGGCGTTGTAATGAACATGGAAAGCACTTTGTCCGGGAACAACTCTGCCGGGATATAGAACAGCAGAGACAGAACCGTGGCGGCAGTGATAAATACGCCTGTCAGCTTCTTCACCCGGTCGTAATCTTTTGCACCATAGTTTGTACCGGCGGCGGGCTGAAATCCCTGACTGATGCCCCACAACGGCACAAACGAAAAGTTCCAGAACCGCAGAGCGGCTCCCAGAAGGATTTGGGAGGTTTCGCCGCCATAGGCCGAGGCTACACGGTAGATCACTGTCTGCTGCACCAGCGTCAAAACCTGCATCAGCAGCGCGGAGATACCAACCGAGAGGACTTGCGGCAATAAAGTTCCGTCAATGCGGATACGTCCGATCTTCACGTTAGGGCTTTTCTTCTTGAAGTACCACAGTGTCACAGCGGCTTGGATAAATTGGGAGAGGATCGTTGCGTATGCTGCCGCCTCAATGCCCATGCCGTAGGGTTTGAGCAGGGTGATAAAAATGGGGTCGAGGATAATGTTGAGGATCGCGCCGCTGGCGATAATGGCCATTGCCTTTTTAAGCTGGCCCTCGCCGCGAATGACCATATTGGCGCTCTGGAAGAAATTCACGAACAGGGAACCGGCGAACACGATCCGCAGATATTTTTCTGCATAGGTCAGGATGTTGTCACTGGCTCCGGCCAGGGATAAGAGCTGCCGGGTGAACACCATACCGATCGCCATGTAAACCACGGACATCAGCAACACTACGGCAACCAGGTTGCCCATGATCTTCTTTACGGTGTCTTGGTCTTTCTTCCCGATAGCGCGGGACAGCACCGAGGCGGAACCGACGCCGATCATGGCGGCGGAACCGGCATTGATGAGGGTAAAGGGATAGGACACAGAGACAGCCCCCATCTGCACATCCCCGACCATCTGGCCGACAAAGATGGAATCCATCATGTTGTAGAGTCCCACGACTACCATGCCCAGAACGGCGGGGATAGCCAGCTCTATCATCAGCGGAAACGGGCTTTTTGTCAGCAGTTTCGTTCTTGTGTCAAGCGTTTTTTGCATAATCGCACCTCCTTGAAATTAGCCACATCTAACCACTTGTAAGTATAGCGAAATCAAACGGCATTGTCCGCTCCAAAACGGAGCATTTGCAATCCGAACAGGAATGAGAAAGGGAGCGGAAAGATGAAGGCCTTTCCGCTCCCGGTTACTACTGCGCCATTTTTTCCAGCAGTTTCAACGCTTCTTCCAGTTTTGGATTTGCGGCGTCGGTTTGCAGGGCCTCCCGGACGCAGCTGCGGATATGGGCTTGCAAAATCTGCTGATTGGCGCTTTTGAGCAGAGCCTGGGTTGCCATGATCTGATTGGATATATCCACACAGTAGCGATCAGCCTCGATCATTTGCAGAATACCGTCCAACTGGCCCCTCGCTATTTTCAGCTTGTGGGCAACATCGCCCCGTTTGGCCTTCATGCTGTTTCCTGGATGCTGACCAGTGTGTACCCAGCATCCTCCACCGCCGCTTTCAGCGTATCATCGGACACGCTGCTGTCCAGGCACACCTTGGCGGTCTTGCTTTCCAGCTCAACAACAGCCTCCTGCACACCCTCCAGCCCGGTCAGAGCTTTATGGACGTGCTTGACGCAGTTTCCGCATACCATACCTTCAATTAACAGTACCTTTTCCATATTTTGAAACACTCCTTTTTGATTATTTTTGCCTATATCCACTTCGGCTTGGTGGTTTTCAGGGTAAACCTCATGCTTTGCCTGGAACCACCGCAGCCGGAGTGCATTGGACACAACAAATACAGAACTGAAACTCATGGCGAACGCCCCCAGCATGGGATTGAGCTTCCAGCCGAAAGAGAGGAAGAATACACCGGCGGCGATAGGGATGCCGATGATGTTGTAGATAAAGGCCCAAAACAGGTTTTGCTTGATGTTGCGGATGACGGCCTTGCTCAACTGAATGGCCGTGGACACATCCAGCAGATCACTTTTCATCAGCACAATGTCGGCGGATTCGATCGCTACATCTGTTCCCGCTCCGATGGCGATACCCACATCGGCCCTGGCCAGCGCGGGAGCATCGTTGATGCCGTCCCCAACCATCGCCACCTTTTTGCCGCTGTCCTGCAAGCGGCGTATTTCCTTTTCCTTGTCCTGGGGGAACACTTCGGCCACTACCCGGTCTACGCCGACCTGCCGCTGGATGGCCTGAGCGGTCTTTGCATTGTCCCCGGTGAGCATGACCACCTCAATACCGAGGCCGGACAATTCCTGGATAGCCTGGGCGCTGGTAGGCTTGACTACATCGGCCACAGCGATCACGCCCATGAGCTTCCCGGCGCGGGCAAAGAACAGGGGTGTTTTGCCCTCTGCCGCCAGTGTTTCCCCGGAGCGCAGCAGTTCCCCGCCCGTGATATTGTGGGCGTCCATCATGCGGCGGTTGCCTGCCAGACACATTTCGCCGTCTACCCGGCCTACGATGCCTTGACCGGGAATCTGCTGGAAGTCCTCAACCGGGGACAGCGGCAGCTTTGCCTTTCCCGCTTCTGCGGTGATAGCGTCCGCCAGAGGATGCTCTGACAGCTTTTCCAGCGAGGCGGCAATTTTCAGCAGTCCCAGGCGGTCTGCCCCAGCTTCACACAAAATGTCCGTTACCACCGGCTTGCCCTGGGTGATCGTGCCGGTCTTGTCCAGCACGACAGTATCAATGTTGTGGGCGGTTTCCAACGCCTCCGCCGATTTTATCAGGATGCCATTCGTTGCCCCTTTGCCCGTTCCCACCATGATAGCGGTAGGCGTTGCCAGCCCCAGGGCGCAAGGACAGGAGATCACCAGGACGGAGATGCCAATGGAAAGGGCAAACTCAACGCCATAGCCAAGCACCAGCCAGACCGCCGCCGCCACAAGTGCGATACCAATAACAGTCGGAACGAATACCCCAGCAACCTTATCCGCCAGCTTTGCGATGGGGGCCTTGGAGCTGGTAGCTTCGTCTACCAGCCGGACAATCTGCGCCAGAGTGGTGTCATCCCCCACCTTAGTGGCCTGCATTTTGAAATAGCCAGTCTTATTGATGGTCGCACCAATTACCGTATCGCCAACGTGCTTCTCCACGGGGATGCTCTCGCCGGTCAAAGCCGATTCATCTACGGAGGAAAAGCCCTCCAGCACCACGCCGTCCACAGGGACAGATTCACCGGCCTTGACAATCAGCGTTTCCCCCTGCTGTACCTGTTCCACGGGGATTTGCTGTTCTATGCCGTTCCGCTCCACAGTGGCCGTCTTGGGCGCAAGGTTCATCAGCTTGGTGATGGCATCCGAGGTCTTGCCCTTGGCGCGGGCCTCCAGAGTTTTGCCCAGCGTGATAAGGGTCAGGATCATCCCAGCGGATTCAAAGTACAAATCCATCATAAAGCTGTGTACCGTTTCCATATCGCCGTGACCGAAACCAATGCCGATCTTGAAAATGGCATAGATGCCGTAGACAATAGCCGCGCCGGAGCCGATGGCGATCAGCGAATCCATATTGGGCGAACCGTGGAACAGGGTCTTAAAGCCCATGCGGTAGTATTTCGCATTGACGAACACCACGGGAATGAGCAGCAGGAATTGGGTGAACGCAAAGGTGATGGCGTTCTCCATTCCCAGCAGACCGCTGGGTAGCGGCCACCCCATCATGTGGCCCATTGAGATGTAAAACAGGGGAATGGTGAAGATGGCGGACAGCAATAGTCGGCCCTTCATTTGTTTGTACTCCGCTTGGGCGGTGCTGACCGCCGGTTTACCAGCAGGGACAGAAGCGGCTGTTCGCTCGACAGCGGGCTTGTTCTGCCCAGCCTTGGGGATCGCTCCGTACCCAGCCTTTTCCACCGCCTGGATGATCTGCCCCGTGTCAAGTGCAGCTTCGTCATAGGATGCCACCATGCTGTTTTTCAGCAGATTGACAGACACCTCCTGGATGCCGGGGAGCTTGGCAACACTTTTTTCTACCCTGGCTGAACAAGCGGAGCAAGTCATGCCTGTGATGTCAAATTGCTCCTTACGCAAAATAATCCCTTCTTTCTTATGTTTTGTATCAATACCCATCCCCGGTAGGGGAATGGCATTGACCGAGGGCTATTATAAACGGTTTTCACCTCCGCTGTCCGCTCCATTGTGGAGCATTTTTTATCCAAATGGTTTTTGTTTTCCGGGAGAAATCCAATCAGGAGGTTTTGCGCTCCAAAGAGGAATATCGGGCCAAAAAGCATTGACTTTACGGGGGCTGGCGGCTATACTGCAAAGCGAAACGATTAAACAGACTTTTAATCGTTCGGCCATGTCTAACCAACCACAAACCACATATTTCAACAAAGAAAGGAACTTAACGCTATGAAAAAGACCATTAAGCTCATTGACCTGGACTGCGGCCACTGCGCCGACAAAATCCAGAACGCCGTCCAGAAGATCGACGGCGTTACCAGTGTAACCGTCAACTTCCTGGGCCAGAAGATGGTGCTGGAGGCCCCGGACGAGAAGTTTGACAGCGTGCTGGCCGAGGCCAAGGCACTCATCAAGAAGATCGAGCCGGATGTGACGGTCAAAGCGTAACTGTGCAAAAGCACCGGCTACCCTTGGGTGGCCGGTGTTCTTGCGGAAAGGAGAGTATCAACATGACAAAAAAACAAAAGCATTTGTTGGTCCGTATTATCGTGGCGGCGGTGCTGTTCGCCGCCGGTGGCCTGCTCCATCTGGAGGGCTGGGCGGAGCTGGGGGTCTACCTCGTCTGCTATGCGGTGATCGGCTGGGATATTGTCTGGAAAGCCATCACCAACATCCTGCATGGTCAGGTGTTTGACGAGAATTTCCTTATGACTATCGCAACAGTTGGCGCACTGATTCTGGGTGAACACTCCGAGGGCGTGGCCGTTATGCTGTTCTATCAGGTGGGCGAGTGGTTCCAGTCCTATGCTGTTTCCAAGTCTCGCCGCTCCATCACCAGCCTGATGGATATTCGCCCGGACTACGCCAACATTGAGAAAGACGGCAAGCTGATCCAAGTAGACCCGGAGGACGTGCAGATCGGTGACACCATCATTGTAAAGCCCGGTGAGCGTGTTCCACTGGACGGCAAGATCATTAAGGGCAGTTCCACGCTGGACACTTCTGCTCTGACGGGAGAATCCATGCCCCGTGAGGTGGAGGCAGGCATGGAGGTTATCAGCGGGTGCATCAATCAGACCGGCATTTTAACCATCCAGACCACCAAGGAATTTGGAGAATCCACCGTAGCCAAAATCCTTGACCTTGTTGAGAACGCCAGCGACAAAAAGGGCCGCATGGAAAACTTCATCACCCGCTTTGCCCGGTACTATACGCCGGTGGTGGTATTCGCCGCCCTCGCTCTGGCAGTCCTGCCGCCGCTGGTAACGGGACAGGCGTTCAGTATTTGGATTTACCGGGCGCTGACCTTCCTGGTGATTTCCTGCCCCTGTGCGTTGGTGATCTCCATTCCGCTCAGTTTCTTCGGTGGCATCGGCGGCGCGTCCAAAATCGGCGTACTCGTCAAGGGCAGCAATTATCTGGAGGCACTGGCCTACACGGAAACCGTTGTGTTCGATAAGACCGGCACTTTGACAAAAGGCTCCTTTGCTGTCACAGAAATTCAAGCAAATGGCATGACGGACGAGGAACTTCTGGAACTGGCGGCGTATGCGGAGGACTACTCCAATCATCCGATCTCGCTGTCCATCCAAAAAGCCTATGGCAAGAAAATTGACAACAGCCGTATTACCGATGTGCAGGAAATCGCGGGGCATGGTGTCCAGGCGGTGATTGACGGTATGACGGTGCTGGCCGGAAATGCCAAGCTGATGGAGCGGGAGCATATTCCCTATACGGCCTCCAACGCTATTGGTACTGTGGTCTATGTGGCCTTTGATGGAAGATACGCAGGGTGTATTGTGATTGCGGATGAAATCAAGGCAGACGCGCCCGCTGCCATTAAGACGCTGAAAGCCGCCGGTATTCGCCAGACGGTCATGCTCACCGGCGATGCAGATGCAGTTGGGCAGGACGTGGCCCGCCGCCTGGGTCTGGATCGAGCCTACACCGAACTGCTCCCCGCCGACAAAGTAGACCGTGTGGAGGAACTGCTGGCACAGAAAAGCGATAATGGGATGCTGGCTTTCGTGGGTGACGGTATCAATGATGCTCCTGTGCTGGCGCGGGCCGATGTGGGTATCGCTATGGGCGCTCTCGGCTCCGATGCGGCGATCGAGGCCGCTGATGTGGTACTGATGACGGATGAACCGTCCAAGATCGCCGCTGTTATGCAAATTGCCCGTAAGACCATCCGCATTTCCAACGAGAACATTGTCTTTGCCCTGGGCGTCAAATTCCTGGTGCTGATCCTGGGGGCGGTGGGCCGCGCCAATATGTGGGCGGCGGTATTTGCGGACGTGGGCGTTTCGGTGATCGCCATTCTGAACGCCATTCGCGCCATGCGGGTCAAGCAGTTTGAAACTCCGGCGCAGGAGTAAAGCTATAACAGGAAATGCGCCGCACTTTCGTAAGCGCGGCGCATTTCTTCTATCAATCGGTAGGACAGGTGATCTCAAACAGTGCGTCAATGGTCCGGTGTAGCAGCTTCGCCTGGGTGGTGTCTGCCAAAGTGTAGTAGACCTCTTTTCCATCCCGGCGGCTTTCAATAATTCCGCCCTTTTTCAGAATCCGCAGGTGGTGGGATACGGCGGGGTCGCTCATTCCAACAGCGGCAGCGATGTTGCACACACATTCCTCGCTGTGGCACAACAGCCAGAGGATACGCAGGCGGGACGGGTCGCCAAGCTGCTGGAACGTGGCGGCGGTCATTTGGAAAGCGCCAGAAGGCGGCATCCGTTCCAGGACGCGCTCGATATTGCAACATTGTCCTGATATGCTCACGGTCGAAGAAACTGCCGAGATATTGAGGACCGCCCCCGACACTGTGGAGGATTTCATCAACGCCGGAGAAATCATCTGCGCAGAAATAGCGGGAAAAACGCTAATTCCAAGGCAATTTTTAGAGAATTTCATTGAAAAAAGTTTCAAAGTGTGCTATAATGGGAGCGTAGAAAAAAACACCCTCACTCCTGACAGCCAGGAGCAGCCGCACCTTGACAACTGCACAAAGCTGGATTGTACGCCATTTCAAGGAGAGAATGAGATGGCTAAAATCACCCGTACCGTTACCCTGAACGGCGTAAAGCACTGGATTCGAGCCAACACCGAGCAGGATTACGCCGAGAAGCTGTTGAAGCTAGCAGGCTCACAGAACACCGCTCAGCAAAACAGCAAGCACCTCTTTGCCGATTACGCTATGACCTGGTTCGAAACCTACTCGAAGCCCAACATCGAAACCGTGACCGCTACCACCTACAAGCGGCAACTGACCTGCCACCTACTCCCGGCCTTTGACGGGCTAATGGTGGAGGACCTGACCACCGATGATGTGCAGCAGCTATTTAACGGCATGACCAGCAGCAAGGCCACCAAGGACAAGGCCAAGACGGTACTGAATCAGATTCTTGACGCAGCTGTGGAGGATGGCCTGATTGTCAAAAGCCCATTGCGGTCTAAGCGTATCAAAATCACCGGCAGGGCCAGCAAGGCCACCACCCCGTATA
>OFGA01000573.1_pt1 | contig 29797 bp, 30 predicted proteins | sample 1521471 | NCBI WGS metagenome assembly OFGA01 (sample SAMEA3504086, study PRJEB24116) | mouse gut metagenome | biome: mouse gut; feature: mouse-associated habitat; material: faeces | place: Denmark | collected 2011 | reverse complement strand
CCGTCGGCCGGCCGCATGGCCATCCATGCTGTGAAAGTCAGAGACTTTCATAGTAAAATGATATATCATCCACCACTCAACGCAGTTTAAACAGGTGATCCACCATAAAATCCTGCCTGTAATACTGCATCATCAGATCATTCACCGTATCATAGTCATGCAGTGTTTTTCCGATCATAATATCATTAAGCACCGTGTAACGGCTTTCAAAATCGTCCTGCTCCATATCGCTTGCCGCAATACTGTTGCTTCTGGTCGGCCATGCCCCGTTCTCCGACTCCTCTGTAATATAGTACTGCAGTCTCTCACCGAAGAAGAGGATAAATTCCTTGACGCAGATGCCTGCAAACATATCCCTCATCTCTTCCTGGCAATACTCGCTCTCCGCACTTCCTTCATCCTGTATCATATAATGAATCACGGCTCTGTATCCGGACCTTACCCGATACTCGATCAAAGTCTTATCCTGATATTCATCCATTTGCGGAATGTACCCCTGGTAATCTTTATACAACGGCAGGACGATCCTCTCCGCCAACAGATCCTGCAGAAAAGCACAGCATGTCTGTCTGACCCGCTCATCCTGCTCGTGTCTGTTCTCCGCATAATACTGCAAAAAGGCCATCTTGCACACACGGTGCATAAATGCTTCCTTCTGATATAATTGCATGATACCCCAGAATATATACGGATCTGCAATCTGCTCTTTCACCATATAGTCATAGCAGCATTGAGACAAAAAGGCCATCCGCAGTTCTTCATTTCCCATTCCTCTGTTGTAGGTCCTGAAGATCTCGATCTTCTCTCCCACATGGGCTCCCGTATACAGCATCTGCTCCAGCATCCGTTCACAAAGCGCATAGGTATTTACCCCGAAAGACTCCGCCGTCTTCCATATATCCCGCATCTCCTTGATGCTGCCCTGGAAGAACTTCACCAGATGATCCAGCACATTCTCATCATACTTACCGCGCTGTACCACATAAGAAAGAACATCTGTCATGACAGGATCTTCTTTCCGCTCTTCTCCATCCAGTAATCTGCTGCACAGCTTCAAAAGCACCTTGGCATCCATATCGTACGGTCCGCAGCGCTTAACCCACTGCCACGCCTCCTCATACATTCCCCGGACGACCATACATCGGATGATTTCCTTTCGTTCCCGTTTCTGTACATCCTCGGGACGAAGCGGCACCAAATAATCATCCAGCTCCCTCATCCGGTCCTTCGCATAGAAGAACCGCACCAGCATCATGCGCAGTATTTTCTTCACCGGAAAGGCCGTATGCTGCGCCAGCCGTGATTTTGAGATATCCGCCTGCTAAAAGCAGGCTCCATACGGCACTTTCCAGATATTCCAGCTGGCTGAAAACAATCTGTTCATCAATGACAGCCCGAAACGTTTTTCCATGCAGCAAATCTTCCATAATCATTTTAACATGCGGGCTGCCTTTCTGTATCAGGCTGCCAGCCAGGCTGTTGGAGCTTGTATTGGCCCAGTATGGTGCAAATTTCCTCTTGTCAAGAAACTGCGTAATCGACCATGGATTGTAAATGCTGCCGCAGGTACCAAACCGGAACCCATCGTACCATCTTCTGACCTCGGCCAGCTTCTCCTGCAGGCCGAATTCTTCCAGAGCTGCTGTTACTTCCTGTTCCGTAAATCCGAAAGCAGTTTCATATTTTTCCGAAGCAGTCGTAATGACTTCCAGATTGTTCAGGTCAGAAAAGACAGATTCCCTGCTGATTCTTGTAATTCCAGTCAAAACAGCGCGGCACAGATACGGATTGGACTTAAAAGCAGAATTTAAAAATCCCCTCATAAATCCAGCCAGCTCATCCCAGTACCCGTTTAAATAAGCTTCCTGCATTGGTGTATCATACTCGTCCAGCAGGATAACAACTGCCTTTCCGTAATAATGATACAAATATTCCGAAAGCTGGTTCAGCGAGGCACGCATGTCAGATGCATCTGCCCGGCCGCTCATAATATGGTAATACTGCTCTCTGTCAAAATCCAGAAAACAGCTGCTGTCCAATATGGAAACATGCCTGCGGTACTCCCGTGAAATCACCTTGCAGATATCATGATATACCTCTGAAAAGCTTCCTGCCTTGGCACTTGCAAAGCTCAGAAAGATAACCGGAAACGTCCCCTGCAGGCCCCGGTACTTTTCCTCTTTCCAGATATCCAGATGCTGAAACAAATCTCCCCTTCCGGCATGCTTCACTGACAGGAAATATTCCAGCATGCTCATAGCCAGTGTTTTCCCAAACCTGCGCGGGCGGGTAATCAGCGTGACCTCGTCCTGGTTTTCCCACCATTCTTTGATAAACATTGTCTTATCTACATAAAAACAGCCATTTTCGATAATCCTTCCGAAATCCTGTGTGCCAATTGCAATTGTTCTTGCCATATGCCCTCATCTCCAATTCCTGCCAGACGCATAATCCCGCAGGAAGCCGCCTGATACCAGCACTTCCTTCCCGCGAAACGCAAACCCGTAAATACGGATATCCCCGCTGCCGCATCCGGACTGTTCCAGCAGGGACGCATACTGCTTATCCACAATCTGCCTGAGTGCAGCATCTGCTGTTTCCTGCAGGCTTTTTTCTTTCTCCGGCTGAATTACCTTAAATTCCAGAATGATGCCGTCACCGCCATCGCGCGGCCTTAACAGCACGTCATACCGCCCAAACCCGCTTTCCCGGTTGGATGTGATTTCATACCGGCCTGCCAGCTCCACAATAAGCCCCAGCACAAACCCATGGTAAAATTTTTCCGGCTCTGATTTTCCAGACGGCCGGTTTCCTGCATCAAAGCTGCTGAACACAGCCAGTGCTATCCGGTTCATGTACCCGTTCATGCCTTCCAGGTCTCCGGTCAGCAGCGATTTAATAAAATCGTTATAAGAAGAACTGCAGGAAGCAAACCATCCGCGTATCATTTTTCGGAACGTAAAAACAATCTCAAGATTCGTCAGCATAAGCTGGCAGACGATTCCCCCTTTTATAAAATCGGGATTTTCTGTTTCGCACCCTGCAATCTTCAAATATCCTCCCGCCAGAAGCAGGCTCCAGACAGCATCCGGATTATGTTCCAGTTCGCCAAAGACAATCTGTTCATCTACAGCCGCGCAGAAAGGCTTTCCTTCCAGCAAATCTTCCATTATCCGTTTTACATCGGTTCCGCCTTCCTGAATCAGCTTTCCAGCCAGCCGGTTAGAACTTGTATTCGCCCAGTATGGTGCAAATTTTCCCTTGTCAAGAAACTGCGTAATCGACCATGGATTATAAATGCTGACACAGGAGCCAAAGCGGAACCCGTCATACCATTTTTTCACCTCAGAAAGCTTCTCCTGCAGCCCAAACTCCCGCAATGCTGTTTCCGTCTCCTTTTCCGTAAATCCAAAAGCAGTTTCGTACTTTTCAGAAACAGAAGTCACAGCTTCCAGGCTGTTCAGGTCAGAAAAAACCGATTCCCTGCTGATTCTTGTAACACCGGTTAAAACTGCCCGCTCCAGATATGGATTTGTTTTAAATGCAGAATTAAAAATACCCCTGATAAATCCCGCCATCTGCTCCCAGTAACCGCCTGCATAAGCTTCCTGCATCGGGGAATCATATTCATCGAGCAGAATAATCGTCTTTTTTCCATAACATTGATACAAAATCCTGGAAAGCTGTCCAAGCGCCAGCGCCGCATCTGCGTCATCCATATCGGAAGAAATCATCCGCTCAAAGAACACTTCATCCGCATTGCCAGAAAGCTTCCCCTTTAACAGAAACCGGAAATCTGCATACAGGTTTACAAACATCTGGCATATCATTTTCCGCACCGTCTGATAATTCGTTCCCTTGGCACCTGCAAAGCTCAGAAAGATAACCGGAAACGTCCCCTGCAGGCCCCGGTACTTTTCCTCTTTCCAGATATCCAGATGCTGAAACAAATCTCCCCTTCCGGCATGCTTCACTGACAGGAAATATTCCAGCATGCTCATAGCCAGTGTTTTCCCAAACCTGCGCGGGCGGGTAATCAGCGTGACCTCGTCCTGGTTTTCCCACCATTCTTTGATAAACATTGTCTTATCTACATAAAAACAGCCATTTTCGATAATCCTTCCAAAATCCTGTGTGCCAATTGCAATTGTTCTTGCCATATTTTCTCTCCCAATTCAGATGCCGGATTTGCAGTACAGCCAAAACGGTTTCCAAAGACTATTATAATGAAAGAAAACCGAAACCGCAACTGCAAAACCTGTTTTACTTTTTCCTTTCTTTGCTGTATAATAAGAAAGTGCTGCACCGGCCCTGGTGCAGGATTTCAGATACTGGAGGCAGAAATGAATACACGGCGCTTGCTCAGTTATGTCCGGCAGGCTGCAGATGATTACGTCCTGATAGAAGAACATGACAAAATCGCGGCAGGCCTTTCCGGCGGAAAAGACTCCCTTACCATGCTGTATGCCCTGAAAAAACTGCAGCGGTTTTACCCAAAGCATTTTGAACTGACAGCCATTACCGTTCACCTGGGCTTTGAAGACTTTCACCCGGAACCGATTGCAGCATTCTGCAAAGAGCTGGACGTGCCTTATAAAATCATACATACCGATATCGCAGGCATTGTTTTCGGCCCGGATAACGTGCAGAATCCATGCTCGCTCTGTGCCAGGCTGCGCAAAGGCGCATTTAATGAGGCTGCCCTGCAGCTCGGATGCAATAAGACAGCATATGCGCATCACCGGGATGATTTGATTGAAACGATGCTGCTCTCTTTATTTTATGAAGGCCGTTTTCACTCCTTTTCTCCGAAAACGGAACTGGAACGCACCGGTTTAACATTAATCCGTCCTTTGATTTATGTACCGGAGGCCGAAATTACAGGGTTTTGGCACAGGCACTCGTTTCCGGCTGTCCGAAATCCATGTCCGGCAGAGGGACAGACAAAGCGGCAGTATATCAAAGAACTGCTTGGACAGCTGAACCGGGAAAACCCGGGCATCAAAGAACGGATGTTTACCGCTATCCGTTCTGCGTCATTTGAGGACTGGCCAGAAGTTAAAATATAACCATGATTTAATGAAAGATAAGGCAGGTTTTATTATGGAAAAATCGTATCATGAAAAGATTAAAATCGAAAATGAACAAAAGCTGCGTGAAATGGTCAAAGAACTTCCCCGCTTCTGCCGGGAATTTTTCCTTGGAACAGAGCACGCGACATCTTCCCGTACACGGCTTGCTTATGCATATGACCTTGGCATTTTTTTCTCCTTCCTGCACGAGAATAACCCAGCCTGCCACAAATATGAAATTACCAGCATACCGATTTCCTTTCTGGACATGATTACACCGCTGGATATTGAAGAATATTTAAGCTACTTAAAAGTCTATACCAAAGACGGCGTAGAGCATACCAATGATGAGCGCGGCATTTCCAGAAAGCTCGCCAGCCTGAGAAGCTTTTATAACTACTATTTCCGAAAACAGCTGATTAAAACAAACCCGCCAGACCTTGTAAAACCGCCGAAGCTTCATGAAAAAGAAATCGTGCGCCTGGATGTGGATGAAGTGGCCATGCTTTTAGATGAAGTAGAATCCGGGGAAAAGCTCACGGCACACCAGCTGAAATACCACGGGCAGACAAAGCTGCGCGACCTGGCACTGCTCTCGCTTCTGCTTGGAACCGGAATCCGTGTTTCGGAATGCGTTGGCATTGATATCAACGATGTTGATTTTAAAAACAACGGCGTAAAGATACACCGGAAAGGCGGCGCGGAAGTTATCGTGTACTTTAACGATGAAGTAGCCGAAGCCCTGCTGGATTATCTTGAGGTACGCAGCGAAACAGAAGCCGCGGACGGCCATGCAAACGCCCTTTTTTTATCCATGCAGCGCAAGCGCATCGGCGTGCGTTCGGTAGAAAAGCTTGTCAAAAAATATGCACAGCTCGTTACGACCGTTAAGCGCATTACCCCGCATAAGCTGCGCAGTACATTCGGCACAAATCTCTACCAGGAAACCGGAGACATTTATCTTGTGGCAGACGTGCTCGGTCACAAAGACGTCAATACAACAAGGCGCCATTATGCCGCACAGGCAGATGCCAGAAGACGCCAGGCAGCCAGAATGGTACAGCTGCGTGAAAAATAACCATCCACCGAAGGCTTTCGTTCCTGACATCCTGTACGGAAGCCTTCCGGAAATAAATTCCTGCTGCACTTTTTGGGCCTGTGCTTTTCAGCTTATCTTTTTAAAATAATCGCATTCTTTCCCCAATAAGCTCCTGCATCAATTTACAATCTGCTCTTTTTGAAAATAACTTCCTATAACATTGGTTCGTATGAATATAAATACAAACAATTCACAAATATTATAAAATAATACAGATAATTTAGGAGCGCAACTGCCTTTTGACGCACTGTTGCTCATGTTGCGCGGAATAATTTTAAGCAAATCAATGAACAAATGGTACAGGTATTTATTTTTAAATGAATCCCCATAGATTACCCACGATACCTTCATTCATAACCCTGTTCATAATATGGAACAATCAGGCATGTATCAGAACTTATGTTCTCGTCCGACAAATGGTTCAAATATTTGATTCTCCGGATATACCTGTCCATATTTTTATATTCACTGGAATAATAGCGCCTGGATATCTCCCACAGGGACTCCCCGGAACGGACACGGATGCTTGCATAGCATTCCAGCCGGTCTTCTGCCCGTTTCCCGGCCGGAACCGACAGATGATGCAGGATGCATAAGGCACAGAATATAAAAAAAGAAATCTGCAGGACGCTGATAACAGCAAACGCTGCAAAGGACAGGCGATGGAAATCCAAATCCCGCACAGCAGGCTTGCAGCGTGGCAGAGCTGCAGGGGATTTAACGTTCGCGGCATTCGCCAAATTCCCGTGCAGGTACGGCACCTGATCCACTGCCCGCGAAAATAAATGCTTCATGCTGTACCTCCTTTCTGTTCTGGAAGAAACGTTTGTTCGAGTTTTTAATATTATAATCTCAGAACATGTGTTTGTCAACATAAAAAATAAAAGTAGAATTGCATAAGAATAATTATGTAAACTTTGTGTGAAAACATGACGAATCCTTTATAACTGCTTCATGGCTTTTATATTATACAAAACAAATCCCGCTGCAAACAAATATTCTGAATATATGTTTGCATTCTAAGCCCGGATATGTTAAAATAATGTTTAAGAAAGCAGCATCCCAAAGACCGGCAGACACTGTAAACTACCAGGGAGGAAACTTTTATGGCATACGGAAAAATATCAGCAAAGCAGAAAGAAATTTTAGAATATATCAAAGAAGAAATCCTTCGGAAAGGATATCCGCCGTCAGTACGTGAAATCTGCGGAGCCGTGCACTTAAAGTCCACGTCTTCGGTCCATGCGCATTTGGAAACGCTGGAAAAAAACGGGTATATCCGCAAAGACCCGTCCAAGCCGCGGGCAATTGAAATTCTGGATGAAAATTTTGGCATTGCAAGGCGCGGAGTTGCCAATATCCCGGTTGTGGGCAGTGTAGCTGCCGGACAGCCGATTCTTGCTATTGAAAACATCGAATCCTATTTCCCGATTCCGATTGACATGGTGCCGAACAAGGAAACATTTATTTTAAAGGTCAAAGGGGAAAGCATGATTAACGTCGGCATTTTTGACGGAGACAAGGTCATGGTGCAAAAACAGCCGACTGCTGAAAACGGGGAAATTGTCGTAGCGCTTATCGATGATTCTGCGACCGTAAAGACTTTTTACAAAGAAAAAGGCCATATCCGGCTGCAGCCGGAAAATGATGCCTATGAGCCGATTATTGTACAGGATTGCACCATACTGGGCAAAGTATTTGGCGTTTTCCGCCTGTTTTCCTGACCTGGCACATGCGGCGTGCTGTGCGCCCTGCATGCCAGGCTCTCTTTAACAGCCTGCCGTAAACGCAGATTTCATCACCGCCTGGCTGAACGGATATTGTACCAGATACAGGCGGTGCTGTTCTGCCTTACGCTTCCAGGTCAGCTGCATCGATAAACTTTCCATCGCCCCAGATTCGTTCCAGATCATAAAACAGACGGTCTTCCTTTGAAAAGACATGCACGATAATATCGCCATAATCCATCAGCACCCAGCTGGAATTGCGGTTGCCTTCGACCTGCTTTACCTGCACGCCCGCCTTGAAAAGCTCCTCGTCCACGGCATCGCGCATGGCTTCTATCTGGTGCTGGCTGGCACCGTCTGCAATGATAAAATAATCTGCAAGCACGGAAATGCCGCTGATATCGATAATGCGGATATCCGAAGCTTTTTTGTCATCCAGCGCCTTGCAGGCAATTTTTGCCATTTCTTTACTCGTTATGCTCATTGGCTATATTCCTCCTGTTTTTATAATATTCATACGTTAATTCGGTTGCAGGGTCAATCCGCCCGGATTTTTCATTCAGATAATGCAGTGTATCATAAAGAATTTTTTCAACCGTGTGTTCCAGGCTCTGAAATGCCATCTGGCGGATTTGCGGCAGGTTCTGCGCCTTATCACGCCCGGGCTCTATATAATCTGCAATAAAAAGAATCATGTCCAGGGTACTCATGGCTGGTACTCCGGTCGTATGCACAGCAATGGCATGCAGGATTTCCTCGTCTTCAATATCATATTTCTTTCTGGCAATCACTGCACCTGCCTTTGCATGAAGCAGGAACGGATTTTCGTATTCAATATCCGTAATCGGAACATGATGCTTTTCGCACAGCTCTATTTTTTTCTCATGCGGCATGCTTTTTGCACAGTCATGAAGCAGCCCTGCTGTCATGGCCTTTTTTATGTCATAGCCGTATGCCATGGCAAGCGATGCAGCCGTATACATGACACCAAGCGTATGCCGGTAACGGTCTTTTTCGATATGGCGTTTTAATTTTTTCCGGTATTTTTCTATTTCATGCATGATTCAGTTCCTTTCGCTTCGTTCGGGCAAAAACAGAATGAATATGTCCGTCAGTTTCCCGGCCTGTTCTGATAAATCTGATTCTCCCTGATATACTCCCCCACGCTGTCCGGCACCAGATAGCGGATGGAATGATGGCTCATGACGCGCTGGCGGATAATATTGGAAGATACGGAAAAATTCGGCGTATTGATAAAGCCGACCTTTGTGCCGTACCTGTGCCAGAGCTGTTCGCGTATCGGCAGCAGTTCTTCCATATTCAGGCCGTCCCGCACTGCCGCCAGGATAACGCTCAGGCGGCTGATTTCATCCGGACAGCGCCAGGTGTCAAAATAAGCCAGCGAATCTGCGCCCATAATAAAATACAGCCCGCAGTCCTTTTTCTGATCATGAAAAGCCCGGATAGTCAGATGCGTATAGGAAACACCCTGCCTGGAAATTTCATAATCCGAACAGGTAAAATGCGGATTATCCGCTGTAGCCAGCCGCAGCATTTCCATGCGGTGCTCTGCATCCAGTATCTGCCTGGAATCTTTATGTGGCGAGCTGCCCGTCGGCATAAAAATCACCTCGTCCAGCTCAAACTGCTCGTATGCATTTTCTGCAATCAGAAGATGCCCGTAATGGACTGGATTAAATGTGCCGCCCATCAGGCCGATTTTCTTTTTTTTCATATGACCTGCCTGTCCCGTTTCCCGTTACGGCTGCGGTTTTGCTGCCAGCGGCAGCTCGATTTTCGGGTTTTTCTTTGACGGACGGTACAGGATAAACCGTTTGCCGATAACCTGGACAACCGCAGAATGCGTCCGCTCTGCTGCCATGTCCGCCAGCTCCCTCGGATCGTCAAAACAGTTTTTCAGCACGGAAATCTTAACCAGCTCTCTTTTTTCAAGCGCATCGCTGATAGATTCTGTCATGGCAGGGGTCAGGCTCGCTTTCCCAATCTGGAATATCGGTTCGATTTTCCCGGAAAGGGTTTTTAAGTAAGCCCTCTGCTTGCTTGTTAACTCCATAGATTCCTTCCTTTCCTGTCTGATATGAAACAGCTATTTATAATATTCAAATTCCAGGGAATACATGCGCACGGTGTCGCCTTCCTGAATGCCCTTTTTTTCCAGCTCATTCAGAATGCCATGTTTTTTCAGGAAATTCTGGAAAAACAGGAATCCGCGTTCTGCTTCCAGGTTTGTATAGCCGAGCATTTTTTCGATTTTCGGCCCTTCGACTACATAAGCGCCGTCTTCCGGGCTGATGGTCACGGTAAATGCATCCGCTTTTTCCGGCCGGATGGATGACGGGTCATACTCAGGCTCGTAAACAACCGGTTCTTCATGAATTTCATCCAGAAGCTTTTTGACCGCATAAACCAGCTCGTTTAATCCCTGCCCGCTGACTGCGGAAATCGGGTATACGGTAACGCCGAGCGGTTCAAATTCTTCCCGCAGCTGTTCTATCACGCTGCTTTCCCCCTGATAAAGGGCATCTATTTTATTTGCCGCGATTACCTGCGGCTTGTCCAGCAGCTGCGGGTTAAAATTTTTCAGTTCCTCATTAATCGCATGAATATCCGATACCGGGTCCCGTCCTTCGGTGGAAGCTGCGTCCACGATATGGATAATGACCCGCGTGCGCTCGATATGCTTTAAAAATTCATGCCCAAGGCCAATTCCCTGCGAAGCGCCTTCAATCAGCCCCGGAATATCCGCAATCACAAAGCCGGTGCCGTCTCCCAGGTCTACAACCCCCAGATTCGGCTGCAGCGTCGTAAAATGATAGTTCGCGATTTTCGGCTGCGCATTGGTCACGCGTGATAACAGCGTGGATTTCCCGACATTCGGAAAACCGACCAGGCCCACATCCGCAATCACCTTTAATTCCAGCTTTACTTCGATTTCAATGGCATCCTGGCCAGGCTGCGCATATTTGGGAGCCTGCATTGTGGAAGTAGCGTAATGCTGGTTTCCAAGGCCGCCGCGGCCGCCCCTTAAAACGGTCTGCCTGACATTGCCGCCTGACATATCGGCAATGATTTTATCCGTCTGTGCATCCCGGATAATTGTCCCGGCAGGCACCTTTAACACGAGGTCTTCGCCTTTTTTGCCATAGCAGTTGCGTTTTTTTCCATCTTCCCCGGGCTGCGCTGCAAATTTGCGCCTGTGCCTGTAATCAGCCAGTGTGTTCATGCCCTCGTCCACGGCAAAGATGACATCGCCTCCTTTGCCGCCGTCTCCGCCGTCCGGCCCGCCGTTGGGCACATACTTTTCCCGGCGGAAGCTGACGTGGCCGTCTCCCCCTTTGCCTGATTTAATAATGATTTTTGCGCTGTCGGCAAACATATTTTCTTATCTCCTAACGAAAAAAGCAAATGCCGCTGCTTATTTTTCCAGCATGAAGGCGTTCCTGCGATGCCACTGCCCGCCTGGCGCCCTGCCGATGAAAAATATGCAGCGGTATTTGCCTGAATGAAAACGAATCTGCTTTTGCAGCTTATTCGTTAACGACTGGATATACGGAAGCCTGTTTCCTGTCCCTTCCTTTTCTCTCAAATCTCAGAATACCGTCTACTTTTGCGAATAATGTATCATCACCGCCGCGTCCCACGTTATTGCCCGGATGGATTTTCGTGCCGCGCTGCCTGTAAAGAACATTTCCCGCTTTTACAAACTGTCCGTCTGCCCTTTTTGCACCTAAACGCTTCGATTCAGAGTCACGCCCGTTTTTTGTAGAGCCAACGCCCTTTTTATGCGCAAAATACTGAAGGTTTAATTCAAACATGTCCTACACCTCCTTCATGCTTAAAAAACTATAATCAGTTCCATATCTGTCCTGTATTTCCTGTAATCCCAAAACCATGGCGTCTAACAGCAGTGTTCCATCGTGGCCGGACGGATGATGCAGCCGGATATCAATCAGCCCTGTTTTCTGGTCTGAGCGTGCGTCAAACGTTTCGTCCGTAAATGCTTCCAGTGCATTTACGGTGTTAATGACTAACACGGAAACCCCGGCGCACACAATATCTTCCCCGGCCTCTGCAAACCCTGCATGTCCTGCGCAGTGAAATCCGGTATACTGCCCGGCATGGTTTCGATAAACGGTAACCTTTATCATGATTCCTGCCTGGGACTAGGCATTGATTTTTTCAATCTTGACCTGCGTAAATGACTGCCTGTGGCCCTGCTTTTTATGATAGCCGGTTTTCCTTTTGTACTTGTATACGATAACTTTCTTTCCACGGCCTTCCTTTACAACGGAACCTGTTACGGTTGCGTTTGCAACGGTCGGGCTGCCGACGGTCAGTTCTCCATTGCTGACTGCCAGTACCTGGTCAAACGTTACGCTCTGTCCAGGTTCAGCACCGAGCTTTTCAATGGTAATGATATCGCCTTCGGATACTTTGTACTGTTTTCCGCCTGTTGCTATAATTGCGTACATTGTGCACCTCCTATTTATCATTACTCGCCAGCTTTGGTGATGTCATAACATGCTTTTACCTAGCTGTGCGGCATACTCATAGAGAATAGCATATATGGCATGGATTCGTCAAGAGGTTTTTCCAGATTTTATACGAAACCGTCACAGGAATGCCTCAACCAGAATTTTATCTCCAAAACGCACATTCCGGATGCCTGTTTCTTTCTTTTTGTTAAAATTGAATACAACCATATACCCTTTGCTTAAACGGTAATAATCCAGATAATCCAGCAGCTGTTTTTCGCCTTTTTCATGATATGCCCTGCCTCTCCAGATTTTCATTTCAATAACAAACTGTTCGCCCCTGTAATCTATAATGACATCCGTGCGTTCCATATCCCGGGTCTGGGATTCGATATAATAATTTCCGGTTCCATTGATAACAGGCTTTAAATAAAGGAGAAAGTATTTTCTTCCGTCTGCTTCGTAAAAATCTGCTTCCTGCCTGCCATACAGTTCCTGAAAGTGCAGTATGAATTTCTGAAGCACAAGCTCCATGTTCAGCCGTCCGCCTTCAATATACTGGTTTCTGTCCTTTAACGCTGCACTGTACAGCTCCTTTTGCTGCATATCCGGAGATGTAAGAAAAAAATTATAAAGCAGCACATCAAAAATCCGGTTTGCGATTGTAACACAGCCGCCTGTCTTTTTCAGAAAGCCAAACATCAGTGCCATTTCCACATAACGGGTTCCAGGTACATATGCAATTTCTTTTCCATAAAATAACAGCTCCTGCAAAACAGCTGCCAGCTGCGGGTAATCTTCCAGTTTATTCCATAAAGACTCAAACAAGGCATTCGGTTCTGCCAGAATCATTCTGACAGCTTCCAGAAATCCCTTTTTTGTCCATGCCAGACGGGCATCTGGAAATTCCAGGCTTCCCTTTACCTGTTCATCCATCAGCTTGCACAGCCTGGACACAAGATATGGATAGCCGGATGTATAATCATAAAGCATCCCTGCCATTTCCGCCGTATTCATTCCGGTATGGTAATCCGCTTCGTATTCCAAAAGCATGCCTTCAATTTCGGATGCTGACAGGCTCATGTCCACAAGAAAGTCTGCTGCAATATTCCATGGGCTGTTTCTTGTATGTTCTTCCTGTGGACGGATTTTCTGCCGGATATTGCGGATATCATATACTCCGGCCAGAATGACAGACCGAAAGGACGGCGTTTCATCCCGGTCGATATAATATCCGCGCAGCTGGGAAAGAAAATCCAGAAAAACCTGATTATCTGCAGCGCTGTCTGCTTCATCAATCATAAGCACCACAGGCTTTATGCTATATCTGCAAATCAGGCTCAGGCACTGGAATAATTCTACCAGCTCCAGTTCTTCCCTGCGGCTGGCGGCCATATCATAAAGCCTGTTTACAGCCGCATGCCCTTCAGGCTCCTGCATCTGGCTGCTGTCCAGCTTTGCAAGAAAAGCCGCCGCAAAGGCTGCGGAAAATGTATGTTCATTCTGAAATTTTGCAGCACTCATTTCCTTCTGGAAATCCAGGCTGACAACTGCGTAATCATTTCGCAGATACCTGGCCAGAGCCCGCAGCACGGTTGTTTTGCCATACTGTCTTGCACGGTTTACTGTAAAATACTGTCCTCTATCTGTCATTTTTTTCATTTCAGAAACAATCCGGCTGATATCTGCCATATAATGCAGTCCAGGCTTGCAGTCTGCATGGACATTAAAAATCTTTGGCATATCCTGCAGTCCCCCTTTCAGAAATCAGAAAAATTCCCATTCATCTGCTCTGCCAGCGGTTTTTTCACTTTTTTGCGCGTCAGCTCCACCAGCCCGAGCCTGGTCAGCCCGGCGATTTCCGAAGGCACCGGGTCTTCCTTTAAGCAGGAGCCGAAATGCTGCAGCAGCGCAGCATTCCGTTCCTTGTCGTACATGTCGATAAAATCCACGATAATAATGCCGGACAGGTTGCGCAGCCGCAGCTGGCGTGCGATTTCCTGCGCTGCTTCCAGGTTGATTTTAAAATGTGTTTCCTGTTTGTCCTTTTTGGACACATTCCTGCCGCTGTTTACATCAATGACCGTCAGCGCTTCCGTATGCTCAATTACAATATTGGCACCGGATTTCAGCCAGACTCTTGTATAAAAGGCTGCTTCCAGCTGCCCGGCCAGATTGTAAAGACGTGCCAGGGACAGCATGCTGTCTTCATAAAAACGAACCTTCAGGCTATCCCGCGCGTATGCCTTTATCTGCTCATAAACCTGCGCATCATCGGTCACTGCTTCTTCCAGCAGGGTTTTATCTGCATCCCGCAGCATCTTCATATAAAACGGCTGTTCTTTATAGAGACAGGAAAACACGGTACGGGACGCCGCATGGGCTATAATCTGTGACAATTCGTCCAGGATACGCTGAAAATCTGCCCTCACATCCGCTTCTCCTGCGCCGGCGGCATTTGTCCGTATAATCAGCCCAAACTGCCGTTTTCCATCGCTGCATGGAATTTCTGCTTCCAGCTGCACGGCCAGCTCACGCAGGCGCATTCGGTCTTTTCCGGATATCTTCGATGAAATGCCCGTCTCCCGCCTCCCGCTTGTCAGCACGGCATATTCCCCGGAAATGCTTAAATTCGTTGTAACGCGGGCATCCTTTAGCTTCATTGCTTCTTTGACGACCTGCACGGCCAGCTCATCGCCTGCGGCAAGCGGCTTATCCGAGCCCTTTTTGGTAAAAACCGGATTTTTCAAATCCTCCAGCGGCAGGGAGCATATCCGCCCGCCGGCAATCTCCACAAAGGCGGCATTGATATTGGAAGCAATGTTTTTTACGCGCCCAATGTAAATGTTGTTCAGGATGCTTTCGGATTTTTCCGGCTGCACCGATGCTTCTATCATGCGCCGGTCTTCACACAGTGCACAGATCTGAAAGCAGCATGGACTTCCCGTTCTGGAACTTGCAATCGTTTCGCTGGCAATAATTAATTTCTGTTTCATGACTGCCTGATTTCCTTCCCGGCTTCGAGCAGCGGCCTGTTCACTCCGCCTGCATCCGTAAAATACACATCCTTTCGGTGTATCTGCACGCAGGCTGCATCAAATTCCAGCCCCATATGCCGGTAAAACGCTTCGAGTGCCAGCTCCGGCTTCAGGTTATCGGTGCTCCCGGTGCTGGCATTCAGGTAATACACCGGCATCCCGCCAGACTGCGCGTTTGGCGGCAGTATCTGAAAATCATATACCAGCTGCTTTAAATCCATTGTTTTTTCACTCTTTTTTGTCTTTTTAGCCACCAGCACCTGCTGCGGTTTTTCAAAAAACTCCTGCAGCTGCTGCGAAAGGAAGCCTGCATCCCGCAGGCATTCCGGTACCTGCGCGCTGTTTTTATGCCAGATTTCATAATCCGCAGCTGACACGACAGACATTGCAGCCTTTGCCTTATCATCCAGCTGCACATAGCCGGTAATCTCCATGCCATGCGGCATTACCGCATTCAGCCCTGCCATCGATGCTTCGGAAGAATCCGACTGGTGCACTTCGATATCCAGGTATTCCCCGTCACTGGTAATGCCGACGCCGAGCGGCGCTGCAAACGACATAACCTGGTGCGGGCTGAAGCCTTCGGAATAGCAGATGTCAATGCCGCTTCTGCGGACTGCTTTCTGGAAAAACCGCATGATGTCCAGATGCCCGATAAATTTCATAACCCCGTATTTGCGGAATTTAATCCTGATTTTCATAACAGACACCTCCTCCAAATCCGGCGGCACCGCATCCCTGGCACTGCCCGCGGCAGTTTTGTGATGTCTGTGCCTGTGCAGCTTTTTTCCATTCGCGCAGCAGGTATTCCTTCGTCACGCCCGTGTCTATAAAATCCCACGGAAACCGTTCGTCCTCCCTGCGCTCGCGCACCGTGTAAAAATCCATATCAATGCCTGCTTTTTCAAACGCCCGCTGCCAGCGGCTGTGGTCATAAAATTCAGACCACGAGTCAAACAAAGCGCCGTCTTCATATGCATAGCGGATAGCCTTTGACACCTTGCGGTCTGCGCGTGCGAACACGCCTTCCAGCACGGAAACATCCGTTTCATGCCAGTTATATTTCATGCTCCTGCGGTTTAACTGGGCCTTTACAGCTTCACTGACCGTTCTGGCAAAGCCCGCATAATCATCCTTTCCATGCATCTTAGCCCACTGAAACGGCGTAAACGGTTTTGGAATGAAAAAAGACGTGCTGATGGTAATCTGGCACTTGCCATTTCGTTTTTCCTTTGGTATCTCATAGTAGCGGACAGCAATCTGATTCGCAAGCTCTGCAATCGCCCTGCGGTCTTCGTCTGTTTCATACGGCAGGCCGAGCATAAAATAGAGCTTGACCTTCTGCCAGCCGCCTTCAAACGCCAGCCCGGCCCCGTGCACAATCACATCCTCAGTCAGTCCCTTATTAATAACATCCCGCATGCGCTGTGACCCGGCTTCCGGCGCAAAGGTCAGGCTGGATTTGCGGATATCCTGCACTTTTCCCATGACATCCAGCGAAAATGCATCGATGCGCAGCGACGGCAGCGAAATATTGACGCCTTTGTCCTTATAATTCTCAATCAGGTACTCCACAAGAGCGCCAAGCTTTGAATAGTCGCTGGAGCTTAACGACGTCAGCGATATTTCGTCATACCCGGTATTTTTTAACAGGTTATCGGCATCCCGCTTGAGCGTTTCCAGGTCTTTTTCCCTGGCCGGGCGGTAAATCTGCCCAGCCTGGCAGAAGCGGCAGCCCCGGATGCAGCCGCGCATGATTTCCAGCACTACACGGTCCTGCGTGATTTTTATATACGGCACAACCGGCTTTTCGGGAAACACAGGACTGGAAAAATCCGCGACTATCTGTTTTCGCACCGTTTCCGGCACGCCCGGCACATTCGGCTTCATATCTGCAACCGTTCCGTCTTCCTGATAGGAAACATCATACAGCGAAGGCACATAAATGCCTGGAATGGATGCTGACCGGATAAGAAACTCCCGCCTTGTCCAGCCTTCTTTTTTTGCCTGCTTATACAGGTCAAACAAAGCATCATACGAAATCTCGCCTTCCCCGATATAAAACAAATCGAAAAATTCTGCAACCGGCTCCGGGTTGTATGTGCAGGGGCCCCCGCCAATGACAAACGGCATGCTCTCCGTGCGCTCTGCGGCGGCAAGCGGAATATGGGAAAGGTCCAAAATCTGCAGGATGTTCGTATAGCACATTTCATACTGCAGCGTCATGCCGATAAAGTCAAACCGTTCGAGCGGTTCCTGCGATTCCAGCGCAAACAGGGGAATATCCTGTTCTTTCATAATTCTGTGCAGGTCCGGCCATGGGGAAAAGACGCGTTCGCAGTATACGTCTTTTCTGCGGTTGAACATATCGTATAAAATTTTCATGCCCAGATGGGACATGCCAATCTCATACACATCGGGAAAGCACATCGCAAAACGGATGTCTGCTCCTGCCGGGTCTTTTTCCACGATGTTGATTTCATTTCCGATATACCTGGCCGGTTTTTCGATTTTCAGTAAAATTTCATCCGGTAAAGCTGGTTTCTTCATAGTCATCCTTTCTGTTTTCTGTGTGCTGCTTATTCCTTGTCCGAGATTACCTTACAGCTTTTTTTATAACAGGCAATCCCAAACTTATAAATCGTCTGCATGCCTTCTTTTTTCAAAACCGCTGCATATCCGTTCTCCTGTATCTGCCTGGCGGCCTGGCGGCAGGCGGCATCAAAAGCACCCGCCTCTGCATACTTTATTTCCACAATGCATCCGGTTTTTTCCTGGGGAGCCATAACGAGAATATCCGTATAGCCAGTGCCGGATTCTGCATTGGATTTTACAATCCAGCTTTCTTCTGCGCGCAGCAGTCCAAGCAGCAGTCCGTGGTAAAAGTTTTCCTTCATTTCCTTTCTGGCAGAAGTGTCGCGGATGCTGATGGAATCTTCCATAAAACTGTTAAACAATGCCTGAACCGTTTGTCCATCTCCCTGTTTTACTGCTTCGCAGAACTTCTGCCAGCGCCTGGCACTGTTTACACTCTTTTTCTCAAACCACGCAAGAATTTTTTCCTGAAAGATTTCGAGTATTTCCCGGTTTGGAATAACCAGCTTATGAACCCTGCCAGCCGGTTCTGAGGCATCTGTCAGATATCCCGCTGCAAAAAGAATGCTCCATAAAAAATCCTGCTTTTTCTGCGGGCTGCTGTCGTCAAAGTCTGCATAGGTCAGTCCCGATATCAGCGTTTTTTCCACACACTCGCCGGAAATCAGCGCCTCGATATCTGCTTTTGCCGTTTCCGTGGCATGTTCCAGAATATCTTTTACAATCTGGTTGCTGCTGCTGTTTTCCCAATGAGACTCCATACGGGCATTTTCAGATTCACGGAATTTATCACACTGGCTGAGAACGTCCCATGGACAGTATATGTGTGTATTGCCAAACCGGTACCCGTCATACCATTCCCGGAACAGTTCAAATTTATCTTCCAGGCCATAGTAAGAGAGCATTTCCTTTACTTCCTGTCCTGTAAAGCCAAAATATTCTGCAAACCGGACATCGGAAACCGTGCGGACCTTAAAGTTATTAAGGCCCGTAAAAATGCTTTCCTTTGCTATCTGGAGACATCCGGTAATCACTGCAAACTCCAGGTTTTCATTCGTTTTGAGCGCCTGGCTGAACATTGCACGAATCAGGCTGGCCATCTGCGGGTAATATCCATTCTGGTATGCTTTATCCAAAGGCACATCGTATTCGTCAATCAGCACAATCACGGACACGCCATAATGCTTTCGCAGCAGCCTGGTCAGCAGCTTCAGGCTGTTATGCACAGCAGAAGGCTTTTCCATCTGATTTTCAATCAGGCGGTTCAGCTTTGCCTTATCATGCTGCATCAGCCTGTCGCTTTCCATTAGAAAATCCAGTCTGGAAGCTTCTTCACTGACAGCCATGCACAGCGATTCCAGGGCAGCCTGAAAATTCTCCCCGCCGGTGTCTTTCAGGCTGAGGGAAAGAACCGGGTATTTTCCCATATGCTGCGCACAGAGCTCTTTTTCGGTCGAAATCTCAAGCCCTTCAAACAGCGCAGCATCTGCCCCGGTTTCAAAAAATGCTTTCAGCATATCCAGATTTAAGCTTTTTCCAAAACGCCGGGGGCGCGTAAAAAGATTGACACTCCCCCTGGTCCGCAAAAGCTCGCTGATAAGCCCTGTCTTGTCAATATAATAAAACCCCTTGGTTCTGATATTCGAAAAAAATTCCTCTCCTATGGGAAGCTTTTTCTTTTCCGGACAAGGATGCAGGTTATGCATATATTTTTTCCAGCTCCCTGCGGATTTCCTGAATAAATTCTTTGCTGTTTAAAACAACCGGATTTTCAATCTCTGTAATCAGTGCAAGGTCTTTTGTCATTCTGCCGGATTCGATGGTATGAATGCAGGCCTTTTCCAGATTATCTGCAAATGCCGCAAGCTCTGGCAGGCTGTCAAGCTCCCCGCGCTTGCGCAGTGCGCCGGTCCATGCAAAAATAGTCGCTACGGAATTCGTCGAGGTTTCTTCTCCTTCCAGATGCTTGTAATAGTGGCGCTGTACCGTTCCGTGTGCTGCCTCATATTCATAATAGCCTTCCGGCGATACGAGCACGGAGGTCATCATGGCCAGGGAACCGAAGGCGGACGAAATCATGTCGCTCATAACGTCGCCGTCATAATTTTTGCAGGCCCAGATAAACCCGCCCTTTGATTTCATGACACGTGCGACTGCGTCGTCAATCAGTGTATAAAAATAGGTGATGCCTGCCGCGTCAAATTTTTCCTTGTATTCCGCGTCAAAAATTTCCTGGAAGATATCCTTAAAGGTATGGTCATACTGCTTGGAAATCGTGTCCTTTGTTGCGAACCAGAGCTCCTGCCTGCAATCCAGCGCATAAGTAAAGCAGCTTCTTGCAAAGCTTTCAATCGATGCCGTGACATTATGCTGTCCCTGGATGACACCCGGCCCCTGAAAATCAAAAACCGTTTCCTTCATCTGCGTGCCGTCCTCGGCGGTAAAGACAAGCTCTGCCTTTCCGGCGCCCGGTACTTTCATCTCGACATTTTTATAAACATCGCCGTAAGCATGCCTTGCAATGGTAATCGGCATTTCCCAGTTTTTTACGCATGGCTCGATGCCCTTTACCTTAATCGGGGTACGGAATACCGTACCGTCCAGTATGGCCCTGATTGTGCCGTTCGGGCTTTTCCACATTTCCTTTAAATCATATTCGCTCATGCGCGCTGCATTCGGGGTAATTGTTGCACATTTCACGGCAACGCCGTATTTTTTCGTTGCGCAGGCAGAATCCACGGTTACCTGGTCATCCGTTTCATTGCGGTGTGCAAGCCCGAGGTCATAGTATTCAGTTTTTAAATCAATAAAAGGCAGCAGCAGCTCATCCTTAATTATCTGCCAGAGAATCCTGGTCATTTCGTCGCCGTCCATCTCTACAAGCGGTGTTGTCATTTTAATTTTATTCATTTCCTGATATCCTCCTGTTTATCCTCCTGGTCTGTATGCGTCCACAACATTGTAAACAAAGATTCCGGTGTTTGTCAATGCATGTCCGCTTTATTATTTCTTTTTTTTGGAAACCTATACAAGCAGCCCTCATAGTATAAACCATAAAACAAATTAAAACATGGAGGCAATCAATATGAGTGATTTAGCTGCTACAAACTGTGGATGTGGAGAAACCAATAGCTGCGGGTGCAGCTGCGGATGCACAACCGGCAACAGCTCCTTTATCTGGATTATCCTGTTACTGTTCTGCTGCTGCGGCAGCAATGGTGGCGGTGGCGGAATCATCGGCGGCAATGGCTGCGGCGGCAGCTGTGGCTGTGGATGCGGCGGAGACAACGGCTGTATCTGGCTGATTTTACTGCTCCTGTGCGGCTGCGGCAATGGCTGCGGCAACGGCTTCTTCTAAGTCGCAGGAAAAAACAGGCAGCTCCTGTTATGCACCGGGCACGGCCAGCCATGCTGCGCCGTACCCGGATGCAGCCATACAGCAGGGACAGAAAGCCCGTACAAAAGACCTGTATCAGAAACCGGCTGTCAGTGGATTCTGGCAGCCGGTTTTTGCGTTATACAGATTGCGTTTTCACGCAGGTACGCAAAAAAACATCCAGCAGAAAGCCGCAGCTGTCTGCTGGATGTTTTTGAAAAGCAGGAGCCGTGTACACCGCGTTCTGCCTTCTGCGGTTACTGCCTTCTGCGCCTGTATTTTTCCTCCATCCGCCTGAGCGTTTCCTGCGTCTCCTCCCTGCTCATCTGCGGGAACGGCAGGTTTTTGCGTTTCAGGCATGACTCATCCACGGTATAAACTTTATTTCCATCAATGATCAGCTTTCCCATAATCAGTAATTTCCCTTGCCATTTCAGTCTCAAATTCTGTTACAAAGGCCCTCCTTGCTTTATTATATGAAAATATTCCCATTGTGTCATAATCCCGTCATTCCTTTCATACAATAAATAAAAAAGGGAAATTTATGGACAACAATTATATACCAACCGCCTTTGATGAGAAAATACAAAACAGGGAGCTTCAGATTTTGAAGACAGCGCTGCCGTATTTAAAAGGGGCGCGCCAGAAAGAAATCCTGACACTGATTAAGTCTATGGAGCTGAAAAAATCCATAGACCTGATTGACAGCGATGATACGTCGCTTTCCATCTGTTCTGCGGAAAACCCGATGGAAAACACGCTGAATATGTTAAGCGATATCCGCAAATTCTGCAGCGAAAAAGAACAGGAGCATATCGACCTGATGCTGAATTTATTTTCCATGTTCTCAACCTATGAAACGATGTTCTCCTGAGCATGGAAAGACCTGTTTGTGGCAGGTTTTGCAAACCTGATAAATTTTGTGCACATTTTATGCAGGCCAGACATATGCTGATAGTACATATTGTGTTTCAGATTTACAAGGATGGAGGAATACCATGAATTTTGATGACGTATTTAATGCCCAGAATATGAATGGCATATCACCCGAAAAGCTTGCCTTTTTAAAGGCGATGTCCGGCATGCAGTCCGGCGCGAGCCCGAAAGACATGATGGCTTCCCTGATGTCTGCGTCGAATAAGGCACAAAAACAGGGGGTATCATTCAGCGAATCCGAACGCGACATGATGCTGGAAGTGCTTTTGAAAAATCTTTCGCCGGAAGACAGCCAGAAAGCACGCGGCATGATACAGATGATGAAAAAAATGAAAAAATGAAATACCCTGCAGCTGCGGGGGATGTGACTCTCCCCCCAGCGGCCGCAGGGTATTTCAGGCATGTCTTAATTCGGCTCGTCCTCAAATGACTCGTCTGCATACGGCTCATCTTCATCCAGCGGGTCATCTTCGGATTCCATATTATCATCGCCTTCCGGTTCATCTTCGTCCGGCTCGTCTTCGCCCGGTATATTTTCATCCGGCGTTTTGGCATCCCGGTTTATGACAACATCGCGGTCACAGTATGGCGATGACAGCAGCGGGTTTGCGCCCAGGTTCAGCTCCTTTATCTGGTTTTCCTGGCAGAACAATAGCGCCAGCTTCGGATTGGCAGCGGTATTTAATTCTGTCAGCTGGTTCGACTCGCATTTGAGCCTTGCAAGCGCCGGGTTCTGGCTTATATCCAGCGCCGTCAGCTTATTTCCGGAACAGTCCAGGTCTTCCAGCAGGGCATTTGCACAAACATCCAGCACAGTCAGCTCATTATCCATGCAGGTCAGTGTCTTTAATGCGGTATTGGCACTGATATCCAGCGCTGAAATGCTGTTTTTATGGCAGCCCAGCTGCGTCAGTGCGGTATTGGCGCTGACATCCAGGCTGGTCAGCTCATTGGCATCACAACGTAATTCCGTCAGTGCGGTATTGGCGCTGACAATGAGCGCTCCCAGATCATTGGAATAGCAGTGCAGGCTTGTTAACGCCTTGTTTTTCTTTACGCTCAGGCTTTCCAGGCGGTTGCCGGAGCAGTCCAGTTCTTCCAGCGCCGTATTTTTATTTACATTCAGGACGGTGACGCGGTTTTCATTCAGCGCCAGCTTTTTTAATGACTTATTCGCTGATACATCCAGCGCCGTCAGCTTATTGGAACCGCAGGATAAGTATTCCAGCGCCTTCGCCCCATTTGCATTCAGCGTTTTGATGCTGTTAAACGAACAGCTGAGCTCCGTGAGCTTTGCATTTTTAGAAGCATCTAATTTTGTGAGCCTGTTGTAAGAACAGTCCAGGTACTGCAGCTGCGCCGCGCCGCTGATATTCAGGCTTTTGATTTCATTCGAGGCACAGGTTATGGAAACAAGCGCCGGATTTGCAGCTGCACTGAGGCTCGTCAGCTGATTGGCATCACAGTTTAATTCCTTTAACGCCGCGTTCTTTCGGATAGTAAGTGCCGAAAGCTGGTTGACATTGCATGCAAGCACGGAAAGTGCCGCATTCTTTTTAACATCCAGCTGTGTCAGGCGGTTATTGCTGCACACAAGCGTTTCTAACGCCCTGCAGCCGCCGGTATCCAGCGATGCAAGTGCATTATCGGAGCAGTCCAGGGATTTCAGTGTTTTGCTGCTGATTTCCAGCCCGGAAAGCTGGTTTCCGCTCACATCCACAGATTCCAGCTTTTCAAAACCGGCAATGGAAACCGCACCGGAAAGGCCCTTTTTGGACCAGCTGATTCCGGTCAGCCTGCTTTCTTTTCCAAAATCCTCCCATATATATTCATTTGCATGGTCAGCATCTCTGCTGACAGCCGCATCCTGTGGCAGTGAGGCAATCAGCTGCTTCAATGCTTTTGCTTCCGCCGCATTCTTTTTGTTTTTCGGCTTATTCACGACGCGTACCGTACAGGACGCCTGTTTCGTGGTACCCTCAATCGCAGCTGTCACTTTCGCTGTCCCGGCTTTCTTTCCCCGGATGGCTCCGCCCTGGTTTACCGCAACGACCGCATCGTTGCTGACCGTCCAGACAATCTTTGCGGAATCCAGTTCTTCGTCTAAAATGGAAACTTTCAGCTTTTCCTTACTGCCTTTTAAAATGGTATACTCCGAATAATCCAGCGTCACGGCAGGTCCTACCGCAGCAGATACAGGCTGTACCAAAGCTGCTGCCGGAAAAAACAGCAAAAGGGCAAGCAGCAGTACAGACAGCCTCCCCTTTTGTATTCCACGCATTCGATTTTGATACCGGTTCCAAAAATTCCCGTTCTTTTCTTTCAAGCCGTCCATTTTTTACCTCCTGCCTGATACATAGTTCATCTGTTTTCACGTTTCTAAAAGATGCCGGACAGGCCCTGCTGCAGGGCTTTGATAACCGCCCTGCAGCCGCAGCAGATAAACGGCTGCACAGGCCTGCCTGAACTGGCATGGTTTATTTCTGTACCAGATTTACAATCCGTCCCGGCACATAGATTTCCTTGACAACCGTTCCGGTCAGTTTATCCGCCACAGCTTCCTTCGCCAGTGCAATGACAGCTTCTTTTGCAGCATCTTTATCGATTCTGACAGTCGCTTTTACTTTTCCGTTTATCTGCACAGCGATTTCAACCGCAGACTCAACCGTCTTTGCTTCATCATAGGACGGCCACTGCTGTTCGAAAATACGGCCCCCGAATTCCATAAGCTCCCACAGTTCTTCCGTTATATGCGGTGCCACAGGATTGAGCAGCACAAGCAGCGTCCGGTATTCATCCGCAGTCAGGCCTGCCTTTTTATAAAACTCATTAATCAGTGCCATCATGGCTGCGATAGCCGTATTGTATTTTAAATTTTCATAATCACTGCTGACTTTTTTAATCGTCTGGTGCATTTTTGTTTCGAGGTCACTGGAATAGCCGGATTCCTTTGTCACAAGGTCCTGCAGCTTCCAGACACGCTCCAGGAACCGGCGGCATCCTTTTACGCCGTCCTCAGACCAGGATGCAGCAAGGTCAAAGGCCCCGATAAACATCTCATAGGTACGCAGCGTATCTGCGCCGTAATCCCGCACAATATCATCCGGGTTGACGACATTGCCTCTCGATTTGGACATCTTTTCCCCGTTTTCCCCTAAAATCATGCCATGGGACGTCCGTTTCTGGTACGGCTCCGGACACGGTACCTGTTTCTGGTCATAGAGGAATTTATGCCAGAACCGGGAATACAGAAGATGCAGCGTCGTATGCTCCATTCCGCCATTGTACCAGTCAACCGGCATCCAGTATGCAAGCGCTTCCCTGCTGGCAGGCGCATCTTTGCAGTCCGGGTCTGTATAGCGCAGGAAATACCACGAAGAACCGGCCCACTGCGGCATAGTGTCCGTTTCCCGTTTTGCCGGCCCGCCGCAGCACGGACAGGTGGTATTGACCCAGTCTGTCATCGCCGCTAACGGGGATTCCCCATTATCGGTCGGCATATAGCTTTCTGCTTCCGGCAGCACCAAAGGCAGCTCGCTTTCATCCAGCGGCACAAAACCGCATTTTTCGCATTCCACAATCGGAATCGGCTCGCCCCAGTAACGCTGCCTGGAAAATACCCAGTCCCTTAATTTGTAATTGGTCTTTGCCGTGCCAATCTTCTTTTCTTCCAGAAACGCAATCATCTTTTTCTGCGCTTCTTTCACATCCATGCCATTGATAAAATCGGAATTTACAATCACGCCTGTGGCCACATCGGTAAATGCAGCCTGTGAAATATCCGCTTCTTCGCCGTTTTTGGAAACAACCTGTATCATCGGAAGCCCGAATTTTTTTGCAAACTCCCAGTCCCTCTGGTCATGTGCAGGCACGGCCATAATAGCTCCTGTGCCGTAAGACATCAGGACATAATCCGAAATCCAGACCGGAATTTCTTTTCCATTGACCGGATTGACCGCCGTCAGGCCGTCAATGCAGACGCCCGTTTTTTCTTTTGCAAGCTCTGCGCGCTCAAAATCAGACTTATGGGCAGCCTGCTCACGGTATGCCTCGATTTCATCCCAGTTATTGCATTCTTCTTTATATTTTTCCAGAATCGGGTGTTCCGGGGAAACAACCATATATGTTACGCCAAAAAGCGTATCGCAGCGGGTCGTATAAATGCGCAGCTTTTCTTCTTTCAGCCCGTCCCTGCCACGGATTGCAAAGTCTGCTTCTGCACCCTGGGATTTTCCAATCCAGTTTTTCTGCTGCGTCTTCACCCGTTCAATATAATCAACATCCTGCAGGCCGTCTATCAGCTTGTCCGCATAATCGGTGATTTTCAGCATCCATTCGCTTTTTACCTTGCGCACAACCGCAGAGCCGCAGCGTTCGCACACACCGTTTACCACTTCTTCGTTTGCGAGGCCGACCTTGCAGCTGGTACACCAGTTAATCGGCATTTCTTTTTTATAGGCGAGTCCTGCCTGAAACAGCTTTAAAAATATCCACTGTGTCCATTTGTAATAATCCGGGTCAGTCGTGTTCACTTCACGTTCCCAGTCAAAGGAATATCCGAGCGAGCAAAGCTGCTCTTTAAAACGGGCGATGTTATTTGTCGTCACGGTTTTCGGGTGTATTTTATTTTTGATTGCATAATTTTCCGTTGGAAGCCCGAATGCGTCCCAGCCCATTGGATAGAGCACGTTGTACCCCTGCATCCGGCGCTTGCGCGCTACGATGTCCAGTGCGGTATACGGCCTCGGATGCCCTACGTGCAGCCCCTGGCCGGATGGGTATGGAAATTCAACTAATGCATAATATTTCGGCTTGGAATAATCACGGGATGCCGCAAATGCTTTTGCATCGTCCCAGATTTTCTGCCATTTTTTCTCAACGGCTTTGTAGTTATATACTTGTGACATATTTTCCTCCATCTCCAGTTTTTTAATATTTCAATTCTACCATATCATGCCTATTTGTCAATAAAAACGTGCTATTTCAAGGAAAAGTGGTGTGTTTTGAATTATAAAAAAAAGGGGGGGGGGTGGCTGCGCGGACGCTGGAAAAAGATGCCGGCTCTGTCCCGGATGTTCCGGTTCCAGAATATAAGAATCCCTAAACGTTCTGCATATACTCTGTTTCAGCCGGACGGACGGGCGTCTGGTTCGCCTTCGGCTACAGCCCGCCCTTGGGCTGCGCACCCCTGTCTGTGTGGCAGAATGTTAAGGGATTCTAATATTCTTCCACAGTCACATCCAAAACAGGGCAGCCGCTCTGCTCCAGCTGTGTTCTGGAAGGCCATTGAACAGATGGCGCAAGAGTCAAAGAAGAAAATTTATATGTAAAAGAAAATTAGAGTGGCTGGGAAGGCCATTGGAGAGATGGCGCAAGAGTCAAAGAAGAAAATTTATATGCAAAAGAAAATTAGAGTGGCTGGGAAGGCTATTGGAGAGATGGCGCAAGAGTGAAGGAAGAAAATTCTTATATAAAAGAAAATTTGAGTGCTCTGGAAGGCCATTGGAGAGATGGCGCAAGAAATAGAGTGGTTACATTGTAAATAGAACAAGGATTTATAGACATATTATTTCATCTTTGAGGACACCTTTGAAAACGAAAAGCTTGCGAAAGACAGCTGGATGTGCGTGGCTGCCCTGCCTTTTTGTGACTGTGAAAGAATGTTAGAATCCCTTATGATTCTGCTGCACAGACAGGGGGCGCAGCCCAAAGGCGGGCTGTAGCCGAAGGCGAACCAGACGCCTGTCCGTCCGGCTGAAACAGAGTATATGCAGAATAATTAGGGATTCTTGCATTCTGGAACCGGAACAAAAAGGCAGGGCAGCCACGCATATCCAGCGTTCAGTCGCCACTTTGTCACGCATATCCAGCGTTCAGCCGCCATTCCCTCACACGCAAAAACCTGGTGGGAAAATTTGAAAAAATTCTTGACACACACGGCTCCGGGTACTATAATGTTTAAGTCTGACATAGTTAAAAAATGCGGGCAGTCTATCTGCCTGTCATTTTACCATAATTACCGAAAATGGAAAAAGACGAGGCTTCCGGACATGGCTGAGTCTTTGAAGTTTTTATAAAATTTTCAAGGAGGCAGACCAATGAATACATTTATGGCAAGTCCAGCAACCATTGACAGAAAATGGTATGTTGTAGACGCATCAGGAAAGACGTTAGGGCGTTTATCATCCGAAATTGCAAAAATATTAAGAGGCAAACATAAACCAATCTTTACACCGCACATGGACACCGGTGATTATGTAATTGTAGTGAACGCTGAGAAGGTTAAAGTAACAGGCAAAAAGCTTGACCAGAAAATTTACTACAGGCATTCCGATTATGTTGGCGGCATGAAACAGACCACATTAAAGGACATGCTGCAGAAGCATCCGGAACGGGTTATGGAATATGCAGTCAAAGGCATGCTTCCAAAGGGACCGCTGGGCAGGCAGATGTATCGCAAGCTTTTCGTATATGTCGGGCCAGACCACAAACACGCAGCCCAGAAACCGGAAGTTCTCACATTTTAATCGGAAATCAGGAGGTAAATTACAGTGGCTAATGCAAGATATTATGGAACAGGAAGAAGAAAAAGCTCTGTTGCCAGAGTATATATCTTCCCGGGAACAGGAAAAATTACAATTAATAAAAGGGATATTGATGACTATCTCGGCATGGAGACGTTAAAAGTAATCGTTCGCCAGCCGTTAGAAGCAACCGGAACCACAGATAAATTTGATGTGCTCGTAAATGTAAAAGGCGGCGGCTTTACAGGCCAGGCCGGAGCAATCCGCCACGGAATTTCCAGGGCCCTGTTAGAGGCAGATTCCGATTACCGTCCAGTGCTGAAAAGCGCAGGCTATCTGACACGTGACCCTCGTATGAAGGAAAGAAAGAAGTACGGCCTCAAGGCGGCCCGCCGCGCTCCGCAGTTCAGCAAGCGATAATCGGCTGTTCAAACCGTATCAAAATTGCTCAAAAACCCCGGAAAATCAAGGTTTTCCGGGGTTTTCTTATACCCAAACAAGCTGATATAGTTTGACCTGATTTGACACAACGAGAGCCATTTTCACCCAATTTTTAGTGGTTAAATATAGGACAACCGGCAAAAATGAGGGCAAAAAACGGGCTTAGTGGTTAAAAAATAGGACAACCACAGCCCTGATTTCGGGGTATTTCAGAGGCGATTTTTACTCCCTCTCACCCCTCAATTTATACGAGAACAGTTTGGCGTAGTTTGACCGAATTTGAATAATTGAATATGATTTTAATGCAGGCACTCAGTATTTTTTGCTGGGTGCTTTTTGCGTTTCCGGGGAACTGTATTCCGGGATCAGAAAAAGCCGTCACTTTTCAATTTATGAAGTGGCGGCTTTTTCTATTTCCAGAAGCAACCACAACGAATTAGAAACGAGGTGATTATCTTGAACACGCAAATCATCGCCATCGCCAACCAAAAGG
>OFGA01000570.1_pt1 | contig 29872 bp, 24 predicted proteins | sample 1521471 | NCBI WGS metagenome assembly OFGA01 (sample SAMEA3504086, study PRJEB24116) | mouse gut metagenome | biome: mouse gut; feature: mouse-associated habitat; material: faeces | place: Denmark | collected 2011 | reverse complement strand
ACAAGCCCCATCTGTCCGGCAAAGGCTGACGCTTCCTCCTGTGTCAGATGTCCTTCCAGGTTCGGAAACTCATACATGCCTGCCAAAAGCCCCCTGGACGGACGCCTGTGCAGCAGCACTTTGTCCCCGTCGCGGATAAGCAGTACTGTTTTTTCTTCTATTTTGCGCGGTTTCGGCTTTTCCTTATACGGCAGGCCCGCGTATGTGCCATGGGCACAGGCCAGGCAGTACGGCTGCCACGGGCACTGTGCGCACCCCGGCTCCCCGTTCGGGACGCAGACCGTAGCTCCAAGCTCCATCATGGCCTGTGTAAATACCGCAGCCTGCCCTTTTGGAATAACCGGCTGCAGCAGCCGTTCTGCCTGCATTTTTACGGACTGCTTCATAATGTCGGAATCATCTTCCGATACACGCATCAAAATCCGCAGCACATTTCCATCTACCGCCGGAACCGGGATGCCAAATGCAATGGAAGCAATGGCGCCTGCCGTATAACGCCCGATTCCTTTTAATTTCAGCAGCTGTTCAAAATCAGCCGGAAGGCTGCCGCCGTATTCTTCCATAACCGTGCAGGCAGCCGCCTGCATATTCCGCACGCGGCTGTAGTAGCCAAGTCCTTCCCATAATTTTAACAGCTTCTCCTGCGGGCACTGCGCAAGCGACGCAATGTCAGGCAGTTCGGCAAGAAAACGCTCAAAATAAGGCTTGACTGCCTCGACCCTCGTCTGCTGGAGCATGATTTCCGATACCCATACCCGGTACGGCTCCGGCCTGCTTCTCCATGGAAGCACCCTCGCATGCGCTGGGTACCATTCGAGCAGGGGCGCAACGAGCGGGCCAAGCGGATAATCCTTTAACATAATATCTCCTGTTCTTTCTCTTATGAATTCATATGCTGTTACAGATTTTGGGATGCCGGCCCTTTTACCGTTATCTTTCCCTGTACATATCCGTAACGCACCGCATAGGTATAAGACGTTCCCTTTTTGGCTGTCTTATCCTGATAGCTGGTCTTTTTCATATTTGTGATTGTCTTAATCCGTTTAAACGAACCGCCTTTTTCCCTGCGGTAAATATAAACCCGGTTTGCCTTTGTATATTTTTTCCAGCTGACGGTCTTCGTACTGCCGCTTTTCGCAGCCGATGCCTGCGGCTTTTTCGCCTGGACAGCCAGCATATTTTTGATAATATCCTTGGTCTGGTCTCCTGCGATTCCGTCTGCCCCGATTTTGCATTTTTTCTGAAAATCCGTCACAAGACGCGTCATTGTCCCGGACCACGTGCCATTGACCGTAATATCCGCCCCGTCCAGCTGAATCAGCGCTGCCTGCAGCCACTGGACATGGCTCTTTTTCATATTTTTTTCTGCGTAAAGCGCTCCCGACGGCACGGCGTAATCAGACGGATCTGTAGAATAAACCGTAATGGAAATCTGAAGCTGCGCTCCTTTATACCCGCCGCCTTCTTCCTGGGATGCGGTAATCTGCGCCGTCCCGGCACCCACGATTTTTACCTGGCCGTCCCGGCGGACTGTGACTGCCGACTCATTCGAAGATGCATACCGGATTGGAACAATCGTATGGCTGCTTGTAACTTCCAGCATAAACGCTTTGTGTGTATCATTCACGGCATAGCTTTTTTTCGGTGCCTTTAATATGGTTTCTTTCAAAGGCTCCTCCTGCGGCTCGTCCGGTTCTTCCACAGGCGGATTTAATTCCGGTGAATCCGTCGATGTGCCCGGATTCGTGCTGCTTCCTGGATTATCTGTGGATGTACCAGGATTCGTGCTGCCGCCCGGATTGTCCGTTGACGTGCCCGGATTCATGCTGCCCGGATTATCTGTCGATGTACCAGGATTCGTGCTGCCGCCCGGATTGTCCGTCGATGTGTCCGGATTCGTGCTGCCGCCCGGATTAATCGGCGGCGTGCCAGGGTTTTGCGCCTGCATGACAGGAAGGACAGCCTTCATCAGTGCAATAATGGTGTCCCTGCCGGAAAATCCGTCTATTTCCAGCTTCTTTTCTGCCTGAAACTGAATGACTGCGTCCTTGGTCGCCTGGTCATACGTATCGGTAATATCCAGCCCGGCATTCATGCTTGTATTTAACGCGCGCTGCACCCATGCAGTCCCGCTGTCCGTCGAGGAGACATAATCTGACGGAATATAGGAATCACCGGCATTGCAGTAAGCCCAGCCAAGGCCGGCCGCATATTTGTAAGTCGCAAACCTGCGGCTTGCGTATGCCCCCATGACAGAATCGCAGACTGCCGCTATATGCATCTCATTGAGCGTCACGGCTTCATAGCTGCCTGCCGCTTTTGCCGCGGAAGTCCCCACACGCCCGGATGCCCCGGCTCCGCCCTGGTTTGCAATATCTGCAAAATATACAAGTGCCGGCGCATTCTGGATGCCAAGCCGCTGTCCCTGTTCGATATAGCCTGTGATATCCTTCACAGCCAGCGTGTCCTGCGCTGCCTTGCTCTCATCCGTAGCCAGAAATTTGCGCACTGCCGCTGCTTCCTGTGTGGTCAGCTTTCTCGTGCTCCATCTGGTCGTATCATCGGTCTGGACGACCTCTTTGTAAAGCGTGCTGCCCAAAAGGCTTTTGGCCTGCTCCTCATTGGCTGACACAATCGACTGGAGCAGCGCAAGCGCCCGCCAGCCGTGCCACTGCAGCTTTCCTATGGAAACGGCCCCGTTATCGTTTGGATTGACCGAATTATAGCTGCCCTCGTTGTTATATAAAATCTGCGCCGCTGCTGATACCATCGTATTCATATCTGCCTGCTGCGCCTGTACAGAATACAGCGGCAGCATTCCCGCCAGAAAAATTCCAAGCAGAACTGCCGCGCTCCATTTTTTTACCCTTATCCTGTTTTCCATGCCTGAATCCTCTCTAAAATATAGTCTGGTAATTCTGCCACCGGCTCCATGCTATATTAATACGGGATTCCCTTAAAAAATACCGGTATAATGCCGTATTTTTATTGACATATCTTTAACAAAGTTATACATTATAATTATGAAATCTTAACTACATATTCTTTAGGAGGAATCAAAAATGAACAACTTAAAACTCGAAGTTGAAAACCAGATTGCAGTGCTGACCATTTCCAGGCCTGCAGCGCTGAACGCCTTAAACAGCGAGACCTTAGACGAGCTGAACACTGTCCTGACGGAAATCGAAGCAAGGGACGATGTCAAGGTTGTTATTTTAACAGGCGGCCCGGATAAAAAAGGCAATGCCTTCAAGTCCTTTGTAGCTGGTGCTGACATCGCTGAAATGGTAAACTTTACTGCTGCACAGGCCCGCGCATTCGGCATGCGTGCTTCCGTTCCGTTCTTCAAATTAATGAACATGCGCCAGGTAACCATCGCAGCTGTAAACGGCTTTGCACTTGGCGGCGGATGCGAAATCTGCATGGCCTGCGATATCCGCATTGCTTCTGACAACGCACTGTTCGGACAGCCGGAATGCGGCCTTGGCATTATCCCGGGCTTTGGCGGCACACAGCGTCTTGCACGCCTGGTAGGCATGGGACGCGCAAAGGAACTGATTTTTACCTGCGACAACATCAAGGCAGACGAAGCTTACCGCATCGGCCTCGTAAACAAGGTTGTACCGGCAGAAGAATTAATGCCGGCTGCAAAGAAAATGGCAGAAAAGATTGTTTCCAAGGGCAGCTATGCCGTATCGATTGCAAAAGCAGCCATCAATAACGGCTATGACATGGACATCAAAAACGCCGTTGAAATGGAAGCAAACCTGTTCGGCGTAACCTGCTCTACACATGACAAGCAGGAAGGCATGAGCGCATTCTTAGAAAAACGCGGGGCTGACCTGACAGACTTCTAATTGCAGGACATGCAAAAAAGGCTGCCCGCATCCGGCAAACCGGATGCAGGCAGCTTTTTTATGCCATGTTCCCATTTTTTGCATCACAAGGCTTTCGTATCTGCAAATACGGACCTGACATACTCCATGATTTCCCCAATCTGCCCGCTGCTGCAGCCTTTTCGCATTTCCACCGAAACAAACCCGCTGTAATGCTCCCTTTCCAGCAGTGATGCCAGCTGCGCATGCAGCTTTCGTTTTACCAGCGGCGCAAGCCCCGGCTCACTGATATGGACATGGCTTATCAGGTGCACGTTCGATGCCAGGCACCGGATATCTTCGCCATTTTCGATTACCGTGCCCGTGTCCAGATTCAGCCGCAGGCCCCTGGATGCCGTCCTTTTCACAAATTCCAGCACTTCTTTTGTATCGTTCATAAAATTTGTCTGGCAGGACGGCGGATTTGCTTCCAGCCCGATTACCGTGCCCCGTTCATACGCATAATCCCCGATTTCACGAAAAAAGCTTTCCGCCAGCGATTCTGCTTCCAGCGCGCCTGTACCTTTTGGAATCATCCGGTTTTTCGGACACCCGAACACGAGGTTCCTGCATCCGGCGGACGCAGCAAAACAGACGGCCTGTTTCAGGTATTCCAGCAGAAACAGCCGTTCTTTATGCGTTCCAAACAGATTCTCCGTCCTTCCATACAGGACAGACTGCATGGAAGGAATGCAAAACCCATAGCGCGACGCAAGGCTTTCAGCCCAGCCTGCTGCCTGCTCTATGGCTTCATACGGCCGTTCCCCCATAATTCTTGCCGGTGCAATTTCCAGCCCCTGGAATCCATGCTGTGCCATAAGCTGGTATACTGCTTCATCATCTTCTGCTGCCCAGGCAATATTTGAAAGCGATAACCTGAATCCCAATATTTATCTCCCCCTATTCAAAAAATCTATGTATGGATAAAAACCTATTTATGCAAATAAAATCTGTATCTTTTACAGACCCGTTTCAGCGGAATATACAGGCAAGCCTGCACAAACCCGAAATACCAGAGCACATAATTCATATGCGTATGGATATGCGAATGCGCTTTTGCCAGGACAAACCAGGAAACAGCCGCAAAAAACGAGGCTGCATACAGGGCTGCTTCCGCAATATCCAGCTTTTTATGCATCCCGTCATAAACAAACACAGCTAACGGCACCACGCACAGCAGCGGAAACAGATTGCCCGGAATGCCTGCCAGAACCTGTGTCCCAAAATGAAAATACCGGCAAAAGACAGACCAGGCTGATGCATTAAAAGAATCCCAGTATACGGCATCAAAGCTGTTTAAATCCGCACCGCCCGTGCGCCGCAGCAGGTCCTGCTCAAAAATAATCCGGATGCCTTCCCATACGCTGCCGCCGCTTTTTAACGGGGCATGGATGCTGAGCGCAAGCACAAACCCGGCCACAGCCGCAAGTCCGGCATACAGAATCACCCGCAATGCCAGCGCTGCTCGCTTCCCGTTTTTTTCATGCACCGCCACGGCAAAATCCACAGCCAGAAACAATACGGCCCCTGTCATGATGGAAGACAGGTACTCATAGCCGCACAGGCATTTTAAAAATACGGCAAAACCTATGCCTGCTGTCTCTATCCTGCACACCCAGCGGTTTTCTATCCAGACCGAGCATGCAAGCCCGCCCAGCATCGGCACAAACCATAAAAACGCAGTCCAGTATAAGCTCCCTGCAAAAGACACAACCCATGGCGACAGCCAGAATGTGATATAGAAGCATCCCGCCAGAATCCGGTCATGCTTCTTTCCAATCAGCAGCACAAGCAGCACGCACACCACTGACAGTGCTGCGCAGTTAAACAGCTCCAGTATGGAAATGCAGTCTTCCTCATCCAGAAACCGGGCCATGCGCAAGAATATTTTTCCCTGCAGGCCGTACTGGGAACGGTACGGGGCCTGAAACACCGCCCCTGGAAGCAAAACCGCATTCTTATCCAGAAAACGGATATCCGACAGGCTTCCATATTTGATTTCCCTTAACGGCTTTTGCGCATCCAGAAAAACGGTCCGTCCCGCACCGTCATCCGCGATATCTGTAATTTGAAACCGGCCGCCTTTTGGAAATACCGCAAAGTTTCCCGGTACTGCATACAGCCTTGTATATTCATTGGATGGCAGAAGCACGGCCGCCCTGTCACAGGAATAGCCATTCTGCCAGGATGTGCCGTCATTTGCAAAGGAATTTCCCACTGATGCAATCCGCCCCAGCCCGAATCCCGTGTATGAAACGGCCGCGCCCCTCTGGTCTCCTGCTATCATTTCTGATACAAGGGCATCCGAGTCACTCTGAAATCCCGCAAACATGGTGTTTAAATTGTCCATGGAATTATACATAAAGTTCCAGGACAGTACCGTGCACAGAAACAGCACGCCGCCTGCCTGCGCCAGCAGCTTCCTGCGGCTTTCCTGCTTCCAGAATCCTTCTGTCAGCGCCCATTCTGCCAGAAGAAGCCCGGAAAATAAAAACATCGATAACAGCACTTTTTCGCAAAACCCGAACGTCGGCCTGGCATATGCAAAGCAAAGCAGCGCATCCCCGGCTGAGGCTTCCGGCGGCCGGTAATTGGAAACGACAAGCGGTATTTTGGGATATTCCATGCAGCCCTGGGCTGAAATCCGAATGCCATACCGCTCTCCTTTTTTCAGGGAATGCCCTGCATAAGCCCGGTACCAGGCATTTTCCCCGATTCTGCTGCCATCTGTACAAATTTCATCCAAGACACGTCCATTCGAACCGTCTTTTTTATCCAGAATCGTTATCGTGATGCTGCCGTCCTGTGTACGTCCGGCGAAATAAACGGCAATGCCGGCAAAATGATCCTGCTGCGGAATAAATTCTCCCTCATACGCCTGCTGCCCCAGGCCAATATATCCGGTCACGTCTTCCGGGTCAATCTGTTCAAACGAAACCGGCTCGCAGTAATAGCCATGCGAAAATACGTCAAACGGCCCAAGCGCCAGCAGCACAGCCGCAGTCAGAACACCGGCAAGCACAGCCGCCCATATTCTCCACTTACCCATGCCATTTCCTTCTTTCTGTACAGGCTGCATTCTTTCCGGGCGCATACACTCCTGCGGCATTTTTAAGCAGAATTGCAAAAAGCGATGCATTCCCCTTCCAGAAGCTGATTTTGGTCGGCGTCCTTCCTGACGCCGGATAAACCCTTGACACCGGAATCTCACAGGCTTTCCTGCCAGTCTGGGAAGCCCGCACCGACAGATAGGCTAACAGCTCATACCCGGTAAAAATATCCCGCAGGGGCTGTACCCGGCTGTCCTTTAAGTATGCTGCGGAATAAGCCCGGTACGCATTTGACGTGTCCGTAAACCTCTGCCCCGCTGTCAGGGAAATAACCGGCGCATGGATAAGCCTGACGGCAAGCAGCCGGATAAGCGGTGTCCGCACAGCCCTGCCGCCCTTTCTAAACCTGGAGCCCTGCACAAAATCATACCCTTCCTGCAGCTTTTGAATAAAATGCGGGACATCCTCAATGCTGTCCTTGTTATTCCCGTCTATGGTAAGAATGCCCTGATATCCGCGCTGCAGGGCCCACGAAATGCCCATGCGCAGCTGTGCCCCCTGCCGCCCGCTGTCCTGCTTTACAAGCAGGGTATTTACCCCGAGCCTTTGCAGCCTTTTTTTCTGTGTGCTCCCATCCGATGAGCCGCCGTCACAGATAACAATGTCTGCTGCATCCGCCACATGGTATTTCACAGCTCTTTTTAATTCCTTTAAAATCCTGCGCCCCTCGTTGATGACCGGAATCAGCAGAACATAATCCTTCTTCTTTTGCTCAAATGCAAAGCATGCGTATTCCGGCACGCCTTCCTGCCGTTTAAAGACCATTCCCATTAATCTCCTTCCAGAATGCACATCGATACATCCTGCAGCCCGGCTCCTGCCTGGATGCATACCGCATTTACATTTCCAAGATACCATTCATAATCACTGCTTATAAAAAACAGTACTGCCGCAGCACCAAATACCAAAAACCAGAGATAAAAGCTGTGAATCCTTCTGGACACATCTATGCCGGCTGCCATCCCGGCTCCAATCACCCGCTCAAAATCACGAACCTGTACCTTCCCTGCATCCAGCGGATGATACAGCAGCGCAAATGATACGGCTCCAAATACTGCATAAGAAAGTCCCCGCTTTTTCCTGCACTGTGAAAAAGATTCCCACAGCACCTCAAATCTGCAGACGGCATAGCATAGCGCCGCCGACAGCAGCAGAACCGCCAGCAGCTGAAAATACCCTTTTGAAACACCCTGCCTGCAAGCCGCCTGCAACACTGCTGATGCCGGCAGAGTCAGAAACAGCGCTTTTAAGCCCCATCTGATATATCCTGCACCCAAAACTTTTTGTACCATTTCTGCCTCCTGCAGTTCTATTTTGGGACAACACAGCCGGATTCATCATCCTTTTGCATTGTACCGTTTACAAATTCCCGGACATGCTCCAGCACCTCTGCCTTTGTTTCCAGATACCCGCCTCTGCCGCCAAAAAGCCCGGCGTAACGAGTGCGACAGTCATAGCAGGCCAGTGTCCCGGTTTCATTGACAAACGTCTCCCCGGATAAATATTCATAAATTTCCGATGCGCGGACTGGCTCTGTCACGGGCAGAAACAGTGCAAGCCCTTCCCGCAGTGCTGTCTGGATATCGCCCCACAGTCTGGATAAGCCGTAAAACTGAAATGTGCTCCTGCTGTCCGTAAAATGCAGCGCGCTAAAGCCTGCCTTCCTGAATTTTTGTTCCAGCGCCTTTTTCTGCCTGAAAATGCTTTCTTTTCCGGTTCCTGTAAAAGGCAGCAGCCGGTAAAACCCGTTTTCCTGCCGTTCATAGCAGGCCTTCAGCCCGGGGCTGGCTGCTTCCAGCTGCTCCATTTTATCCTCATGCAGCATAGAGGGAATCCGGTTCATATAATCATAAATAAAGTTTTTGCGGATATTTTTTCCATAAAGGGCCGGGAGCCGGATAATCAGGGCATCCGGATAATGCTCCCTCACCCACTGCTCCAGCTGGTATCTGTGAAGGCCGTAAGGCTTAAGCTTTGCAGCGTCAATCTGCGATGTTTCATCGAAGTGCTGCGCCGTCCCGTATACATCGATGGTCGAAATCAGCACCAGCTTTTCCGGCTGAATCTGTGCAATATTTTCTTCTGCCTGCAGGATGTGGGCCAGGTCTTTCTGCGGCTCATGGGCAGCCAGATATTTTTCCGCGCGCACTCCAGCATAAACAAGCAGCTGCGGTCTTTTGCCATACGCTTCCTGAATATTTTTCGAGCTGCATAACAAATCAAACGATGCAGCCGCATGAATATTGCTGCCCACAAAGCCTGTATATCCTGCCAGTATGTTCATGATTCCCTCCCCTGTCCGGTTAATTTTTCAATGCTTTCAAACCCGTACCGGTTTTTCTTAAAGGCCATGCCGGACAAAAGCTGCAGGTATTTGATAATCACCGTCAGCACCCCGAACAGGCCGAAAAACGCAGCCGAAAGGAAAAGTATTGTCGTCGTCCAGCCTTCCACCGGTTTCATAACCAGATAGGTCACAAGGGAATAGGCCGCCATTCCGATAGATAAAAACATCATAACCGCTGTCATTGCCATGGAAAACCGGTACCCAAGCTCTGTAAACAGAATCAGGGAATCTGCCGCCAGGCGGAACCGGCAGCGTGCTTCCTGCGGGCTGTAATCCCTTTTGTGCGTGCCGCAGACCGGGTACCTGACATGGACTGTTTTCAGTCCGCAGGCTGCATAGACCGCTTTGCGGTATAAAAACGCCCCTTCCATGGAACAGGCCCGGTTAATGGCCCTGCGGCTCAGAATACGGAAGCTTTCGCTTTCCAGCCTGTCCTGCATATCCGCAAAGCAGCCAAACACACGGTAGAACAGCCTTGACGAAAACCGTTCCCTGCAATCTGCCGATGCGCTTACAATGTCTGCCCCCTGCAGGGAGCGGTGATAGACATCCAGAATCACGCTGCGGTCAAAATCCAGCTGCGCATTGTCAAACTGAAATACAAAATCCCCGATTGCAAGGTCTGTTCCGGCATTCATCGCTGCTTCCTTCCCATGAAAGCAGCCCATGTTTACGACCGAAACGCTGACGGCTTCTCCGTCTCCTGTGCCTGCGCTGCGGATTCTTTCCAGGCTGCGGTCGCTGGAAGCATCATTGATGCAGATGATTTCCGAATGCTCAAAGCTGTTTTGCAGCACGTCCATAACCGCTCTGAGAAAAGCTTCGATATACGCTTCTGCATTATGTACATAGATAACCGCGGAAACAAAATTTTTTTCTTTCCATTTTAAATATTCCATCATTCCAAAACCTCGTCTAAGTCGTATACTGTATTGATTTTTCCGGAAAGCACACTGACAAATACCGGCTTTTGTGAGCTTGTGCGGATAACGGTCGGCCTGGAGTCATCCAGCTCGGAACTTACCAGAATCGGCTTCATGGAAAACAGCGTCTGATTCAGGGAAAAGCTGTATTCATCCCGGATATATTTGCGTGCCAGCAGGGACATATAAGAATAGGAAGTCGCAGGCTTTGCCGGACAGTCATTGCAATTGCCAAGCCGCAGCTTGGAACAGTAATTCCCGCTGCGTGCCTGGCAGTCAAATTCCGGCAGCTCCCCATAACTGGTCATATGAGGCGTAAACGAAACCGCCGTCAGGGAATGCAGGCCTGTTTTTCCAAATGGCATAATCGAAAAAAACGGGCCGTCCATTACCGTAAATCCAATGCCGCGCAGATTTTCATTTACGTCGCACAAAATAATTTCGCACAGTTCATACTTGATTTCAAATTTCTCATACCCGGCCATATGCAGAACCTGGTTTGTCCCGGCATAGGCTGCGTTCAGGACAAAACCGGAACGGTATTCTTTCCCGTCCGCCGTAAAGACCGCATACATATCCTGCAGCTGTTCCATGCGCCGGATATCCGTCCCGCATTGCAGCGATACGTTCTTTGGATATGCACGCAGCTGTTCCAGAAAATAATCCTTTAACAGCATTGCATCATAGGTATATTCCCTGGCCAGGAACGCGCCGTCACACATGCCCCCGCGAAAATACAAATCCGGGACAAGCTCCCTGCAGGGAATGCCCGCCGCCCTGCAAAATTCCGCAAACTGTTTTCCGCTTGTCCACGAATACTGGCTGGATGTCGCATAAATCTGGTCAAATTCCCGGTTGATGCAGAATGCATAATCCCTGCAGAAGCGTTCAAAATACCCGGCTGATTTCATGGCAGTAGACAGGGAGCGCGGATAATGATACCCCTGGTGAACCCGGGCCTGGTTAATATAGACAGACCTTGAAAACGGCTGCGGGTCGCGCTCGAGCACAAGCACGGACTGCCCCTTCCTGGCGCTGTGCAGCGCCGCATACAGCCCGTAAATACCGGCCCCGATAATTATTTTTTCATAATACACGTATTCTCCTCCCAGCAGCAGCCTTTTTTGCATAACATTTCTGTAACAACTGTTATGTTTGACAATGGAAAATCCGGCATAAAAATGGGGCCGCCACACGAAGAAAACAGATACAAGATAACGTACAAAAAAACGTTTCAAAGCAGCGATATCTTGTATTATTTTCTTAATGTGGCAGCCCCATTCTGATTTGCAAATACGGCATTTCTGTATTCCAGCAGCAGCCAGAATGCGCTCTGCCTGCCTCAGATACCCTACAGCTTTTGCAGGATTTCCAGCGCATCTTTTTCCAGCACACAGGTTCCGTGTTCTGCCAGATACGCCGCTTTATGGATGTTCGCAGAAGCGTCCTCCATAAACTCAACCGAAGCGCTGATAACCCTGCAGATTTCCTTATCCCCCAGCCCGTTTCGTTCAATCATCAGATAATAGCTGGTCAGCCCGCGCTCCTGCAAACGGAAAACACTGCTGACAACAGGTTCTTCCAGTACAATTGATTTTGCATATGTAATAATCTGGTCCATATTCCGGAATCCGAGCACGTACAGCCTTTTATCATATCCTTCCACCAGCGTGTCTGCTTCCTTCTGCTGCTGGTCATCCGGCCCGGTGTCCTCGTTCCTGCTGCCAAGATTCGAAAGACTGTCAACCGCTGACTTTAAATTTTGAAGAATATTCAGGATATTGCTGTCCGGCCGTTCCGAAAAGGTCAGCGCCAGCAGGTGCTCCGGCAGCACGGCCACCTGCACGGACAAAGGCCCGCCCTGTACTTTAAAACCGACTTCTTCTTCTGCCATGGACACGATTTTGCGTAAAAAATCTTCTGTCTTGCCGTCATTCTGTAAAAAATCGTCCATCTGCAGTCCATTTTCAATTAATTCTGTCTCTGATACAATGCAGCGCACCGTATCCATGTTAATTCTCTTAAATCTCATTCTCTCTCACCTTATTTTCAACGCATACTCTGATTTTACAGCAATGCCAAAAGCATGACAGGCATCCATTGCTGCTTTTGTCCTCGTACCTAGTATACACCACTTGTGCGCCGTTGTCTATTGGATTCTGCTGCCATACGCATAAGTCGCGAAATAAATGACCGATGCAAAAATCACAATCACAGGCCCGGTCGCCACGTTCGTAAAATAAGATACAATAAGTCCGAAAATCCCGGAAAACATGGAAAATACGACGGAAAAAAAATGGTATTCCCTGAGGTTTTCAGAAATATTCCTGCCAGAAGCTGCCGGAAGGATTAACAGTGCATTGATAATCAGAATGCCCACCCACTTTATCGAAACGGTTACAATCAGCGCCGTCAGTACGGCAAACAGGTTTTCCATCAGGCGCACGTTCCGGTTCCTGCTTTTGGCCAGCGTCCGGTGAATGCCAGCCGCCTGCAGGCTGTTATAACAGCCTGCCCAAAACAGCAGCGCCAGTGCAAAAATAACAGCCAGGTACACGATTTCCCTGCGCGTAATGCTTAGCACATCCCCGACAAGCAGGCTGGAATACTGGCTGAAGCTGCCGCCCTTTGACAGCACAGCCAGCCCGAGCGCAATACTGAAGCTTGATACAACCGAAATAACCGTGTCGTTTGCAGCCATTCCCGTGCTGCCCAGCTTATTTAAAATCAGCGCAAATGCAGCTGCAAACAGCATCATGGAAAGATTCGTATCACCTGCCCCAAACACAACGCCAATCGCAATGCCTGTCAGCGCGGAATGCCCGAGCGCATCGGAAAAATACGCCATTTTGCGCTCCACAATCATCGTCCCGAGCATCCCGAACAATGGCGTAATTATCAAAACCGCCACAAATGCATTGCGCATAAATCCATACTGCCACCACTCCGTAAAAAAACGGCTCATGCAGACACCCCCGTTTCTCCAAATACCCGGCCAAACTCTGCGCTGCGGTAAACTTCCCCGGGCCTTCCCTGCTTTAAAATCGTCTTATCCAGCAGAATCACCCAGTCTGCGTACCTTGCCACATAATCCAAATCATGCGAAATCAGGATAACTGCCAGGTCAAGATTGCGTTTCAGGTGGTCAATCATCCGGTAAAACAGCTCCATGCCGTTTTGGTCAATGCCGGACACCGGCTCATCCAAAAGCAGCAGGTCCGGCCCGTCCATCACTGCCATAGCTAACAGCACGCGCTGCAGCTCCCCGCCGGATAAATTGCATGCCTGCTTGTCTATGAGCGATTCTGCTTCAAAAAATCCAAGGCTTTCCCTGATTTTGTCATAAAGCCGTTTTCTTTTATGCAAAAATACCGGAAAACGCGACTGAAAGCTGGCTATCAGGTCATAGACGCTGACCGGGGTATGCTTTTCAATATGGATGGCCTGCGGGACATAGCCGATTTTCATCTTGCGCACCGGCCCGTCTTCGCGGTCTTTAAATTCAATCGAGCCCGTGTGCGGCAGCTCCCCGAGCATTGTTTTGACAAGCGTGGATTTTCCGGCCCCGTTTTTGCCAATCACGGCATTCAGCGTGCCGCAGTGTATATGAAGGTTAATGTCCGTTAAAATCTCCTGAGAGCCAATCGCCACGCCAAGATGATTCACCTTGATGCAGTGAAGCCCGCACGGCTGTATGATTCTGCGCATCTTTGGATGCCTCCTTATGATTTCGTGCCCGTTTCCGTTTTTTCGCATATTCATGGATTCGCAGGATTTAAAATTGCCTGTTCCAGTTTTGCAAGATTTTCTTCCATGGCATTGAGATAGCTGTCCGCATGATAATCCCCGCGCACGCACGTATCAAGATACACCACTTTCACATCCGCTTCTTTCTGGAGTGTTTCGCACATGCGCTTTCCATACAGCTCCTCTGCCAGAATCAGCTGTACGCCGTGTTCCTGTATCAGCTTCAGCATATCCGCCACTTCCCCGGCGCTGACCTGCCGCTCCTCGTCCAAATCCATGCTTCCAGCGATGGCAAGATTTAAATCCCTTGCGGTATAGGCAAAGGCTTCATGAAAAATAACGGCCTGTTTCGTGCCGCCTGCTGCTGTCTTTTCATGCGCATGCCCTTCCTGCGGCAGTTCTTCCCGCAGGGCCTGTGCCAGCTGCTCCTGCCGCTCCTTTAATTTTTGCAGCTTTTCAAGATAAGCTGTGCTGTTTTTCTTATAAAGTTCTCCATGGCTTTTATTTTTATCGAAACGTAAAAGCGCATCCGCAATGGCACGCACCTGCGTCATATAATCCTGAATGCTCATCCACGCATGTGCATTGTCTTCCAGAAGCTCCAGCGGTTCACTGGCGTATACCATCTGCAGGTCCGGGTACTGCTTTGCCACATCTGAAAGAAAATTTTCAATGCCGCCGCCATTTACGATAAATACATCGGCACCGGAAAGCTTTACCATATCCTCTGTCGTCAGCTGGTAATCATGCATGCAGCCCGTCTGCGGCCCGCTCAGGTCCTGAAGCTCCACGCCGCTGCAGCTGCCGATAATATTTTCCGCGGCAATATACATCGGATAAAACGAGGTTACCACCCGGAATGCTTCCCCGCTTTCCGCCCGTTCCTGCCTGACATATAATTCCGTCAGCCCCACGCCTGCAAGCATCAGCACAAGCAGCAGGACAGATACAAATATATATTTTTGTTTCATCATTATGCCTTTTTCCGGTACTTTTTCCGGTCTTTTTTCGGTTCCTTCGGCTGTTCCTTCACCGGCTCCACCCAGCCTGTCAGGTTATCCATTGCCTGCCAGATTTCTTCCCGGCCCTGCTTCGTTTCGGCAGAACATGGTATCAGGATATCGTTTTCTTCCATCTCCAGTCCGGCGCGGATATCTTCCATGTTTTTTGCCACCTGGCTTTTTTTCAGCTTATCCAGCTTTGTTGCAATAATAATCGGGCGGAATCCCTGATAAACAATCCAGTCATACATCGTCTTATCATTCCCGGACGGCTTATGGCGGCTGTCTACCAGTAGGAAAACAGCTTTAAGCTGCCTCGAGCGGTGCAGGTAATTTTCTATCATTCTGCCCCATTTCACGCGTTCTGATTCCGGTGCCTTTGCATATCCGTAACCCGGAAGGTCAACCAGATACATAAAATTATTGACATTATAATAATTAATCGTCTGCGTCTTTCCCGGCTGCGCCGAAGTACGCGCAAGCGCCTTACGGTTCATCAGCGCATTAATCAAAGACGATTTCCCAACATTCGATTTCCCCGCAAACGCAATTTCCGGCATTTCATTATCCGGTATCGTGCTCGTAATACCACAGACAATTTCCAGTTCTACATTTCTGATAATCATAAATACTCCTTAAAAATCAAGTAATCCCAGTAAAAAACAACTCTGGCATGCAGCTTGCAGACTGACGCACACAGCCGGATGAGAAGTACTGCCCTGGTCTGGTGAGACTGTGAAAGAATGTTAGAAGCCCTTCGTATTCTGCACACAGACAGGAGGGCGCAGCCCAACGGCGGCCTTAGCCGAAGGCGAACCAGGCGCCGGCCCGTGCGGTACCAATACAGTAAAATCAGAATACTTAGGGCTTCTTACATTCTGAAACCGGAACACCAGACCAGGGCAGCACTTCTCATCCAGCGTCCGTGCAGCCAGCAAATCCTGCCCTCACCCAGCGTCCGTGCAGCCAGCAAATCCTGCCCTCACCCAGCATCCCGCTTCCGCGCAGCTTCCAAAACACCTCACCCGCGCACCAGCGCCGCCTCCAGCACTTCCGTTATCTGCTCCGCCAGCAGAATCTTCATCCCCTTCGTAATCTCCTCATCTATCTCAGACAAATCCTTTTCATTCTTCTTCGGAATACAAACGGTTTTAATCCCGGCATTCTTCGCCGCCAGCAGCTTTTCCTTCAATCCCCCGATTGCAAGCACCCTGCCGCGCAGCGTAATCTCCCCGGTCATTGCCACATCCGCATGCACCGGAATTCCCGTAACCGCAGACAGCACTGCCACGGCCATCGTAATGCCGGCTGACGGCCCGTCCTTTGGCGTAGCCCCTTCCGGGATATGGATATGGAAATCATGCTTTGTAAAGTAATCTTCCTGGATGTCATAAGCTTCTCCCAGCGAACGCACGCAGCTTAAGGCCGCCATTGCAGATTCCTTCATCACATCGCCCAGCTTTCCGGTCAGCTTCATTTCTCCCTTCCCCGGCATGCAGCTGACCTCCACTTCCAGCGTCACGCCGCCCACGCTGGTCCAGGCAAGCCCGCGCACCACGCCGGCCTCGTCCTTTTCATGAATCGAATCCGGCGCATACCGTGCTATGCCAAGATACTTTTCCAGGTTGCTTCCGGTCACGCGCACGCAGTCCTTTTCTTTCTCGTAAATAACCCTGGCAGCCTTGCGGCAGACAGCGCCAATTTTGCGCTCCAGGCTGCGAACCCCGGCCTCTTTTGTATAGCCGCTTATCATTTTGGCCAGCGCCTTGTCACTGATGGAAAGCTGTTCTTTTTTCAGCCCGTTTTTCTTCGCCTGCTTTTCAACCAGGTGCTCTTTTGCAATATGCAGCTTTTCGTTTTCGGTATAGCTGGACACCTCAATAATTTCCATGCGGTCCAAAAGCGGCCTTGGAATATTTGCGGCATCATTGGCTGTTGCCACAAACATAACCTCGGACAGGTCAACCGGCACCTCGATATAATGGTCGGTAAAACGGCTGTTCTGCTCGCTGTCTAATACTTCCAGCAGTGCTGAAGCCGGGTCGCCTTTAAAATCGCTGCCAAGCTTGTCTATCTCGTCTAACAGCATAAGCGGATTTTTCACGCCGGCGCTTTTCAGCCCTGTAATAATACGCCCCGGCATCGCTCCCACATAGGTTTTCCTGTGCCCGCGGATTTCCGCTTCGTCCCGTACCCCGCCCAGGCAGATACGGATATATTTCTTGTCAAGGGCTGACGCCACCGACTTTGCAATGCTTGTCTTTCCGGTTCCGGGCGGCCCGACCAGGCAGATAATCGGACTGTCGCCCTTGCTTGTCAGGCTGCGCACAGCGAGAAATTCCAGTACGCGCTCCTTGACCTTTTCCATGCCGTAATGGTCTTCGTTTAAAATACGCTCTGCATTTTTAATGTCCTTATTATCCTTCGAGCCTTTGTTCCACGGCAGCTCGAGCAGTGTTTCGATATAGCCCCGGATAACCGCGCTTTCCGACGAGCTGACCGGAAGATTCTGAAACCGACTGATTTCCTCGTACAGGCGGTCTTTGATTTCCTTGTCTGCTTTCAGCTTTTCCGTTTTGCTGCGGAATTTCTCAATGTCGGAATCGGTATTTGCTTCGCCCAGCTCCTCACGGATTAAATGCATCTGTTCACGCAGGATATATTCCCTCTGGTTTTTATCCACTGCATTTTTCAGCTTCTGCTGGAAGTCATTTTTAATGGCAATCACTTCGATTTCGTTCAGCAAAATGGAAACAAATACTTCATAGCGCTGCGTCAGGTTTATGGCAGAAAGAATCTGCTGCTTATGCTCGTAATGAAACGGCATGCTGTTCGCGGCGATATCAATCAGGGCATCTGCCCGGTCCAGTTCTTCTATCTGCTTTAAAAATTCACGCCCGGTGCGCGGATTCATCTCGCAGTAGCTGCGGATGGTTTCTTTCATGCTCAAAAGCATGGCTTCTAATGCCTGCGGCATGATTTCCCCTTCTGCTTCGCTGTCAAAGCGCAGAACCTGCATCCGGTAATAATTTTCCTGCTCCACAATGTCCTGAAGCTCCGCCCGCTCCATGCCTTCGACCAGAACACGCACGATTTTATTCGGCATTTTAATCAGCTGCTTGATTTTTGCAATAACGCCGACATCATAAAAATCTTCCCGTTCCGGCATATCCGCATTCGGGTTTTTCAGCGTAATTAAAAAGATTTCTTCATCTTTCTGCATGGCTTCTTCCACTGCATGTACCGAATGCGGTTTGCTGATATCAAAATGAACAATCATCCGCGGAAGGATAACCATGCCGCGCAGTGGGACTGCGGGCAATACTTTCATGATTTCACACATAACTGCTTTCCTCATTTCTGGTCTGTAGCCCTTATTTTTGAAACAATGACTGATTCAGATAATTTTATTGCATATAAGACAAAAAGAGGAGATACCTTACGGGTACTCCTCCTATGACAGTACACAGACGCCTTCCGGAAAACAGGAACCTGCGCCGTGTACCGCAGCCATTTTAAGCGCTCTTATATTCAATCAGCGGTTCTCCGGTCTTGTCTACTGCTTCCTTTGTAATCGTGCACTTTTTGATGGTTTCATCCGACGGAATCCGGTACATCAGTTCCATCAGTGTGCTTTCCATAATGGCGCGCAGCCCCCTCGCCCCGGTTTTCCGTTCCAGCGACTTGTCTGCAATCGCCTCAATTGCGGCATCCTGAAAATCCAGCTCAATGCCGTCAAGAGCAAACAGCTTGCAATACTGCTTAATCAGGGAATTTTTCGGCTCTGTCAGAATCTGCTTGAGTGCGTTCTTATCCAGGGAATCGAGCGAAACCATAACCGGCACGCGCCCGACAAATTCCGGAATCAGCCCGAATTTCACCAAATCCTGCGGCATTGTCTGCTTCAATGCATCTCCAACGCTCTTTTCGGAAATCTCAGAAACCTTTGCATTAAAACCAATGGATTTCTGGTCCATTCTCGTTTCTATGATTTTTTCCAGACCGTCAAATGCACCCCCGCAAAGAAAGAGAATATTGGTCGTATCAATCTGTATCAGCTCCTGCTGCGGGTGCTTCCTTCCGCCCTGCGGCGGCACGGATGCATTCGTTCCCTCAAGTATCTTTAACAGTGCCTGCTGCACGCCCTCGCCGGAAACATCCCTTGTAATTGATACATTTTCTGATTTTTTTGTAATTTTGTCAATTTCGTCAATATAAATAATGCCATACTGCGCGCGTTCAATGTCATATTCTGCGGCCTGTATCAGCTTGAGCAGAATATTCTCGACATCTTCCCCGACATAGCCTGCTTCTGTCAGTGTCGTTGCATCCGCAATGGCAAACGGAACATTCAGCACTCTTGCCAGCGTCTGTGCCAGCAGCGTTTTCCCGGAACCGGTCGGCCCCAGCATCAGAATATTGCTTTTCTGCAGCTCCACGTCATCCGGCTCGGAATCTGCAAGAATCCGCTTGTAATGATTGTATACAGAAACAGACAGCACTTTTTTAGCCTCATCCTGCCCGATGACATAATCGTCCAGAAAGGCTTTCAGTTTTTCCGGCTTTTGAAGATTGATTTCAAACGGCGTTTCAATCACTTCTTCTGTTTCTTCCATCTCTGCTTCTTCGCGCGCAAATTCTTCCTCAATGATTTCGGAACAGATATCCACGCACTCATCACAGATGTATGCTCCATTCGGTCCGGCAATCAGCTTTCGTACCTGTTCCTGCGGCTTTCCGCAAAAAGAACACCTTACCTTGCCTTCGCTGCTTTTGCCTGCCATTCCTTCACCCCTCTTTAACCTATTCTTTCTCACGATTTGTCACTATGCTGTCAATCAGGCCATATTCCAGGGCTTCTTTTGCATCCATGTAATGGTCACGCTCGGTGTCCTGTGCTACAGTCTCGATTGGCTTCCCTGTATTTGCTGCAAGTATCTCATTGAGCCTTTTCTTTGTCTTTAAAATGTTTTCTGCTGTAATCTGAATATCCGTTGCCTGGCCCCTGGCCCCGCCGGATGGCTGGTGAATCATAATCTCAGCATTCGGAAGCGCCATGCGCTTGCCTTTTGCTCCGCCTGCTAATAAAAAGGCTCCCATGCTTGCTGCCAGCCCGATGCAGATAGTCGAAACATCGCATTTGATATACTGCATCGTATCATAAATCGCAAGACCGGCCGTAACCACCCCGCCCGGAGAATTAATATACAGATGAATATCCTTGCCCGGGTCTTCCGATTCCAAAAATAACAGCTGGGCTACCGTAATGCTCGCAGTCACTTCGTTGACTTCTTCCCCAAGGAAAATAATCCTGTCCTTTAACAGACGGGAATAAATATCATAGCTGCGTTCGCCCCGGCTCGTCTGCTCCACGACATAAGGTACTAAACTCATACTGATTCCTCCATGTTCCAGCGGACGGCTGTACCCAAAGCTGCTGGCAGCCGTTGCCGCATGTCATTCATTGTCTTTCCTGATTCTTTACTCTTTATTATCTTCTTTTTCTTTCCCGTCTTCTGTATCTTCTTTTTCCACTTCCTGCGCATGCTCCATAACAATTGCAATGGCTTTTTCTACCGAAATATTGCGCCGGATGCTCTCTTTGTCATCCTCGCTTAAAAATTCTTTCATCTTTTCGCCTGGCATGCCATAGCCAGAAGCAAGCTTCTCAATCTGGGCATTGAATTCTTCTTCGGTTACATCGATATTTTCCTGTTTTGCAATCTCCTCAAGCACAAGGCTGCTCTGGATGCGCTGTACTGCTTCCGGGCGCACCTGTTCTTTCATTTTTTCAATGCTGGAACCGGAAAACTGCATATACTGCTCTAAGGAAAGGCCCTGCTGGGAAATGCGTCCTTCAAACTCCTGAATCATGCTTTCACACTGCATGTCTACCATCGGTTCCGGGATATCCATCTGCGATGCATCAATGATTTTCTGGATAGCTTCGTCTTCCTTTGCACCCTTTGCAGCATCTTCCTTGCGTTTTAACAGTTTTTTCCTGACATCTTCTTTATATTCATCCAGCGTTTCAAACTCAGACACAAGGGAAACAAACTCATCGTTTAATTCCGGCACGTCCTTTGCCTTAATTGCATGAATCTTTACTTTAAATACAGCCGGTTTTCCAGCCAGCTCTGCCGCATGGTATTTTTCCGGGAAGGTTACATTGACCTCTGTCTCGTCCCCGGCATTTTTGCCAATCAGCTGTTCTTCAAAATTATCAATAAAGGAATGGGAACCGATTTCCAGCGAATGGTTCTCGCCCTTGCCGCCTTCGAATGCCCTGCCGTCACAGAAGCCCTCAAAATCGATGACAACTGTATCACCATCCTGAACCGGACGGTCGGTTACTTCCACGGTGCGTGCCTGCATGTTTCTTGTATTTTCAATATCGGCATCAACTTCTTCATCGGTTACGGCCACTTCTGTTTTTGTAACCGTTACCCCTTTATATTCTCCGAGCTTTACTCCCGGCTTCACTGCAACTTCTGCTTCGAATATAAATTCTTTTCCTTTTTCAATCTGTGTAACTTCAATATCCGGGCGGGAAACAATTTCCAGTCCGCTTTCTTCCATTGCTGCCGGATATTCCTCATTGATTACGAAATTAGCAGCGTCATCATAAAATACTTCCGGACCATAAACTTTTTCAATCATTGCCCGCGGAACTTTGCCTTTACGGAAACCAGGGATATGAATTCTGTTTCTCTGTTTCATATAAGATTCCTGCATCGCTTTTTCAAACTTGTCAGCGGAAACCGTAACGGTAAGCTTTGCCATGTTTTTTTCTAAATTTTCCACCTGTACACTCATTCTTATTATTTCCTCCTTAAAGCTTGTAAGAAACCTGCCCTGGGCGGTTCCTTCAGCTGTTATTCCAGCTATTTACAGTCATTTATAGATTATAACACAGTGCATTTTAAATTACCAGCATTTTTTCAGAAAACTGTATCTGTTCGTAACCACTCAGTTACTGTTCACTCCGTGACCAGCCACCTTCGCAAATCCAGACTGGCAAACAATAACGAAAGCTGCCGCATTAAGAAAAATGATACAGGATATAGTTCCTTTGAATCGTTTCTGCTATATCTTGTATATGTTTTGCTTAATGCGGCAGCCTCCTTAATTACCGGGTCCTGCAAAAGCCGTTCCAGCTTACCGTTTCACCGTGATGAGCTTTTCCATCTGTTCTGCCTTTCCTGTCTTTACCACATGACAGGACTGATATTCATCACTGTTTGTCAGCAGTACTGCTGAAGTTGTGCTGTACCCGGCGGCTTTGATTTTGGAAATATCAAATGTCATAAGCTTTTGTCCGGCTCTGACCTTATCCCCCTCAGACACAAGAACCGTAAAACCATCACCGTTCATCTTTACCGTATCTACCCCGACATGAATCAGCAGCTCCATTCCGTCCGGCCCGGTAATGCCAATGGCATGGCGTGTCTCTGCTATGGAAGATATCTCCCCGTCAAAAGGCGCTGAGACTTCTCCTGTTTCCGGCTCAATGCCGGCACCATCCCCTAAAACGCCGGAAGCAAAGGTTTCATCCGGAATATTTTCCCTCAAAATAACATTTCCCTGAATCGGGACAAAAATCACTGTTTCTTCCTTATTATCCCCTGTTTCTTCTTTATTATTTCCTGTTTCTGCATGTATATCTTTTGCATTCTTCTGCGTGCCGGCAGTTTTATCTTCGCTGCTTTTGGCAGCTGTTTTCTCTTTATTCCCAAATACACCTCCCAGCATCATTGTAGCAGCAAATGCACTCACGATTGCAATTGCCATAGATACCATAAACTGAAGCATGCAGTCAGGCCGGATGCAGATAACGCCAATCACGCCGCAAGGCCCCTGTGAAACAGATAACACTTTGACAAGCGTGGCATAAGCAGCCCCGATACCGCCGCCAATCAATGCTCCGTAAAAAGGATATCGCAATTTCAGATTAACACCAAAGATTGCCGGTTCCGTAATCCCAAGCATGGAAGATATACCGGAAGCAGACGCCAGGCTTTTCATTTTCGGATCATTTTTCATGCGGAACATAACAGCTAACGCTGCTGCTCCCTGTGCACAGTTCGCAGCTGCAACAACTGCAAATGTAGGCGAACCTCCCAGTGTACCGATGTTTGCCAGAATCTGTGTTTCAGCCGTTACCAGGCTGTGGTGCATGCCCGTGATAACCAGTAACGGATATGTAACTCCATAAATCAAGCCTCCGACAGAGCCAAGGTCAAAGAACAGCCACATGACTGCATTTGTCATAGCATCACCGACGCCCCTCATGACCGGGCCGATGAACAGGAATGTCATTGCCCCGGCAATCAGAACAGACAGCAGCGGCGTGACAATATTGTCAAGCATCGCAGGAACAATCTTCCGCAGCTTTTTCTCCACAAATGACAGGCAGAAGGCGGATGCGATAACCGGCAGGACCGTACCCTGATACCCGACTTTCGCAACAGACAGCCCGAAAATATTCCAGTATGGAACAGTCCCGTCAAGCAGCGCCTGCCCGTAACCATATCCATTCATTAAATCCGGATGAATCATGATTGCTCCGATAACCGCCCCGAGAATCGGTGTCCCGCCAAAAATCTTAGCAGCCGAAAATCCAATCAGAACTGGCAGGAAAGTAAACCCGGCATTGGAAAACAGGTTCACCATTTCTGCAAAATCTTTAATTTTGGGAAATGCTTCCACGAGCGACTTGCCCTCGACGAACATCCCCTGCGCCGTCAGGATATTGTTAATGCCCATCAAAAGACCAGACGCAACCAGCGCAGGCAGGATTGGCACGAACACGTCCGCCAGTGTCTTTAACAGCTTCTGCAGCGGATTCATCTTATTCGCTGCCTGTTTTTTCAATTCCTCTTTCGTCATTTCCGAAATATCAGCCATTTTGATAAATTCGGCATAGACATTGTTGACAATTCCGGTACCAAGAATAATCTGAAACTGTCCGCCATTGTTAAAATTGCCTTTCACAAGTTCAATATTTTCCAGGGCATCCCTGTCAATCAGGGACTCATCCTTAAGGACAAGCCTGAGCCTTGTTGCACAGTGGGCAGCACTTGCAATGTTATTTTTGCCGCCCATGCAGGCCAGGATTTCCTGCGCCGTTTTTACATATTTTTCTTCCACACCATTTTCCTCCTTCACCATTTCTGAATTTTTGCTTCCAGCAACCGTTTCCGGTTCATACCGACACTTTCATGCCGTCATAAGCTGCAGCCATCCCGTGTTCCCTGGCAAATTCTTCCAGTTCCCCATGTGTCATGCCGCCATTATGAGAAAAATGGTTAATCACCTTAACGGTATCTGGACGGATGCACCCTTTTTCTTCCAGCATCTTTGCAAATGCAATGTCATCTGCCAGCCCCATGTGGTAACCGTCCGCCTTTATTTTTCCCATGGTAGCATCCAGGGATATCAGGTCGTATTTATGGCTGAAAATGCACTCCCATGCCTCACTGCTGAGGTTCATGCCCGTATCATGTCCATATAAGATGCATTTTCCATTTTTCTCAATTATATAAATCAGGCAGTCTTCCCTTTTATCATGATCTGCCGGCACTGGGATAATATGAAAGCCAGCTGCCATGAAGCCGGCAAACGGTTCAATCCTTATAAACCTGACTGCGTCGTCCAGGGGATGAACCCGAAACCGGTCAATCAGCACAGCGTCATAAAAGGCTTTCTCTACCGCCGCATTTCCGTATACATGCAGCATCCCCTTCGCATTATGCCCGAAATGCTCATGCCGGTGAATCAATTCAACAGGAAAAAAATGATCCATATGGGAATGCGTAACCAGCAGATGCTGAATCTGTCCAAGCCTCAGGGCATAACTGAGGGCATGCGTGTATGTGTCTGGCGGAAAATCAATCAAAATCTCTCCATCCACAACTGCCTGTGTTCTGGTGCGTATCTCTTTCCCGCCGGCATCTCTTGCCTTTCTGCAAGTTTCACATTCACAAAACAGGGCCGGCAGCCCCTCTGCTGCAGCAGTACCCAGATACTGTATTTCCATAGCGTTCTCCTTTCTTCACAGCCGCTTTCCGGCTCCTTCATTTAAATACAGATGTCATATTTCACAACATTTATGCAGGCTGTTCCATCTGTATCAAAAACTATCCCGTCTGCCTCCATAGGGGTATGAAAGATTGCAGACATCACCTTTTCTCCCCCGTTTAAAAACACCTCAGCAGAATACCGGTCCAGCAGCAGGCGCAGGCTTAATACTTCCTTTTGCGTTTCCAAAATACATGGCTCCGCTGTCATTTTCCTGCGGCATACCACATCGCGCACAAGACCAGAGTGAGTCCTGTCAATAGTCAGGCATTTTCTCAAATGATTATACTGGAGAAGCATTTCGTATTCCGCATTACATGCAAAATGGATGGCAAAATGATGAAAGCCGAATTCCGTAATATCAACCTGTAAGTCTATAATCCTGCCTTTGATTCCTTCCAGTACAGCCGTTTCCGATATCTTCTTCCCGATATATTCAATTTTATTTTTACGGTAAGACTCCAATTCCCTGACAGGACTTTGATAAATTTTCCCTTCCTTCAAAATAAGCTCTCTCGGCAGCGTCATCATTCCTGACCAGCTGCAAAAATCATTTGCCAGCCTTGCGTCCCATGACTGCATCCATGCAATCATAATCCTCCTGCCATCTGGTGTCTGCAGTGTCTGGGGTGCATAGAAATCCAGTCCATAATCTGCGGACACCACTTTCTCCCTTTCAAATCTGTATGTGAGTTTATCATAATATCCATAAATAAATACCGCATTATTTCCATTATGGAACTCATAGCCTTCTGCCCGCATATCCTGCGGAGAAACCATTAAAATCTGGCGGTCTCCTAAAGGGAAAAAATCCGGACATTCCCACATCCTTCCATATCTTCCCCCGCTTTGATCCAAAACAGCCAGAAACTCCCACTGCTCCAGGTTTTCAGAACGGTACAGCAAAACCTGCCCATCCCCGTCCGCATTACAGCTGCCTGCTGCCAGATAATAATATTCCCCTTCTTTCCATAATTTCGGATCCCGGAAGTTTTCCGTGCTGCTTCCTTCCGGAAGGCTGTCACCGGCAATGACGGGATTTCCCTTATACTTGGCATAATTCAATCCATCGCCCTTTGCCATACACTGCACCTGGCAGTACTCATGCGTGCCATCTTCCAGATACCGGTTCATGACACCCGTATAAAACAGGACATGCTCACCTTCATCTTCTATTGCGCTTCCCGAGTAGCATCCTCCCTCGTCATAGCTTTCATCTGGCGCCATTGCTGCCGGAAGATATTCCCATCTGATAAAATCCCTGCTCCTGCTATGCCCCCAGTGCATCGGCCCCCACGTCTTGCTGAATGGATGATACTGGAAAAACAAATGATATTCTCCTTTATAAACAGAAAATCCATTTGGGTCATTCATCCAACCCACCGGAGATGACAGGTGATATGCCGGCCTGGCTGCAGCAGGAGTTTCCAAAATACCTTTTTTTTCGATTTTCCGGGCCAGATTTAACTGGCTGCTTTCCGCCTGCTCCATCTTTTTCATCCTTTCCCTGTATTTTTCAATCTGCAGATAACCAGTTGAATAACCGGTTAAGTAACTGGTTAAGTAACCAGTTAAGTAACCGGTTACTTTATGCATTTACAGTACCACCTTTTCACAGAAATGTCAAGGGATTTGCAAAAAAAACAGTAACCATCATGAAGAAGCCACACTTCACTGATTATTATTAGAATTGATTTTTCTGCTTCACACTGCTATACTGGAATCATAGATAATAAAAAAAAGCTGCTGTCATGCCCGCTATTGGAGGCCCATATGAATAAAAAAAAAGTAACCTTTAATGATATAGCAAAATACACTAATTTTTCGAAAACAACCATATCAAGGTATTTTAACAATCCGGATTCCCTTACCGTGGAAAACCAGGAAATTATCTCGCAGGCGCTGACTGACCTGGGTTACCAGAAAAATAAGCTGGCCAGGGTACTGGCAAATGGAAAAAGTGAATTTATCGGCATTATCATTCCAAACCTTTACCTTCATTATTATTCCGAAATGCTAAACCAGCTTTTAAGTACCTACAAAACTTTCGGCTATAAATTTTTGGTTTTTATAAGCAGGGGCAGCGCGGAAACGGAACGGGAATATATTCAGGAACTGCTTGCATACAAGATTGAAGGCATGATTATTCTAAGCCATGCGATTGCCTCCAGCGAGCTTGCTTCTTACAATCTCCCCATCGTTGCCATTGAACGTGAAGACCAGTATATAAACAGCGTAAACACAGATAACTATATGGGAGCTGTCCAGGCAGCCAGCCTGCTGTTTAAAAATAATTGCGATGTTTTAGTGCATGTCAACTCTGTTTTCCCAGAGGACATCCCCTCTTACGGACGCATTCATGGTTTTCGTGATGTCTGTAAAGAAAACAGCATAAAGCATGAGGTAATTTTAAGGGATTTAGGCCACTCCCCGCAGGAAATCCATATGTCCATGTCAGAAATATACCAGATGTTAAAAAGAAAGTATCCGGGCCAGAAAACAGGATTATTCATGCCGACCGATACCCATGCCAACAGCATGCTGAATATTATTTTCCGGGAATATGGCTGCCTGCCAGAGAAATACCGTATCATTGGCTTCGATGATTCCCCCATTGCAGCACAGGCAATTCTCCCCATCAGTACAATTGGCCAGCAGATTGACAAAATAGCATATGAAACCATGCAGCTGCTGGTAACTCTCATGAATGAAAGAAAAAAACGGCGCCCCAGGCCGCAAACAGAATTACTCCACAAAAAGATAGCGCCTGTTTTGATTCGCAGAGAAACAACCGAATAGACAGCTGTGCCTAATCAAACCCTGCAGGCCCATTGGTTGCGAAAAAAAAGAAAATATACAAAATATTGTTTCCATCATATAGACTTCCACAATATTTTGTATATTATTCTCTTAATATGGCAGCATCCTTATCCAGCTGACCTGATTACTGTTTCATCTGTTCTTCCTGTCTCATAATCATCTTCTTGACCATCTCGCCGCCAATGGAGCCAGCTTCACGGGATGTGAGGTCGCCGTTGTAGCCGTTTTTCAGATTGACACCCAGTTCGGATGCTACTTCTTCTTTAAACTGTCTCATTGCTTCTTTTGCTTCCGGCACCGCCATGCCTGAATTTGAATTTGAGTTTGAATTTTTTGAACCTGACATATTTTCCTCCATATCAATTCGTCTATTTTAATAGCATGCATGGTAACATGCCAGCCGCGCCGGACTGTTACCGGAAATGTTCTTGCTGCTATCTGATGTTAGTATGGAAGGATTCCGTTTTTTTATGATTGGGAATTGCTGGGAGTTTGTTGAAAGTACCGTGCTGCCTGTGGTATAATCTTCCTGTTGCAGCTAGAGCGTGTTTGAAAAATCATTTCCGCAAACTGTGGAGCGCATCTCACGAAAAGGATTTTTCAAACACGCTCTAAAATCCAGACTTGTTTTAATCTCAGGAGGTAAAACATATGACGAAAAAGAAAAAAAGAATCTGTGCTTTTCTGGCAGCTGCCTGCCTATCTTCCGCTTTTTCAGGCACCAGCCTGCTGCAAGCCCGCGCCGCAGCACAAAAAGAACAGGCCGTATATGCTGCTTTTGGCGACAGCATTGCAGCCGGCTACGGGCTGGAAGGCTATGCGGACGGCCAGTCTGATGCCCCGAAGGACAGCTACCAGGGACTGCTCGCCGGTTTCCTGCAGACACAGTCCCATAATTATGCCGTTTCCGGCGATGACAGCAATGCCTGCATCGATATTTTAAATTCCGGCAAAGCAGACGAAGATTTGCAGCATGCGGATATTATTACGCTCTCCATCGGTTCCAATGACCTGCTGCTGCCGTTTATCCAGATTGTCATGGAATATTTCGGCCTGGAACCGGGCACCATCGACCCGGCTGCTGTCCAGGAGCAGCTGGAAAACGGCATTACCATGCCGCAATTAAGCATGTCTGACCTGCTGAAATATTACCAGCAGTCCGAGCAGCTGCTCGCCAGCCTGGAAGACAATACAATACTTCACGAAAAGGCCGCAGCCTTCCCGCAGCAGCTGGAAACGATTCTGTCCATTCTGCGCGAAAAAGCGCCGGATGCCCGGATTTATGTAACAAATATTTATAACCCGTTTACTTCCATTCCAAAAATCGGCGAAATGGCAGAGGTCTATATCAGCGAAATCAATCAGGCTTTTTCCGCAGACGACCCGGACTATGCACTGGCTGATGTATATACGCCGTTTCAGCAGGAAAACCTGACAAATATTTCTTTTGATGCAAATCCGCAAAACCTGGCTTCCTTCCAGCCAGACCCGCATCCTTCCGTAAAGGGGCACAAAGCCATTGCAGACCTTCTGATTGCAGCGGTAAAGCAGGACAATGCCCCGAAACCGGCATCTGTCATTTCCGTGTCCAGCAGCGCCAAAAAAAAGCTGACCGTAAAAGCCCGCATTCCTGCCAATGCAGACGGATATCAGGTACGTTATGCTTCTTCCAAAAACGGGACTTATCAGACACTGGCTGCTTCCGGCAATAAAACGTTCCAGTCCGGTTCCGGAAAGCTGAAAACCGGAAAAACCTATTATATCAAGCTGCGCAGCTTCCGCTCTGTAAACGGCGTTACCTATTATGGAAAAAACAGCAGCGTGAAAAAAATCAAAATCAAATAGAATGGGAGACGCCGGCTGATACCGGCCGAATAAAACAGTACTCCATCCGGCCAGAAGTCAAAAACCCCACTGCAAGCAACGGGGCATCAAATTTGCAGCGCTGCAGAGCAGCGGGGTATTTGAC
>OFGA01000569.1_pt1 | contig 29911 bp, 34 predicted proteins | sample 1521471 | NCBI WGS metagenome assembly OFGA01 (sample SAMEA3504086, study PRJEB24116) | mouse gut metagenome | biome: mouse gut; feature: mouse-associated habitat; material: faeces | place: Denmark | collected 2011 | reverse complement strand
TTTTTGATCAAGGGCGCGAAGCGCCGCATTTTTTGACTGGTTTGTCAAGTGTTTTTGAGAAAAAAGTGGGTGATTTTTGAAAAATAGGTTCTGAAAGCCCCATGAAATAAGGGCTGAAGATTCCGAGAAGTTATATTAGTAAATGGGAGGAAATCAAGGCTTGCTCTTTTGCTTAAACATCAGTATAGAAGTGAAGAAAGAATGAATGAACTTGTAGTTGCATTTAATGATTTTAATAAATTAGTGATTAGAAATAAAGATAAAAAATTTGACGAAATTGCAAAAGCGAGAAAGGATATTAATACGGCTATAGAGACATCTATGGGGAAGGTGTTCGGGCAGAGCATTAATTTACAATTTGCAGAAAATTCATTTTCATCAATTCTTCAAAGTATAAAAATGGTTTTTTTTCCTCATGTGGGGGAAATGGATGATAAGAAGTTTAGAGATGTAGCTATTAACAGTTTGGGATACAATAATTTGTTATATATTGCAACAGTTTTTGCTGAATTGGAGGCTGTTGACAACCGCTTATTTCATGTTTTATTGATAGAAGAACCAGAGGCACATTTACACCCGCAAATTCAGTCAAAATTGATAAAATATTTACAAAAGCTATCGGTCGAAAAAAAGAATTTGCAGATTATTTTGACAACACATTCTGCTGTTTTGGCTTCATCAGTTGATATCGATACTATTATACATGTATCGAGGACAGAAGCAGGAATCTCCATAAAAAAATTATCTGATTTTGAACTTGAAGATAACATAAAAAAATATTTAAACCGATGGATGGATATAACAAAATCTACATTACTATTTTCAAAAGGGGTAATATTGGTAGAAGGAATATGTGAAGCGATGTTATTGCCTTCTTGTGCTCCTTATGTGCTTTCTGAGTATAATGAAGAACACGAAAAGAAATTGCCCAATTCATTAGAGGAAGCTGGAGTTACTGTAGTGAATGTAAATGGTATTAATTTTAAATATTTTTACCCGTTGTTTTGCGATCCTGATTGGGGGGATGATAGGCTTCCTATCCGCTGCAGTGGAATTACTGATAAAGATCCAATTGCTGATATTGAGAAAGATATTAATGGAAAGATAATAAAAAAGGAGGAGAAATATCCGATTGAGGGAGAAATACTGGATGGCGGGAATGAAGCGATAGAATTGGCAAAGAATATAAATACAACACTAATGGCGAGATTGTATGTTGCTTCGTTAAAAACTTTTGAGTACGATTTAGTAATGAGTGGAAACTTTTCTATTATGGCAGAGATTATAGAAGAAAAATGGCCAAAGGATAGAGGCGAAAAGGGAGTAAAAAGTCAATGTAAAAAAATAAAAGACAAAAAGAACATTTATGTTGATGAGGAAGAAAAGCGGAGAGATGCAACATACATTTATAAACATATAGAGAATGATAATATAGGCAAAGGTGCTTTCTCTCAAGCACTTTTAGAAAAAATAGCTGAAGGTAAAGTAACCCTAATAGTACCGAATTATATTAAAAAAGCAATCATCTGGGCTTGTGGAGGAAACTGTGAGTAAAGAGAAATATCAGGAAAAAATTGCAAATGTTATATGTAATAAGCCAATAGATATAACATGCGAGGAATGCTATTTGCTGGGAAAGGGTAGTATATGTAAGGGCTCTAGCAGTTGTAGAATTTCTGAAAAAACAGTAGAACAAATGGAATATGCAGTGATGCCAATAGATGAGTGTGTCTTTTTAAATGCATGTGCGGGAAGCGGAAAGACAGAGGTAGTTGGCTTGAAGACTGCTTACGAGATGAAACGGTGGAATTTGTATAATCAGGGAATCGCTGTTTTAACTTTTACTAATGATGCTACAAATGTGATTATCGAAAGAGTAAAGCAATTTACGGGAAAGAGGAATACATATCCACATTATATTGGGACGCTTAGTAGTTTTGTTCATAGTTATATTGTCCAACCTTTTGCGTATAAACTGCGTGGATTTAAAGGGAAAAATGGGGATTTCTCTTTTCGCGTAATTGATAACAAGATGCCTATTTATAGCAATCATTGGCTAAAAAAATATTCTTGTAAGGTATCTTATATAGATTCACAAGAACACTGGAAAGATCTTTTCGCACATCAGATTGGATATGATATGTGGAAAGGAGATTTCTATTTTCCCATTGGAAAAAATCAGGTAAAATGGCTTGTTAATTATTATGAAAGTGAAGCATTACAAAAATTTATTGAGAAGAAGCGAGAAGTAAATCAGAATTTCTGGAAATTTGATCATGTAAAAAAGTGTTTTTGGGACTGTAAAATGGCATTTTGGAGAGACGGTTTTGCAACCTTTGATGATCTTAACTATTTGGCTGTAGAAGTACTGTCTCGGAAAAGTATGGGAAGTAAGATCTCAGAGCGTTTCCCTATTATTTTTATAGATGAGTGTCAAGATTTATCGGGAAACGAGCTGAAAATCCTTAAGTCACTGCAAAGATGGGGTTGCATTATTCATTGCATTGGGGATTTAAATCAAAGTATTTATGAATTTAAACGTGTTGAGCCAGATGAAGTCAAAGATTATGTAAAAGATTTTAGACAAAAGCAATTGAGTATTAATTTTAGAAGTTGTAAGGAAATAGTAGATTTTTCAGAGAAATTAATAGGACGAACAGATAGTGAAAGCGCAAACGTAAAAAGTCAATTTGGCGATAAAGCATTATTATATATTGAATATAAGAATCCACAGGATGCCATAGATGTTTATACAAGATTATTGAATAAGTACAATTTTGGGGACAAAGAAAATAGGATTTTAGTGAGACAAAACGCTTTGCGTTTACAATTAGAAAGATCTAGTCATAAAGATTATGATGAGGATGAGCCACTAATAGTGGCGGTACAGCTTTGGAAAAAAGAATTGCCGCAACAAATGAAACTATCGTTAGAGTTAGCTGGAAAGCAAATATCGCGATGGTTCGGTGGGGAGCAGACGAAAGCAAATTATTATTGTCCGAAGGAAATTACTTCGGTTTATCAATGGAGGCTGTTCCTTATGAATGTGTTAAAAGGGATACTTCAGTCTGATAAGCTATCAGATTTTAGCTTAACTTATGGAAAATGGCATGGATATGCGAAGAAAGAATTAGGAAAGATATTAGAAAAAAACTATATGTTTATTGAAGCCTATGACGAGGCAGGAAGTAGAAACTTTACAGATTTAATAGATGGGAAAAATTTTAGGGTTAGCACTGGAAATGGAAAAGTCGTTATTGGGGAATTGGTTGAAAATGCGATAAATAGTATTCCAATTATGACAATTCATGGAAGTAAGGGCTGCACGTTTGATACTACGTTGGTAATTTCAAAAGAAGATGCGTATAGTAAAGGTGGACATTGGAAAACGCATTGGTTAAATGGTGAGGGAGAGACAAAGAGAATAGGTTATGTTGCCAGCACAAGAGCCAGACATTTGCTGGTATGGGGTGTACCAAAACTAACAAAAGAAGATATAAATTTGCTTGAATCGTATGGATTTAATGATGCGGAGAAATTGCTAAAAGAGGATGGATTGTCTGAATAATTAGTAAAAGAGGACTTTATGGAATACGAAAGATTAGAAAATGAAATAAAGAGTTTGATAGAGTTGCATGCAGAGGGAATATATTGGGATTTTAAGAAACAATGGCATGAAAAGAATTCGGATTTGTTGCATGATATTATATGTATGGCAAATAGCCCAGCAAACCGTGACTGTTATATTATTATTGGTGTTGAAGATGGCACTTATATTCCTTGTGGCGTAGAAAATGTGAATCGTAAGAATCAACAAAATGTAATTGATTTATTACGACAGAAACCTAAATGGGCAGGTGGATATATTCCAGAAGTATATGTGAGGACGATAACTATTTTAGATAAAGACATAGATATTCTTATTATTAAACAAAGTGATAATACGCCTTTTTATTTATTGGAGGAGTATAGAGGGGATGGAAGTCCTTTATTTAAAGGAGTTATTTATACACGGAAGGGTGATACAAATACACCCAAAACGAGTACAGCAGATATGTTGGATACAGAGATATTATGGAAAAGGCGTTTTGGACTATTGTATAATCCTTCTCAGCGTGCGAAGAATTATCTAAAAGATGTGGAAAATTGGGAAATGGTAGATGGAGACGTTGATATGGATGGTATTAGCCGTTTCTTTTACTATTATAAACCGGATCCAGATTATACAGTTCACTACGTTAACGAAGAAATCCAGGAAGATGAGAATACTAAAAAAACATCAAATATTAATGATGAGGGTATAGGATATTTATACTTTTATTTGTTTGCATTTTGCAATGTAAGCTATCATACTGATTTTTTAAATAAATGTGAGGTCCGATTATACTATAAAAATGTGCCGCTATTTTGTAGTCATTTAGAACAAATTGATGAGGGCAGGACAAAAGTTATCCCTCCAGAGTTCCCAGTGAATGATGCATTTTATATTGAAGATAGTTTCCGCTTTTTAATGTTTGAATTTGTCTTTGCTCATTGGTGTAGAAATTATTCTTCTGAGGCAAAAGAGATGTTAAAACGTGTAGTTCCAATATACCACACACAAGATGAACATGATAGGTTCAGAGAATACATTCGGTATAGAGGTTTTGGAACATATAAAATGCTTGGAGAAAAAATAGAAGGGGAGGCATTAGAACGTTTGAAAAAAACCTCTATTGCACAATATAAGGGTTATAGTATTCCAGGGGCTGCAGAAACTATCGCAACAGAGTTGAAAGAAAACAGCAATCTGGTAATTAATTTTGCTTGTTTAGAAAATAAAGAATATGATTTGATTACAGAATCTCTACGGATAGGGAAAATGCTTGTGGACTGGTTAAAAGAATGGAGAGATAATCCCAAGGAATGATGTTTTTGAGTTTCATATGTGGGGTTCAAGAAAAGATGCTTTCAAAGTTAGTTGAAGGCATTTTTTGTTTGATAAAGTTTTGAATTAAAGCAAGATGCTTTGTTTAGGTAATTTCAGAAAAGAACATAAAACACAAATTTACATACTGTAAAAGCCGCTGTTTCCGCAAGGTTGCGGGGAGGGGGCTATATTTTATGGACGAAGCAACACCACATCTGCATATAGATTTCATACCTTATACGACTGGAAGCAAAAGAGGGCTTGAAACAAGAGTATCATTGAAAAAGGCACTGGCAGAACTCGGCTTCAAAGGCGGTACAAGGAGCGAAACGGAACGTAACCAGTGGGTAGCGGCAGAGAAAGAACGGCTTGCAGATATTATGTTACAGCATGGCATTGAATGGGAGAAAAAGGGAACACATGAGAAGCATTTGTCGGTACTTGATTTTGAGAAGCAGGAGAGGCAGAAAGAAGTTGCAGAACTGGAACAGACAATCTCCGGCAGTAAAGAGGAATTAGCCGATATTCTTCATCAGCAGATAGCGGTAGGACAGGAAACGGAGCAGATACGGAAAGAGGGCGAAGCGATCCGGCAGGAAGTGTCGGAACTTTCCGCTACAAATCTTCTGCTGAAAGAGCAGACGGAAACACTGGCAGAGGATAAGGAAAAGCTGTTATCCGAAAATGAAAAGTTGGAGAAACAGCAGAAAAAGTTACAGCAGGAACTTAACAAAATGGTGCAGTCTAAGGAAATCATGGAGCGTAATATTCACGCCTATGATGAAGATGTGAAATGGCAGTTGGCAGAGCCGGGGGCATTGATGAGCGCAAAGGCATACCGGGATAAAAAGGCTTTACCGCTTGTGGAGAAATTGAAAGAAGTGGTAAAAAATCTGACTATCAAATGCGTACAGCTTGCAGAGCAAAGCAAGAAGCTGACCGCCAAAGTGGACGGACAACAGAAACAGATTAGCCGCTTGACGGATAAGGTCATGGAGCAGAGCGACACCATAGAACGATTGCAGGAGAAAGCGTCTGATTTGGGGCGTTTGTAGCGTCATTTCGGCAGAGAGCAGGTGCAGTTGATAGTAGAACGGTCAAAGGCATTAGAACAGGCAGAGAGGGCAAATAAACGCTCGAAACGTGCTTTTGAAATGAGCCGATAGGAAAGTGAGGATTGATTGGGTATGACGGATATGGAGAAGAAAGTCATGGTGCGGCTGTGTGCTAAAATCGTGGCAGAAACAGACCTATACGAAACGGATAAAGAAGTACAAAATCTGATAGACTGGGTTTGCTTGTCGGAGCAGATAAAGGAAAATAATAATACAATCCGCAATCTGACTGGGGAATATAAGAAGATAGAGCCGGATTTCCGGGAGGGAGTGAGGGCGCAGTTGGAGCGTATGAAAGAACTTTGCAAGGAACACAATAGCCTATACGAAAAGCAGAATGACTTGAAAGGGCAGAAGTGGAAAATTGAAAAATCGTTAGAGTAATAAAAAATGCGGGGCGTGGCGGTTGCCATGCTCCATATTTTATAGTAGCGAATAAATGGTAGAAGTGATATAATCAAAAGCAAATAAAACAGGATTGTGGAGGTGAAACGAGAATATGGAAACACATGCGCAACATTCAATTAAACATTGTCTGGACATGATTGCGCCCTTTGAAATGTCTAATCAACAAAAAGAAGATGGGCGATTTCAGTTTTACCAATTTATGGTTTCGCTTTATCGTGAAATGTATCAACAACCAGAGGAATATATGGTGTTTCCAAAACCTTATGAAGAATATGCCAGGAAATTGAAAGAGCAGGAAGCACAAAAGAAAAAAGAAAAGGCGCATGTAAACAATTCCAAAGAGAGTACACTGAGAAATACCTTTCAACAAGCCATACAGTTTTATGCCTTGTTCTTTTATAATATAGGTTTGAAGAGTAAAGGCATTGATGAGCAATCGGGCGCGCTAATTATACTAAAAGAAGAATATATTGACGTTTTAAACAAAATGAATCGTATTCATGAATCGAAATACAATGCTGAAAGATATGAAGTGCTATCCAAGCTTGGTATTCAGATATATCAAAATGATGACACCGTCCGTATCGCACATACAACATATAAACGGGCAATGGAGGGTATAGAGTATTTATGTAAAGCACCCGACAGCAAATACAAGTGGATGAATTTTATCCGCCTTGATTTCAAAAATGCATATTCGCCAATTCCAACAGTAAATGACATATGCAAAACACTTCCCGTTAGAAGTGCTGAAGCTGTGAAAAAGTTAGAAGATAATCTATCAGGAATAAATATCAAAGCAAAGATAAAGCCACTAAGAGGAATTGTTTCAGATTTCAAGTGGAAGGTTGAGTATGCATACAAGGGGAAAAATATATGCGGCTTCTATGCGGATAATGAATACTTCATGCTGTGTATTTATTTCAACTATTTTGAGAATATTAATGAGTTTTCAAAGATTTTATATGAGGAAGACCACGAGTTATTTCAATGGTTTAAAAATCAGTTTCCCGAAAGATTATGCAAATGCCCTAATAATCGAAGGGTTTATTTTGGCAATGAGCCCCGCCGTATTTGCGGACTGTCAAACCGGGCGGAAATAGTGAACCCCGACGATTATGATATTGACAAGGCTTTGTGTGTATTAAGAAAGTATCGGAATATTAGCCTGTAATTATGGAGGTATTATTGTGAAAATAAATAAGTGTGTTAAAGAATCTTTTGTAGTAATTGGTAAGGAAGGTTCCACATCAGATGGTGAGGTTTTTGTACAAAAGTTATGGGGTAACGCAAATCTACATTTTGAAGAAGTAAAGCATTTGGCAAAGAAAGATGAAAATGGAAATATGGTTGGAATATGGGGAGCAATGTCTGATTTTTCTCGTTCTTTTAATCCGTGGGAGGATTTTAGCAAGGGACTTTATCTTGCAGGAGTGGAATGCGTTGATGATGCAGAAGCTCCTAGTGGTTGGACAAAGTGGATTATTCCCGGTTATGAATATATTTATGTAGAATGCGAAAATGATGATATATTTCCAAAGACAATAGAGTATATGAAGGATAACAACATTCCATTAGTTGGTGCAGTTCACGATTTTACTTGCCCGCAGACAGGGAAGAATTATATGTATTTTCCGATTAGAAGATTATAGAGAATTTTCTATTTATCGCTAAGTGGTTATAAGGAAAAATAGGTGTTCCTTGATGATTACTCAAACATGCTGCTAGCACCATGTAAATAAAGTCATTTAGGAGAAAAAGGATTGTCAATTTACAGAGATTTGCTATAATAAATGCGTGGCAACATTTTGGCAACGGTTGTTGCCGACAAAACATGAAATGCCGTAAAATCAACGGTTACAGCCTTATATTTTAGATATTTATTTCAATTTACATCAGTTTGACATCAAAACTGATAGTCTTTGGTGGATATATTTGGACTTATATGGTGTGAACAGAGAATAGATGTATACTCACAACTTAATAGTTAATGCTATTAAAGGGACATTTTCCAATTATACGGAGAGTGTCCTTTTTCTGTTGTTATGGTTAAAAAATCAGAAATTAAATTAAGGAGGTTCACACATGAACAGCACAGCGTTAAGAGCAGGGGCGCAGAGCGCCGACAACACACACATGGTTTTTGCAGACGAGGAACATGAGAAATTTTATTATGAAAAATTGGAACAGGCAAGGTATCAGGACTGTTACCATAAGGCACTGATTTACATTCTCGGTATTTCAGAGGACACAAGGAATCATTTCAGCCAGATTTATGATATTAAGTCCGGGTACATCAAAACAGAGTGTCTGCATCAGGGCTGGCAGACAAGCGGAAGTGTCAGGGTGGTAAGGCTTGCATTTAACCTTTACACGGACGGTACGCCAAGCGTTGATGACTATAAACGCAGGGAGGAGCAGATTGATGAGTGCAGGGAGTATTCCGTAAGCGATATTTTCTGCTGCGGCTATGCCTTGTACTTCTGGCAAGGCATCCGGCTCCGTTATCCGGAATACTGCCGGGAACAAAGGTCTGTAGAGGAAATCCTTGCAGAAATGGAGAGGAAACGTGCTGAAAATTCGACTGATGGGAACGAAGAATGATATTAAGTGGTTCGAGAAGATTTTGAAAAGACAGCCCAAAGTGGCTGTAACGGAAGTTTCGGAGTTATACCGGAACAAAGGTACAAACAGGTTTTACAGGGCTTATGTGGAAGTGCAGAAAGCGAATGTAAAGGAAAAATAAACAAACCGGAGGAATAAGACCATGTGTAAAGTGATAGCAATAGCAAACCAAAAGGGCGGTGTCGGCAAGACCACCACAACAAGCAGCTTAGGGATTGGGCTGGCAAAGCAGGGAAAGAAAGTCTTAGTGATTGATGCGGACGCACAGGGAAGCCTGACCGCAAGTTTAGGCTTCACGGAGCCGGACAAGCTGGAAGAAACACTTGCCAGGGTAATGATGAACGTTATCAATGACGAGGAAACAGAAGCAGGTTATGGTATCTTAAAACATGACGAGGGGATTGACCTGTTGCCGGGGAACATTGAACTGGCGGGCTTGGAAGTATCACTTGTAAATGTCATGAGCAGGGAGCTTGTGCTTCGTTCCTACATAGAGCAGATAAGGGACAGATACAGTTATATTTTGATTGACTGTATGCCATCGCTTGGCATGATGACTATAAATGCCCTTGCCTGCGCTGACAGCGTACTCATTCCCGTTCAGGCGGCATACCTGCCCGTAAAGGGACTGGAACAGCTTATCAAGACCATTGGCAGGGTAAAGCGCCAGCTTAATCCGAAACTGGAAATTGAAGGCATTCTCCTGACAATGGTGGACAGCAGGACAAACTATGCAAGGGATATCAGCGCATTGCTGGTTGAGAATTATGGAAACAAAGTAAAGATATTTGAAAACAGAATACCGATGTCGGTACGGGCTGCGGAAACTTCCGCAGAGGGCATCAGTATTTACCAGCATGACCCGAAAGGCAGGGTTGCGGATGCGTACCAGTCCCTGACAAAGGAGGTGCTTGGCAATGGGCAGTAAGGCAGGGAGCGCATCAAAAGTCAAACTGAACAGTTTTGATGATCTATTTGGCGGTGCAGAGAATACAGCAGGAGAGCAGATTATCAGTGCGAAGCTGAGCGATTTACATACATTCAAGGGACACCCTTTCCGTGTCCTTGATGATGAAAAAATGGAGGAAACCACGGAGAGCATCGGGAAATATGGTGTGCTTGTACCCGGAATTGTAAGACCGAGGGCAGGGGGCGGCTATGAGATCATCGCCGGACACCGTAGGAAACGGGGTTCTGAAAGGGCAGGGTTGGACACGATGCCCGTCATTGTCAGAAATTATACGGACGATGAAGCTACAATCATCATGGTGGATTCCAATATCCAGCGTGAGGACATCTTACCGAGCGAAAAAGCAAAGGCTTATGCCATGAAGTACGAAGCGATGAAGCATCAGGGCAGCAAAGGCGGCAGCACCCTTGACGAAGTGGGGGAAGCTGCCGGGGAAAGCGGAAAGACGGTGCAGAGGTATGTGTGGCTTGCAAGGCTCATTGACGAGCTGCTTGACATGGTGGACAAGAAAAAGATAGGAATAGCGCAGGGCGTGGATATTTCTTTCCTGTCCGAAGAAGCCCAGCAGTGGGTAGCTGTTATCCTTGAGGAAACAGGGGCGGCAGTGAACGCTTCCCAGTCGGCAAAGCTAAAGGAATATGGGAAAAAAGGCGGGCTTACGCTGCAAATGGTCAGGCTGATACTGGAGCAGGAAAAGCCAAAGGAAAGAAGAGTAACGATTAAGAGCGATAAGATTAACAAGTATTTTCCAGAGGAATATTCCAATGATGATATAGAGAGCGTCATTATCCGGCTTTTGGAGGAATGGAAAGGTAAGCAGTAAAGGAGGCGGTAAAAATGGGCGAGCCATTGAAGTTTGATTATTACTATGGCGTAGAAGCAGAGCAGTTTTCTTTTTACCGTGTTCCCCGCCTGCTGATTAAGGACGAGCGTTTCAAGGGGCTTAGCAGCGATGCCAAGCTCCTGTACGGTCTGATGCTTGACCGGATGTCGCTTTCCATGAAAAATGGGTGGCTGGATGATGAAAACAGGGCATATATTATCTATACTGTTGACAACATGATGGAAGATTTGGGCTGTGCAAAGGCAACCTGCGCAAAAGTCATCAAGGAGCTTGACAGTGATAATGGTATCGGGCTGATAGAAAAAAAGCGCAGGGGGCTTGGCAAGCCGGATATTATATATGTAAAAAATTTTGCGGCAGTTTCAGATATAAATCCGGAAAATACAGCCGCAAATGCCGATAAATCCACAGAAGTTCAAAATTTGAACTTCAAGAAGTTCAATAATTATACTTCTGGAAGTTCAGAAACTGAACCTCAAGAAGTTCAAAAAACAGACTTGCAGAAGTTCAAAAAACAGACTTCAAGAAGTTCAGAAACTGAACTTGCAGAAGTTCAAAATACAGACCCTAATTATACTGACTATAATTATACTGATTATAGCCAGACTGAAAAAAATCAGACTAACAATAATTATACTGATATGAGTTATACCAATCCTATCAATCAATCTGTAGGAAGCATGGACAGCACAGGCTCACAGGAAAAAGACGGTATGATGGATGGGATTGATATGATAGATGAAACAAACGCATATATGGCACTGATCCGTAAAAATCTGGAATATGAACACCACATGAAATATGACCAGTACGGCGATAAGGAGATGTACGAGGAAATCTATGAAACTGTCTGTGATGTGGTATGCGTGAAACGGAAAACAATCCGTATCAACGGGGAGGATTACCCTTATGAGCTTGTAAAATCCCGTTTCCTGAAGCTGAACAGCAGCCATGTGGAGTATGTGATGGGCTGTATGAAGGGAACGGTTACGAAGATAACAAATATCAGGGCATACCTGATTACTGCGCTTTACAATGCCCCCTCAACCATGAGCCATTATTACCAGCAGGAGGTGCAGCATGATATGTATGGCGGAGGGTGGGCAGAGAAAGGAATTACTTAACAAAAAACAGGGCAGCTCAATCTTCTGCCTGCCCTGTATCCGGTGAAAATTCGGCGATGTCATTCAGGGAAAAGCCTTCGCCTAAGATATTCAGTATCATGTCCAGCGTGTGGGTGGTGACGGACTGGTTGGTTTTCAGCCGCTGTATCTGTGAACGGCTCACACCATAATGGGTATAGAGGCTGTACTGGCTGATTCCGTTCTCCTTCAAGGTTTGGAAAAGTTTGTCGAATTTAATCATAATATGCGGTATTTCCTTTCTGTTTGTGCTTGAATATGTTTAATTATGCTCCTATAATGGAGATGGTTATAGTTACCAAAATCGGAGATTAAAAAGAAAAGGAGTAAAGGGATATGGACAAAAAAGAACTGCAAAAAAAGTATGAGGAACAGGACAGCACTGGCAGGGAGCTGTTATTGGAAAAGCTGGCTTTCTGCAAATTTGCAGACCGTTATGATTTTGAGAATTATTTCAGGATAGACGAATTAAACGACAGCGAGCTGCTCTGCCTTGCCAGTTTCCTCTACCAGCAGGATTGTTTCCTGATGCTGATGGAAATGCTGGAACGTTATAAGGAGAAGTTTGTTTTGGCTGACAGTTCCCTGCTGCGGGAACTGGAGCCGGACGATGCCCTTATGGAAAGGCTTTCAAGGATCGGCGTCCTGTCGGATGTATAAAGGCAGAATGAGCTTATGTGCAGAAAAAAGCATTTCGCAAAAACAGCGGGAATAGAAATCATGTGAGCCTGCCAAAGTGTGGCGGGTGGCATTTTCGAGCCTTGCCGGAAGTGTGATTATCTTTTTAATCACACTTCCGGCAAGGTTTCAGGAGGTACGGAGGGTGAAGCCCTCTGTGTTAAAAAAATGATAAGTTGGGAACAGCGTAAGGGCGGTTATGAGTCAGTAGATTTGTAGCTGCCCTTTTTTTAGTGTTTCCGTAAGTATATCAGGAAACGGGAAGGAGATAGATGTGGAATCGTTACGGGATGTAAAGAGGGCAATGGAGCGTGAAGTAAAAAAGGGGAGCTGCCCGCTTATGTTTGACAGGCTGGAGTTTGGCATGAAGCCTTTCCAGACCATTTCGTCAGAAGAAAAGCTGGATGAAGTGCTTGCATGGCTGTTAAGGATAAAGTCTTTCCGTCAGTATGCAGAAAAGACCATAATCAACAACGTGTATATGGACTTGGATATGCTCTGTAAAAATCCGCAGTTTAAGCGCACCCATTCCGCCATAGACCGGGAGGGGATTTATGCAAGGGTGCAGAGGTATAAAAAGCGGTTACAGCCGGATTATGACAGGGGGATTTGTCTGGAAACAGTGCAGTGCATCTTCACGCTCCCGGAGGGGGAAGCGGAGAAATGCCGGCTGACACACAATGGACAGGAAACCTATGCCTTTATCATGTCAAATAAATATATCCTCGGTCTGTTTACTTATTGTGAAGCGGCGAGGAAATCGGCTGCTGCGGACGGAGTGGAATATGGACACCTTACAGAAGCGGAACAGAAAATTGTGCTGCTTGACGGTGTGGGGGATGTGCTGTTTCAGGCATTACTGCTTGATGATGTGGAATATGGCAATGGTGGGCTGTCTGCCAATCTTTATACAATCTATTGCCTAAATGAAAAAGGATAACTTCTGGACATCATGTCCAGAAGTGGAAAGGAGAGATGTTGTGTATTTTGCATTGAAAATTGTCTTTTATATTACCTGCCGGGGGATTCCCCCTTAGTGCATGGCTTTTCACAGGAACGTAACAGGGAGGTGTTTCATGCAGGAGGAAGTAACACAGAAAACAATCGCCCTTGTGATTAAGACCGCAAAATTAGACGCTAACGTGCTGAAAGCTGCAATGAAGATGTATCTGAACCACCGTAAGCAGAAAGCGCAGGAAACGCATGGAAAGACTTCTGTAAAGAAGCTCGTTGGCGATGGCGTGGGGGTATCGTCGATAGAAGTCACTGACGGCAATATCAAATCTTTTGAGCGTGTCGCTAAAAAGTACAATGTTGATTTTGCCATAAAGAAAGACAAGACAACCGAACCGCCGAAATATCTGGTCTTTTTCAAGGGCAGGGATGCCGATGCAGTAGCACAGGCATTCAAGGAATTTGTTTATGGCAACGAGAAAAAGAAAGGCAGGGTTTCCCTGCGGGAGAAGCTGAAGCATTTTAAGGACGCAGTATCGCAGGACAAGAACCGGGAACGGAGCCGGGAGAAGAACAAGGACAGGGGGCAGAGCCTATGAGCAATATTATAAACGGCATAGCCAAAGATTTAAAATCAATCCCTGAAAAACTCAAGACAAAAACCGGGAATATTGACAAAAAGAAACTTGTCCTGATGAACCTGCCCTATGTGCTTGCAGGATATATCTGTGACAAGGTGGCGTGTCTGTGGCGGGTATCGCCGGGACGGGACGCTTCCGCAAAGATGATGGCGGTCATGGAGGGAATGGAGGGGCTGTTTTCCAATCCCCTGCCGAGTTTCTATCCAAGAGATCTGCTAATCGGGGTGTGCTGCGGCATCGCTTTAAGGCTTGCGGTGTATTTCAAATCCAAGAATGCCAAGAAGTTCCGGAAGGGTGTAGAGTACGGTTCCGCAAGGTGGGGCAATGAAAAAGACATAGAGCCTTACATGGATTCCGTATTTGAGAACAATATCCTGCTGACGCAGACGGAGAGGCTGATGATGTCGGGCAGACCAAGAGAGCCGAAGTATGCAAGGAATAAAAATATCCTTGTCATCGGCGGTTCCGGTTCGGGCAAGACGAGATTTTTCGTAAAACCCAACCTTATGCAGATGCACAGCAGCTATGTTGTCACTGACCCAAATGGTTATACTATAAGAGGATAGAGAACGGTTGCGTGTTACATAAAGCCAAAGCCGAAATTACATAACGAAGGGAGGTTGAAACCGTGGCAAAAAACGAAGAAATCAAAGTTACAGCTCTGTATGAGCGATTGTCCAGAGACGATGAGCAGGCTGGCGAATCGAACTCTATCCAGAATCAGAAAATGTATCTCGAAGAATACGCCCGACAGAAAGGGCTGAGAAATATCCGGCACTTTTCTGATGACGGCTATTCCGGCACGAATTTCAACCGTCCCGGATTCACAGCCTTGCTTGAAGAAATTGAAGCAGGTCATGTTGAGACCCTTGTGGTAAAAGACCTCAGTCGTTTTGGTCGTAATTATCTGCAAGTCGGCTACTACACCGAAATCCTGTTCCCGAAAAAGGGAGTACGATTTATCGCTATCAACAACAGCGTTGACAGCGCCAATCCCACAGACAATGACCTTACCCCGTTCCTCAACATCATGAACGAGTGGTATGCGAAAGATACAAGCAACAAAATCAAAGCAGTATTCAAGTCCAGAATGGAGAAAGGCTTGCGATGCAGTGGCTCCATCCCCTACGGCTACAAGCGTACCAAGGACGATAAACAGCAGCTTCTTGTGGATGAACCTGCCGCCGAGGTAGTCAGAAGAATATTCCGTCTGGCTTGCCAAGGCATCGGAACAACCGCCATAGCGGAAATGCTGACTGCGGATAAGGTTCTGATACCGGCTGCTTATGCCGCCAAGACTTCGCCGGAGAATTGCAGACACAAGGAAGTGATAGACCCCTATCGTTGGAGTGCAACCACCGTGGGATATATCCTTGACAGGCAGGAATATCTCGGTCATACCGTGTTGGGTAAATCCATCTGCGAAAACTTCAAGACGAAGCAACGCAGAGCTGCCACCGCTGATGAGCTGATGATATTTCCCGATACGCACGAAGCTATCATTGACCAGGACACATGGGATATTGCACAGAAGCTCCGTTCCAAGAAAAAGCCGAAAGCGGCAAATGGAACTTACACCCACCGTCTATCCGGTTTGGTGTACTGTGCTGATTGCGGAGCAAGAATGGGCTTTATCAGCCCCGATTCTGGGCACAGAGAAAAGCACTACGATTCAGATTCCGCTTTTCAATGTGGCAATTACCGTAACAAAGGTGGCGAATGTGTCTCTCACTTCATTAAAACATCGGTTTTGGAAGTGGCAATTTTACAGGCAATCCAAGCGGTCAGCAAATATGTCCTTGAAAACGAGGACGAATTTATTTCCCAGCTCAAAGCCGTCTGGAATGACAACAAATCCAAGCATACAGACCTTGGACAGCAGGAGCTTGACCAAGCCGCAAAGCGAATGGCAGAGCTTGACACTCTGATACAAAATCTCTATGAAAGCTCTGTGAAAGGCACTCTGCCGGAGCGACAGGCTCAGAGAATGATTCAGCAGTATGACGAGGAGCAGATTCTCCTTGAAAGGCGTGTCGAGGAGCTGAAAAGCCAAATCCAGTATGAGGAAGTCAAACAAGCCGAGACAGGACGATTTATCGCTCTTGTAAAGAAATACAAGGATTGCACCGAACTGACCGACACCATGCTCTATGCCTTTATTGACAGAATCGAGGTTCACGAAGCTACAGGCGGTCGAACTATCTACCGTCAGCAAGCCCTTGATATTCATTTCAACTTCATCGGACACTTCTATCCCCCTACGGAGACAATCTCCGAGGAAGAACGCATTGCCACCATCGAAGCCGAGCAACAGCGAAAGAAGCAGGAAAAAGCGAAGCGTTCCTATGAAGTCCAGAAGCAGAAAAAGGCTGAACTGATAAAGGCTGCTGAAGCTGGAGACCCCGAAGCCATTGCAGAGCGTGAAAGAAAGCTCGCCTTGCAGCGTGAACGCAACAAACGCAGACAGCAGAAAATCAAGGAAGCCAGAGAAGCTGACCCGGAATATATCCGGCAAATGGACGAAAAAGAGCGTATCAAGCAGGAAAAGCTGCTTGAAACCGAACGCAGACGGTCTGAAAAAGCCACCAAGAAAGCCAAGCTGTCACGAGCCGAGCTGAAAGAAAAGGCTAAGACTGACCCCGAAGCCGCTAAGGAATGGGAAGCTCTGAAAGCCAAGGAAGCAGAAGCCCGTCAGCGTAAAAAGGAGCGTGAGGAAGAACGAATGGCAAACGACCCCGAATATGCCACTATGATGGCAGAACGCAGGGCTGAATACAACCGCAGACACACAGCAAAACGCAAGGCAGACCGTGAAGCTCTTGAAGAACAAGCCAAGACCGACCCCGAAGCCGCAAAGAAGCTGGCTGATATGCGAAAGTATCAATGTGAAGCTACCACGAAAAGCCGACTGAAAATGATGGCGGATGCCGAAGCCGGAGACCCCGAAGCAATCGTCAGATATGAAGCGTACCTTGCTCAACGCAGAGAAGCCTATCACAAAAAGAAATCCGAAAAGGAGGAAACACCCGCATGAATGAATTTTGGATAGTCAGATTTATCCGCAGGGACGGTAAGCCGAACGAAGAATACTACTATTCTTCTCTTGCCGATGCGGAACAGCACAGAAACTTGTTTCTGGACGATGATTCCGGGCTGTATGAAAAAATCGAAATCGTCAACGAAAAAACGAAGGAGGTCACTATGGAACTGAATTTCATCAAATGTGGAGATTACTACATTCCCGACATCCGGCTGAAGAACCCGAATATCCGTCTCGGCAAATGGGGACGGATGCGCAGAGAGTATCTGCGACAGGCACACCCCATTCTCTTTTCCGATATGGTGCTGACCGAAACACTCTATGAGCATTGTGCGGAGGTCGAAGCCACCGCCAAGAGCCACATGGAGTTGATTGTTCCGCAGCTTATGAAGCACTACGGCGTGACAGAACAGCTCAAAGCGGAGAACCAGATGGAATGGGTACGCCAGATAAATGCCTGTGTTGCACAGGCAGAAGAAACCATAAAGGCAGAACTGATTTACTGCTGAGAAAGGAGGACAGCATGATTTTAGAAGCGTTATTCAATGGAGAGCTTTATCCGAGTGAAAATGTCGTTCCGAAATCCGACAAGTTTCGACAAGCCGGAGCAGAAATCTCCGAAACCATGAGATTTTTCGAGGAAAAGCTCAGTAAGGAGGACTACGAACGCTTAGAGAGAATGATGGACAGAAATGCCGATGAAGGCAATATGACAAGCGAAACTCAATTCAAATACGGCTTTACAATGGGCGTTTTGCTGATGTGTGAAATCTTCCATAGCCCATTCTTCCCAAAAGCCGAGTAAGGAGAAAAGTATGGCTCTGATAAGGATGTTTTTCAAGCTGTTGGCTCTGCCACTGATGTTGGCAGTAACCCTCATTCAATGGGTGGGTATCTTCTTCACGAGCTTTTCAGCCATCATCTTCAATCTGCTTGCCGGGCTGGTATTCCTAATCACGGTTATCGGTTTTGTGTTCGGTGTGACTGCCGGAGCAGAAGCAGTTAAAATGCTGGCAGTTGCCTTTGTGGTGTTCATCATCCCACATATCGCTGAATGGCTGATTGTCAGAGTTGCCGCCCTAAACTATGGACTGCGTGATTTTATCAAGTCCTGACCCTACAATTTCATACCGTCAACAAAGCGACAGGTATTTCCTTGTGAAGTCCCTGCCGCTTTTATTTTATCAAATTCAAGGAGGAACAAATCTATGACCATGACCATTTTTGAGAAGAAAGCCCTGTATTCGTTCGGCTGTCCCAATCGTGAAGCAACAGTGGAGCGACTTCACATGATTGCTGTCCTTGCCCCCGACTGCGAGACCAAGAAGCTGTTCTTCAATCTGGCAGTCAAGCTGTCTGCGGACTGTGCCGAGCGTTGGTATCCCTGCTTTTTCCGCACTCTCCGAAAGGAAATGGCAATCTACTACGAAGCGGAGCTGACCATGAAGCTGGCGGAAGTCAGCACCTATGACATGGAGGGCAGATATGGCAAGGCTGACCAAGTATGAGAAAGAAACCATCATCCTCTTTAACGAGGGCGAAGACAAAGCGAGCATCTACACCTACAATGCCGGACTGAGGAACCGTCTGGCGGCGTTCAGCAAGAAGTACCCCGACCTGTGCCGACTGGAAAAGTCCTGCGATCAGGGCGGGGTTTCCTATGTTCTGGACAAGTCCAGACTGTCCATTCGTCTGCAACCGCCGATGAGCGAGGAACGCAGACGAAAAGCAAGTGAGTATGCCAAACAGAATGGCTTTAACGCAAAAGCCGACAATGACTAAGGAGGACAACACTATGATGATGAGTATGAACGAGAAGAAAATCCTGTTTACTTTCGGATGCCCGAACCGTGGCTTGACTGTTGAGAGATTACGCCACGCCGCAGCTCTGGCAGTCGACCCTGCCGCTAAGAAAGCGTTTTACAGTCTGGCGGTCAAGCTGTACGAGGATTCCACTGATGAGCAGTATCGCAACTTCTACTACAATATGCGACTGGATATGGAGCATACGCCCCACCACAAGTATGTGCCGGACAGTCAGCCTGTTCCCGTGGATATGTCTATCAGAGATTACCGCAAGAGCGTGAAGCAGCGTATCAGAGAACAGCAAATGCGTTCCAGACGAGCAATGAAGTAATGTATCAATAAGGGTTGATTTGCGGTCAAAATGTCAGGTCTGTACTTGATGTTTTGACCGCAACTACATAGCAATGTATAAAGTATCGTTTTTGCAAGGAATAGCGAAATTGTGTTACATAACCTCGAAAAACGAAGTCTAAATATAATGTCGCGGCGCAGATTAAATATTCGAGCCGCAGCATTTTTTATTGCAATTTACGAAAAGATGTGATATAATATACGATAGACTCAATAGGAGGTTATGAAATGGCTGCAAATTATGCAAGACTTTGGAAACTGTTAATTGACCGCAACATCAATAAAACAAAGCTCAGAGAAATGTCTGGCATCAGCACAGGAACACTTGCCAAGTTGGGTAAGAACGAATATGTTTCCACTGAGGTTTTAGACAAAATTTGTACCGCTTTGGATTGCGAAGTTGGCGAAGTGATTGAGTTTACTAAGAAAGATATTCAATAACAAAGGAGTAAAAACAAATGGCGACTACAAATCCGAAGAACGCCCCCAAAATCGTTTCCATTTTTTCCGGCTGCGGAGGATTAGACTACGGATTTCACACCGAGGGATATGAAACAATATGGGCAAACGATTTTGCTGAATGGGCGTGCAAGTCTTTTGCGGCTAATTTTGGCGATGTTATCCACTACAAGGACATCACGCAAATTGACCCCTACACCGACACTACCATCCCCAACTGCGATATTGTGTTGGGTGGTTTTCCCTGCCAGGACTTTTCTATCATTTGGAAACAGCCTGGTCTCAACGGAACACGAGGAGGACTATTCAGACATTTTGCAGAGTTCGTTGATGCAAAAAAACCTAAAGCGTTTGTTGCTGAGAATGTAAAAGGTTTGATTACTGCTAATGGTGGTAAAGCCATTGATACTATCATAAAGGACTTTGAGAGCATTGCCCCCGGTTATGTTGTAAAGCCTCATCTTTATAATTTTGCCGAGTACGGAGTTCCTCAGTTCAGAGAACGAGTTCTTTTCGTTGGCGTAAGAATTGATACAGGCTTTGATTTTATCCATCCGAAGCCTTCCCACGGTCCGAATGGAACTTTGCCCTATGTAACAGCAGGAGAAGCTCTGGAAGGTGTTGAAAAGGTTCCTACCAATAACGAACACATCAACATCAAAGAAAAGACCAGAAAGGTTCTTGAATTGATTCCCGAAGGTGGCAATTTTACGGATATTCCGAAGGACAATCCGCTGTATGTTAAAGGTATGATTAGTCATGTTTATCGTAGAATCAAGCGAGACGAACCCGCTAAGACTATCATTGCCGCTGGCGGTGGTGGCACATGGGGGTATCACTATCCAGAACCTCGTCCCCTCACAAACCGTGAGCGAGCAAGACTGCAATCATTCCCTGATGATTTCATTTTTGAGGGTAGCGTAACTGAGGTACGCAGACAAATCGGAAATGCAGTTCCTCCCGTAGGCGTTCAAGCTGTTGCAAGACGCTTACTTCCCCTGTTTACTGGTAATTACGAACCCGTTGACTTGAAGCCAGAGTATGAGAAGATGAAGGCAATGACCGTCAAACAGCGACTGGAATATGTAACTTCTCAGATGTACTAAGGAGGTCACTATGGAATTTTTGTTTTCCAATTTCCCTCCAATAAGGACAGCCAATAAAACTTTTGCAGATGCGTTTTATGGTCTGATTCCGCAGACATCCAAACTCGACATTGCTGTCGGGTATGTTTCTTCGGATTCTCTTATGGAGTTAAAGAGAGTTGTCGAATTAAACAACAACATTCACGAGTTAAATCTGATTGTCGGTATGCACTACTTTGAACATTTCACAAAGGTGCAGTACAAGGCAGCTATGGTATTAAATGACTTCTTAACCGAAAATCATTTGGGCGAAGTAAGGCTGGTCAACGCTTTCAAATATCACGGAAAATTATACTCATATAGCACAGAAACCGGACCCTTTGCAGGAATCATTGGTTCAAACAATCTTAGTAGCATTGTTGATGGTGGCACAAGGGTATATGAAAGCTCTTTCCTTGTTGACCAAAATCCTCACGCAAGTCAAATGAAAGACTTTATTGACACGCTGAGTAGAAACGCATCTCGCAATATAGCTGAGTTGGAGATAGATACATTTAATGCAACCAATCCTGTTTTGGATGGGCATGAATCTGTTGATAAACTGTCACCCACCAAACTTGCAGAGGTTATCACTCAACTGACAGATGTTAAATTTGATATTCCTGCAAAGACCGAACCCAAAAGCAATCTGAATTGCTATCACGGAAAAGGTCGTGAGAATATGAGTACGCACCTCGTAAGACCACGCCATTGGTATGAGGTGGAGCTAATTGCACCTATTGCAATGCGACGAAGCAACGACTATCCAAAAGGAACACCAAGCGACCAACCAGATACAGAGTTTAGAGTATTTACTGATGATGGTTTTTCTTTCTTGTGCAAAGTCAATGGTGGCGAAGTAAATCTGTGGAATAAAAATCTCCGTTCCAGTGGCGATTTGACAATCCTCGGTAAATGGATTAAAGGTCGCCTTGAAAACGAAGGTGTCCTTACTGTCGGTGATGTGATTACAGATGAGACACTGCGAGCTTATGGTCGTAACACAATCACAATGACCAAGATAAAGGATTCTGACGACTGGTTCTTAGATTTTGGGGTGAAGAAATGAGCTACTTACAAGCATATTTAGAGAGAATAAGAAGCCGTGGAAATCCGGCTCTTGCAGATGCAATAAACAAAACCGTTACTGATGTTGTTCCTCAGTATATTTCTAACTTCTCCTTTACGGATCATGTTGTAAGTTTGTTGGTGGGCGATGTTCAGAGTGGCAAAACAAGCCATATGTTTGGTCTTATGTGCGCCGCTGCTGATGAGAGCTTTATGAATTTTGTATTGCTGACAACAGACAATGTTTTGTTGCAGCAGCAGACATATCAGCGAGCCCAAAGAGACCTTTGCGATTTCTGTGTCTGCGATGAAAATGATTATTTGAAATTCGTTGATAATAACTTGCGTAAGCCTGCGGTAATTATTTTGAAGAAGAACTCATCGGTTCTGAGAAGATGGAAAAACAATTTTTCATCCACAAACTTCTGTGCTGGCAATCCTTTGTTCATTGTCGATGACGAGGCAGATGCTGCAAGTTTGAATACGCAGGTCAACAAAAACAAGCAAAGCACCATCAATAAAAATCTGGAAGCAATAAAGAAAACAACTTCCAGTAGCATCTATATGGAAGTAACAGGAACTCCGCAGTCCATTCTGCTTCAAACAGCAAAGAGTGGTTGGAAGCCTTACTTTATATACTACTTCAAACCCGGCAAGGGCTATATGGGCGGAAATTTCTTCTTCCCTCCAGAGCCACCGAAACAAGTTATTTTTACCGATAACGATGAAGCAGACGAACTTCTCAACGATGATGAATTTCCAGAGAACGGGCTGAAAACAGCTTTGGTGATGCACCTAATCACATCGGGGCACATTATGTTGAGTGGAGGAACGGTCAGCAATTTCTTAATTCATCCAAGTGTAAAAACAAGCCAACATTCCTGCTTTGCAAATAAGATTGGAAGCTACTTGAATGAAATCTCCCATTCTCACGATGAACCCGAAACGAGAGAAGCGTTTGAACGAGTATATGAATCTCTAAAAGAAACCAAGAGCGACATTCTGCCGTTCGACCAAATCTACGATTACATTGCAGAACAGCTCGAAACTGATAAAATTGGAATCTTGATGCTGAACTCCATTGTGTCTTACGATGAAAACACAAAATACGAAACAGGCATCAATGTAATTGTTGGCGGAAACAGCTTAGGGCGTGGTGTTACTTTCCCGCAGCTTCAAACGATTTATTATTGTCGTGTTGCTAAAAATCCGCAAGCAGATACAATGTGGCAACACGCAAGAATGTTTGGTTATGACCGAGACCCAGACTTGATGCGAGTGTTTATGCCACCGAAGTTGTTCAAGTTGTTCTCTGATATTAACCGAACAAATAACAGCATAATCAAACAGATAGAAAACTCTACCAACGGATGTAACATCAAGATTTTCTATCCTACGGGATTGAAGCCCACAAGAAAAAATGTATTGGACAAGAAAGCGGTAGGAATTTACTCCGGCGGTGTAAACTACTTCCCATTCTATCCTATGAACAAAGATGTATCTGCGATTGACACACTTCTCCAACCCTTTGAAGATGATGTGTATTCCGTTAGCTTGAAGCTGATGATAAAAGTTATGGAGCAGCTCGAATCCGAAGTGGATGACTGGAATGTAAAAGCATTTATCGGATTTATCAATACGCTCCTTGCAACTGACCCGACAGCTCAAGGCAAACTGATTGTCCGCAGAAACAGAGATATAGGAAAAGGAACTGGTACATTGCTTTCACCTACCGACCGTAGATTGGGCGATGAACACCCCGACGACCTTGTGCTGACCATGTATAAAATTACTGGTAACAAGGATAAGGGATGGGACGGAACCCAAATCTGGATTCCTAATATCAAGTTGCCCGGAGATTGTGCATACTACTCTGGCGAAAACTAACTAATTGAATGACCAAGCCAAAGGCGATCAACCGTAAAAAGTTGGTCGCTTTTGTTTTGCTCATTTTGCGAAAGGAGGAACAGCCTATGGGCAGAAAAAAGAAACCGCAGACCTTGCCGGAGCTTTACGCCGCCAAGGAAGAAGCCGAGGACGAATTGAAGAAAGCCAAGCAAAAGGAAAAGATGTTGCAGCATCAAATCTCCAAGCTGACACGAAACGCAAGAACGCACCGACTTTGTACGAGAGCCGGTATGTTGGAGAGCTTCCTGCCGAACCCCGAACTGCTGACGGATGATGAAGTGATGGCAGTCCTAAAGATTGCTTTTCATCAGCCAGCGATGAAGTCAGTATTGGAAAAACTGGCAACGGAGAGCGAAGCGAGGGGGGACACTTACGGAGTAAGTGCGCAACTATACACCGTCTGAGACGATGTGTTGCGTTCTGCCGAAAGCTCCTTGCAGGAAGCCAATGCTTTTCCGTTGCTACTGCCAACTCCAAATCATTACAGGGGAAGCTACACTTCCCCTGCGTTGGCTTCGCCAACTACCCCTTTGTGGACTTGCCGCCTATGAACGATTGCAGAGCAATCATTCACAGACAGCAAGTTTTTCTTTTGTCCAATTCTCTCTATCCCGACCAAGAAAGGAGGTCACGCCTATGCCTTGTCCGCACTTTGATGTTCGCATTGTCCAACGAAGCGAGGGCGAATCGGCTGTTGCTGCCGCCGCTTATCAAAGTGGCGAGAAGCTATACAGCCAATACGATAAGAAAATCAAAACCTACGATGAAAAGGAAGGTATCACGCACACAGAAATAATGCTTCCCCCAAATGCTCCAAGAGAGTACGCAGACCGCAACACGCTCTGGAACGCCGTTGAGAAAATCGAAAATCAATGGAACTCACAGCTTGCCCGAAGATTCCATCTTCCACTTCCGAGAGAAGTTCCCGAAGAACAATATGTGAAGCTCGTCAAAGAATACTGCGACGAGTTTTTTGTTTCCAAAGGGATGATTGCTGATATTGCCATTCACGACCCGTACCCGCCCGGTCACAATCCTCACGCTCATGTTTTGCTGACAATGCGAGCAATGGACGAAAACGGAAAGTGGCTTCCCAAGGCTCGCAAGGCTTACGACCTTGACGAGAACGGAGAACGCATCCGCCTCCCCTCCGGCAACTGGAAAAGCCACAAGGAAAACACCGTTGACTGGAACGAACGCAAATATGGAATGGTCTGGCGTATGGGTTGGCAGGATGTTCAGAATAAATATCTGGAAGCCAACGGCAGACCGGAACGAGTGGACTTGCGTTCCTATGAAGCACAGGGCATTGACCAAATCCCCACCGTCCACATGGGTCCGGCTGTCACCGCAATGGAACGCCGAGGAATAAAAACGGACATCGGAAATCTCAACCGAGAAATCCGAAAGACCAACAGCATCATGCAGTCCATCAAGAAGATTATCGCTAATCTCCGTGACTGGATTGTGGAGCTTAACGAGTGTCGCAAGGAACTGGCTGCCGAGCAAGCCACATACGAAGCCAGTTTGCTTCCGGGTCTGCTGATGAAATATCTGGACATCCGCAAGGATGAGCGAAAGGACTGGACACCTCACGGGCGAAGCAAAGCAGCTTCACAGGATTTGAAGAAAGTGACGGAAGCCATCGGCTATCTGAAACGCCAAGGACTTCATACCGTGGAAGATTTGGAAGCCCACATTGAGAACTCCGGCAAGGATGCCGCAGATCTCCGTGGACAGATGCGAGTAAAGGAAAAGCGAGTTAAGACGATTGACAGCATTCTATTGAGCCTTGACACCTACAAGGAGTGCAAGCCAATTTACGAGCAGTATCAGAAAATCTACTTCAAGAAATCCAAGGAGAAGTTCAAACAGGAGCATCCCGAAATTGCAAAGTTTGAACGAGCCAGAGCTGTTCTGACCAAGCACCCCGAAGCCAAGACCACCACAGCAAAGGAACTGAAAAAAGAAAGTGCCAAGCTGCTTGAAGAAATCGCAGAGCTGCGTGTTCCCCTTGAAGAAGTCCAGGCAGACTTGCAGAAGCTCAAAGATATTCGCTATTGGGTACGCAAGGCAACGCCCGGCACAGAAGAAAGCAAGGAAGCACCGCAGAAGCAATCCGTCTATGACCGCATGGCAGACCATTCCGAGAAGCCGTCCACGCAGGAACAGAAACCCCAACGAAAACAGAATATGGAACTCTAACAGGCACTTGCCGTTTTCATTTTGAAAATGTCGAGTGCTTTTTTGTTCCCCGAAAGGAAGATGCAATGAATGTATTTGAAGCAGTAAAAGGCAATGTTACCACCCGACAGGCGGCAGAAATGTACGGCATTAAAGTTAATCGCAACGGCATGGCAGTCTGCCCCTTTCACAATGACAAGAACCCAAGCATGAAAGTCGATAAGCGTTTTCATTGCTTTGCTTGCCAAGCGGACGGAGATGCAGTTGATTTTGTTTCCCGGCTGTTCGGTCTGCCCTGCAAAGAAGCCGCTATGAAGCTGGCTGATGATTTTGGTATCGGCTATGACAGCAGACACAAGCCAACAGTCAGACCGAAAATCCGAGAGCCTACTGCCGAGCAGCTTTATCAGAAAGAGGAAGCACGATGTTTCAGAGTGCTGTCCGACTACTTTCATCTTCTGCGAAGCTGGGAAAGACAATACGACCCACAAACGCCGGAGGATGAATGGCATCCGCTTTTCGTGGAAGCCCTGCAAAAGACAAGCTACATCGAATATCTTCTTGATACTTTGATTGACGGGTCTCCCGAAGAAAGACAGGCTCTTGTAGCGGAGCAAAGAAACGAGGTGATGAAACTTGAACAGCGATTTGCAGAAAGAAGAATTGAGCCAAGGCATAGCAGAAGTCCGAGGAAGTCTGGACTTGACCGATAACGGAGCTATTAAAAATAGCATCCGAAATTGTCTGACCGTCTTTATGAAAGACCCACTTCTGCAAGGAGCTATCAGCTACAATCTGCTGACCGAACGAGTGGACATTGTAAAGCCGCTATGGTGGAAAAAGCAGACAGCCACGCTGAACGATACGGATTTGAACTACCTCATGCTCTATCTGGAAGATAACTATGCTTTGACCAGCGAGAAGAAAATCCAGAAAGCTATCGCCATCGTAGCTGACTGCAACAAGTACCACCCCATCCAGGACTATTTGAACAGTCTGGAATGGGACGGCACAGAACGCATCCGCCATGCTCTGAGAAAATATCTCGGTGCAGAGGAAAGCGAATATGTCTATCAATGTTTGCGGCTGTTCATGTTGGGAGCAATTCACAGGGTATTCAAAGCCGGCTGTAAGTTTGAAGTCATGCTCTGCCTTGTCGGTGGGCAAGGTGCAGGAAAGTCCACTTTCTTCCGCCTGCTGGCAGTCAAGGACGAATGGTTCTCCGATGACCTCCGCAAGATTGACGATGAGAATGTGTTCCGCAAAATGCAGGGACACTGGATAATCGAAATGTCGGAAATGATTGCTACAGCCAACGCCAAGAGCATTGAGGACATCAAATCGTTTATCAGCCGAACAAAGGAGACCTACAAAGTGCCGTATGAAACGCATCCGGCAGACAGACTTCGTCAATGTGTATTTGGCGGTAGCTCCAACACGCTGGACTTCCTACCGCTTGACCGAAGCGGCAACCGAAGATTTATGCCCATCATGGTACACCCGGAGCAAGCCGAGGTTCACATTCTGGAAGATGAAACAGCATCCAGAGCCTACATTGATATGATGTGGGCAGAAGCCATGTTCATCTATCGTAATTTCCCTTTGAAGCTGACACTTTCAAAGGAGATGGAAAAGGAACTGCGAGAACTGCAAAAGGAGTTTATGCCGGAGGACACCAAGGCAGGACTGATACAGTCTTTCCTTGATAACTTTAGCGGCACACAGGTCTGCTCCAAGCTGATTTATGCCGAAGCTCTGAACCATGCCTTTGACGAGCCGAAGCAATGGGAAATTCGAGAGATAAACGAAATCATGAACAACAGCATTGAGGGCTGGAAACCATTCTCCAATCCCCGTATCTTTGCCAAGTATGGCAGACAGCGAGGATGGGAACGAACCCCACCGCCCGGCAACGGGCTATCAGCAACAGGCTCAAATTCTTTGGACGGTTTTCAAGAACTGACCGAGGAAGAACTGAGCCAGATGGAGCTTCCATTCTGAAATTGACCACTCCGTTGCAGGGCTGGTTGTTATCCCGTTGCCGACCCCGTTGCCGGGCAGAATCTTCAAAAGTCCTTTGTTTGCAAGGCTTTTTCTTCTTCCGGCAACCAAAGCAACGGAGAAAATCAAAAAGAAATAAAGAATAGTATAAAGAGCCAGATAAGGTGTTTTACAGGTTTTTTGAAGCCTGTTGCCGGACTTCGTTGCCGACACACACCCTGTCTGGCTTTACTCATTTACAGGAGGTATCGAATGGCACAGAACACAACCACAGCAAAAGCACCCAAGGCAGCTCCGGCAGGAACATTCAATATGCGGATGGGCAACACCACCTATATCATCGGCGTTCATTTCAGCAAGACGAGCCGTGACACGCTGGAGGACAAGATGAAACGGCTCATGCGTGACGATGTGAAAACGGCGAATTTCTAAATTGAAAATTGTTTGTGACTTTTCCGTTTTCTATCTTGACAGAACGCTCCCGAAAGGTACAATCCTGATCGAATGTGGAAAGCTGCTCCAACGGGGCGCGCCGAAGCTGGATAAGGACGGAAAGCCCATGAAGGACAAGAACGGCAAAACCATCTATGAACCGTACCGGATCAAGGTGCTGAATACCATCAACTTCAAAAAATCCATGAAATACAATCCTTTCGCCTATATCCACAGCGAAAAGGACATCTTGAAGCTGGTGACAACCTTAATCGCCAACACCAAGGGCGAGGGGAAAGCCAGTGACGATTTCTGGGTCAAAGCGGAAACGCTGCTGTACTGCGCCCTGATTGGATATATCCACTACGAGGCCCCGGTGGAGGAACAGAACTTCTCCACCCTGATTGAGTTTATTAACGCGATGGAGGTCCGGGAGGACGATGAGGAATACAAAAACCCCGTTGACCTGATGTTTGACGCGCTGGAATCCGAGAAGCCCAACCATTTCGCGGTGCGGCAGTACAAAAAATATAAGCTGGCGGCGGGCAAAACCGCAAAATCTATACTGATTTCCTGCGGCGCGCGGCTGGCGGTATTCGATATTGCCGAGCTGCGGGAGGTCACAGCCTATGACGAGCTGGAACTGGACACCCTGGGGGACCGGAAAACCGCCTTATTTCTCATTATGAGCGATACCGATGACAGCTTTAACTTCCTGATTTCCATGTGCTATACCCAGCTGTTTAATCTGCTCTGTGAAAAAGCGGACGATGTGTACGGCGGCAGGCTCCCGGTCCATGTGCGCTGCCTGATTGACGAGTGCGCCAACATCGGGCAGATTCCAAAGCTGGAAAAGCTGGTAGCCACCATCCGAAGCCGGGAGATTTCCGCCTGTCTGGTATTGCAGGCGCAGTCCCAGTTAAAGGCCATCTACAAGGACAACGCCGACACCATCATCGGAAATATGGACACTTCCATCTTTCTGGGCGGCAAAGAACCCACCACCTTAAAGGAGTTAGCCGCCGCCCTGGGAAAAGAAACCATTGACACTTACAACACCGGGGAGAGCCGGGGGCGGGAAACCTCCCACTCTCTCAACTATCAGAAATTGGGGAAAGATATGCCATACTTGTTCGTGAAGAGTTCAGTTGCCTTATAAATTCGCATGAACAGGGACACGAACAACTGGATTCTGGAAAACTGAATACAGGAGGTCACAAATGAAAGAACTGCCAGAAAGAATCCATGACGA
>OFGA01000561.1_pt1 | contig 30217 bp, 33 predicted proteins | sample 1521471 | NCBI WGS metagenome assembly OFGA01 (sample SAMEA3504086, study PRJEB24116) | mouse gut metagenome | biome: mouse gut; feature: mouse-associated habitat; material: faeces | place: Denmark | collected 2011 | reverse complement strand
GCAGCGGCTTATAAGCCGCTGCCTCCTCTGTATAAGATTGTATATTATCTTAATATTTCGCCATATCATCCACGAATGAACTCTTGAAGCCGGTTCTCTCCGGTTCCGGGGCAGGCGTCTCCGGAATATATGAATCAAAATCATCCTCTATCGTAAGCGGAGCCATAGCTTCCGGGGCAGCCGGCACAGGCGCCGGAGCCGGAGCAGACGTTGCCATAGGCGCCGCCATGGACTTCAGGCGGAAACGTCCTACCAGGCTCTTAAGCAAGCTGGACTGGCTGAATAATTCTTCGCTGGCAGCAGCGCTTTGCTCTGCTGTAGCGGAATTGGTCTGAACAACGGAAGAGATCTGGTCGATACCGACGGTAACCTGCTGGATCCCTTCTGCCTGCATATCGGAAGCTTCTGTAATAGAAGCCATATTCGCCGCGATCTTCTGGGAGCTTGCAACTACCTTCACCAGAGAACTCTGAGTATCTGCTGCGATCTGATTGCCTTCGGTAACAGCGGCCAGTGAGTTGCTGATCAGTGCGGTAGTATCCTTCGCTGCTTCCTGGCTCTTGGAAGCAAGGCTTCTTACTTCGTCCGCAACTACTGCGAAGCCCTTGCCGGCTTCTCCTGCGCGGGCTGCCTCTACGGCGGCGTTCAGCGCCAGGATGTTGGTCTGGAATGCAATATCTTCTATTGTCTTGATGATCTTCTCGATCTCGCTGGAGCAGTCGTTGATCTTCGTCATGGCAGCCATCATAGATTCCATCATATGATTGCTGTTGTCGATCTCGCCGGCTGTCAGGGTGATCTGTTCGTTGATACTGCGTGCATTATGAGCGGTCTCGTTAACCTTATCGGATAATTCGCTTAGGGTTGCAACCAATTCTTCTACAGAACTTGCCTGCTCTGTCGCGCCCTGGCTTAACGCCTGTGCGCCGCTGGATACCTGCTCGGATCCGTCTGCTACCTGGTCGGACGCCTGATGGAGCTGGCTCATGGCGTCGTTCATGTTCTCCAGGATCTTATTGCCGGAATGCTTGATAGACTCAAACTCCCCGAGATAGTCCATATCCATGGAGATACTTAAGTCTCCGTCTGCCAGAGAATCCATCCGGCTGCAGATATGCGCTATGTAACTTGACAACGTCTTAAGAACAAAACGCAGATTATCGGCCAGGACGCCGAGTTCATCCTTCGACTGATAATGAATCTCTGAATGCATGTTGCCTTTCGCCATTGCTTTTACGGCTGTCTCGATCTCGGCGATCGGATAAGTGATGTCACGAATCACCTTAAGAGCCATAAATACGGTGAAGATAAGACAGAACGCTGCCAATGCAAGCAGGATCCATGTACATATATTCTTGATCGAATGACCGGACTCATAATAAGTATCGGCTTCAGTCTGTGCCGCTGCGATAAATTCGTCGATAATCTCGGAAAAGGCAGTTCCGGCCTGAGCGTATTCGCCGTTCAGTACGGCGATGGCATTATCCTCGTCGCCGGCGGTGAGGTAGTCAAGAGCGGACTGTCTGGCGGATGCAAGGTCATCCGCGGCATTGTTGAGCGTGGTCATCAGTGACGGATCACCTTTATAAGATGCCCTCAGAGTATCGAGGGCGGTATTCATCTTCGCTGCTACCCCGTCGATCTCATCCAGCAAGGCCTGGGCTGTTGCGTCATCAGTAGCCACAGCGGCGCGGTACATGTTCAGCTGAATCTTACGTGTGGAGGTCTGTGCTTCCAGAGAAGACTCCACCATAGGATACGGCGTATCATAGAAATCTTCCAGTCCGCCAAGTACACTGCTCAGTCCGATGTTCGCCGCGACGATTGCGATAATAAAGAACAATATCGTAATGCCGAATGAGAGAGCGAGCTTACTCCTCACTTTTAAGTTTTTTAACACGATTCATTCCTCCTATTACTTTAATATAAAAATACAATGTATGAATCTATTTTATTACGATTTTGCCTGAATGTAAATATCCGATTTGCTAGTTTTGTACCATATTTTGTTGGAATTTGTTAAAAAGATATGGAAAATATGTGAAAACGAAAAAAAATAAACAAAATGTCTTTTCATTGAGGCTTAAAAATGGTATAAATATAATGTTAAACAATAGATTGGTTTTAAGGATATATGATTTTGGCAAGGGCCGGGAGACAGAGACTATGGCAGTAGACTATACAATTTATGAGAACTGGTACAAGTATATGAGCAGTGTTTTGAATCAGATACAGGGCGGCGCGGATTATCAAGGGACGTCTTTGGCAGGCCGGGCGGCAGTATCGGATCAGAGCTTTACGAAAGAATTTATGAACACCTTACAGAGATTAAGAGGGAACACAGTCTGGGATGCAGCGGGAAGCCGCAGCGTGTACGGCGCCGGGAGGGCGTCCGCAAGCCGGGAAGCAGCACAGATACAGACTGGATCTGAGAGCATGGATGCGATCTTCGAGGAAGCGGCAGAACGGTACAATGTACCGCTGAATCTTCTGAAGGCCATCGGAAAGGCAGAATCAGGCTTTAATGCCAATGCGGTTTCACCCGCCGGAGCCCAGGGGGTTATGCAGTTGATGCCTTCCACAGCCAAGGCGCTCGGAGTTGACGATCCCTTTGACGCAAGAAGCAACATCATGGGGGGCGCACGATATATAGCCGAGAAGCTGAATCAATATAACGGAGACATAGAACTGGCGTTGGCAGCATACAATGCAGGAAGCGGGAACGTTGCAAAATACGGAGGGGTTCCGCCTTTTGCGGAGACAAGGAATTATATCAGCAGAATCAAGGGATATATGAACGGCGACCTGACTACGGGCAAGACAGTAGAAAGGAGCGCGTCCGGTTCGGAGAGCGCAGACGGGGATTCACGGCAGCTATCCGGTACAAGCCTGAATTATCAGGACTGGCTGCAGGTAGGGCTGTCTTCGGGATATCTGTCGGCAGCGGGCAGTAAGTCTCTGCAGAGTACATATGATCTGACACAAGAGAACGCACAGTATTTTGTCGACATGATGAGACTTCAGATGCTCAGCAGAGTCAGCTCCCTGAGTACATTGAACTGGTCTTCGGATAATTCGGACAGGAATAATTTCTTTCTATAATAAGAAATTATAACAGAGGTGTTTGGGGAAATATACGAATAATATTTGAGCTTCTGGAAGGAATTCCCGGCCTGAAAAATTACTAAAACAGTACGAAAAGTGTGGACTTTTTAAGAAATGAGCGATATAATAAATGAAAATGGCTGTATGATGTCATTTTTTAGCGAAATAGGGCAGAATAAAATATATTATGAGGAAGTGACACAATGTTTGGAAATACAATTTCAATGGCGCATAAAGCGATGGATTTTCTCTGGAAGAAGCAGGAAGTGATCGCGTCGAATATTGCGAATGTAGATACGCCGGGCTATAAGAATAAGAACGTTGCCTTTGAAGATATATACCGGAGACGTCTGCAGGCGGCGAGCAAGACGAAGAACAGCGCGACGATGCGTCAGGCGATCGAGCAGGCGGACTGCCTGCAGTATAGCTGGGACAGCTCGGGAAGAGTAGATGAGAACAATGTCAATGCGGATGTTGAGAATACGAAGATGGCAAGGACGACTCTGCATTATCAATATCTTCTGCAGACGGTTACCAACGACATTAAGAGATACCAGAGTGCGATTAAGTCGCAATAGTTGTTTTGTACAGGATAGTTTTTAGGAAAGGACTGACATAATATTATGGAAGAGATGTTTATCACTCCAATACAACCACTGGACTTGACAGGGAAGATAACCCCGATCCAGCCTCTTAGAAGCCTGTCTGAAGTACAGGGGACCGGCGTATCTGCGCAGGTAGAGGGAGCAGAAGGGATATCGGCGTTCAAGTCTATTTTCGAAGAGATGATAGGGAATGTAAGATCGACAGAGGACACGCTGGTGAAGCAGCAGTATCTTCTGGCAACAGGACAGATCGAGGATCCACATACAGTTGGAATTGCATCATCAGAGGCACAGCTTGCGGTAGATATGCTGGTGTCTTTGAGAACAAAGGCGTTGGAAGCTTACAATGAGATTATGCGTATCAGCCTGTAGGCATGTATAATCCATACCAGATACCTTGCTGAGATGTCAGAGTATCTGGTATGGATTATATGGATTATGTTGGTGTGTGCGGGCAGATATTTTTTGCTGCAATTATGCGGCACTAAAAATCGAGAAGAGAGTTGTGGATCATGAAAGAAAAGTTTGGACAGTTTAAAGAGTTTGTGGGCAGATTCAGCCGGAAGACAATTGCGCTGGTGGTCGGCGGAGCGGTTGTGCTGATCGTAGCGGCAATAGTAATTGCGGTTGTCCTGAATAACCGGCCGTATACGGAGTTATTCTCAGGGCTGGGTCAGGAAGAGGCGCAGCAGATCGTTGATAAGCTGCAGGAAGATGAAATAGATTACCGCTTTAACGGAGAATCCACGATCATGGTTAAGAAGGATGTGGTGGATCAGGTTAAGGCTACCCTGGTTCAGGAGGGTTATCCGAAGAGCGGATTTACATATGATACATTCAAAGATAACGCGGGGATGCTGACGACGGATTCGGATAAGAATACCTACAAGCTCTATGAGCTTCAGGACCGTATCGGAGCTACTCTTCGTTTGTTTGACGGAGTGAAGGATGCTAAGGTGACGATCGCTCTTGGGGAAGAGAGCAGATATGCGCTGAATGACGATGGAGAGAAGTCCAGTGCAACGGCGGTCGTGACTATGAAAGACGGCGGTTCTCCTACGGCGGAGCAGGCGGTTGCGATCCAGAGACTTGTTGCAAAGAGCGTTCCGGAGATGGAACTTGAAGATGTGGCTGTTTTTGACGGCAACGGTAATGATGTTTCTCTGAATGCGGAGAACAATAGCCTGAACGGCGGTTCGACAGCGGATGAGCTTGCCCTGATCCTGGAGAATGCGATCGCGAATAACGTTATGAAGGTTCTAGGACCTATCTATGGTAATGAGAATGTCCGCGTGTCAGCTAAGGCTAAGGTCAACATGGAGAAGCTGGTCCGTGAATCGAAGACCTATACGACCCCTGATAAGATCGACGCGGAGGATAAGAGCGGAATCGTAAGCCATGAAGAACTCTATAATGAGCAGGCGGGCGCAGGCGACGGAGCCGGAGGCGTTGCGGGGACAGAGACTAACGCGGACGCGACAGAATATAACACAGACGGAACCACAGACGGGACCGGCGCATATAGTGAGAGTACAGTCAGAGATTACCTGGTCAATGAGGTAACGGAGCAGGGGCAGGTCGACCCGGGTAACCTGGACGATCTGACAGTATCGGTTGCGATCAACGGTAACGGATACGGAAGCTTGAGAGAGAACCAGCTTCGGTCTCTGGTAGGTAATGCGGCCGGTATTGCGGCAGATGTACAGGAAGAGAAGATTACGATCGTGAGCGCACCGTTTGACGGCGTTGATAGTGGTGATGAATCAGAAGAAGCTTCATCGGGCAGAATCCTTGAGAATATACCGCTGTGGGCGATCATCGCAGCTATTGCACTGATACTGGTACTGATCGCAGTGATCGTGATACTGGTGATCAGAAGACGCCGCAGACTGGATGAGGAAGAAGCAGAAGAGTTGATTGGAGAAGCAGAAGAGGAAGAGCTGCCGGAGGTATTTGATCTCAATGAAGAGATTCAGGAGATGCAGAACGACAGAGGTATGCAGCTCAAGCAGAGTGTCAGGGAATTCGCAGAGCAGAATGCAGAGATATCTGCTCAGCTTTTGAAGAACTGGCTGAATGGAGGTGTTGGAGATGGAGGAGAGTAAGCTGGCACCGGAGCAGAAGGCAGCAGCAGTCGTTGTTTCGCTTGGAGCCGATAAAGCGTCGAAGATCTATAAGCATCTGAGCGAGAGTGATATTGAGAGACTGACTATAGAGGTTGCGAAGCTTGGCCATGTAAGCCCTGAAGAGATGGAACTGGTATTGGATGAGTTCTATAAGACTTGCCTGACGCAGAAGGTTGTGACCGACGGCGGTATGGAATATGCCAGAGCGGTACTGGAGAAGGCGTTCGGCGAGAGCACGGCACAGTCCTTGTTGGATAAGCTGTCGAAGTCTCTGAAAATCCGGCCGTTTGAGTTCATTCGGAAAAGCAACGCGAAGAACCTCATCTCTTTCCTGCAGCATGAGAGACCGCAGACTATTGCGTTGGTACTGGCCTATGCGGATTCTGACCAGGCTTCCGCGGTTATCGGCGAGCTTCCCAAGGAGAAGCGTATTAAGGTTGTAGAATCCATTGCCAGGATGGAGAGCGCATCTCCTGAAGCTATCAAGGTGGTGGAGGATTCTCTGAGGAAGCGGTTTGAAGGTATGGTTACTACAGACGTTACCACGGTTGGTGGTATTGATTACATAGCAGATGTTATGAACCATATGGACAGAGCGAACGAGAAGTACATCTTCGACGAATTGGGCAAGAGCGACGAAGAGCTTGCCGAGACGATCCGCAAGAAGATGTTCGTATTCGAAGATATCGTATCTATGGACAACAGATCTATCCAGAGATTCATCCGCGAATGCGATGTCAAGGATATCGTATACGCTCTCAAAGGTTCCGATGAGAATATCAAAGAGCTTGTATTCTCTAACGTATCTTCACGTATGGCAGAGAGTATCCGGTCCGATCTTGAGATTACGGTTAATGTACGTCTGAGAGACGTAGAAGAAGCTCAGCAGAGAATTGTCGGCGTGATCAGAAGATTAGAAGAAGCCGGAGAGCTGATTATTGTTAAGAGCGGAAAGGATGAAATCATTGCCTAGGATTGTAAAAGAACCAGAGAAAGAACAGGATATCAGACCTTATGACTTTTTCGCGGGGTTCAGGATCAATAGCCAGCAAAAGAGCGAGGAAGAAGAGGATGACGAGGCAGAAGAGGAATCCGAAGAAGAGGAGATAGATCAGGCTTATATCGAGGAATTACTGGAGGAAGCAGAGTCGAAGGCCAGAACTCTTGTGAATGACGCCAGGGCACAGGCGGAGTATCTCCGCCGCCAGGCGTATCAGGAAGGGCATGAAGAAGGCCGGCAGGCCGGAATTCGTGAAGCATATGATGAGCAGAAGAGGATCCTGGATGAGGAGGTCGCAGAACTTCAAGCTAATATATCTGAGGTACTGCAGAGTGTCTCGGTTGAAAAGGAGAAGCTTCTGGAACAGTATGTGGATGATCTGAAGAAGATCTCTCTTGCTATAGCGGAGAAGATCGTCCAGACCAGCCTGCAGTCCAGCAGTGACATCATCAAGCGGATGATTCTTGCGGCCACGGATAAGATCACGAAGAAGCAGTGGGCGAAGATATACATTACGAAATGTAATACCGGTGTATCCATGGAGGTGGATGCGGAGTTTTTAGAAGCGTTGTCCCGCCTGTCGGATAATGTTAAGATCGTTACGATGGATAATGGTGAGGAGGGAACTTGTATTATAGAGCTCCCGGATGAGATCATAGATGCAAGCGTAGGCACACAGTTAGAGAACATCAAAGACATCCTGAATAATGTCAGAGTATAACCGAGGTGAGAAGGCGTGTTTTCAAAATTGCCGGAATTGATACAGAAGGCTGAGACGATCAGTTATATAGGAAAGATAGAGAATGTCATCGGTATGGCAATGGAGTCTTCAGGGAACCGTGCCAGCATCGGTGATATTGCCATGATTTATAATGAAGAGAAGCATCGTCAGATCCCGGTTGAGGTTGTCGGATTCCGGGGAGATAAGATGCAGCTGATGGCATACGAGAACTTAAACGGTGTCTCGGCAGGAAGTTTTGTAAGAAATACAAGGAAGAGGCTTAAGATCCCGGTTGGTGAGTTCTTGAGAGGAAGAATCATTGATGCTACAGGGAAGCCCATGGATGACTTGGGGCCGCTGCCTTCTTCCAGATACTATTATGTCGAGAATACATATATTAACCCGCTGACACGCCCTCCGATCACAGATCCTCTGGAATTTGGAGTAAAGGCGATCGACGGGCTTAATACGGTTGGAAAAGGACAGCGTATCGGCATATTCGCGGGCAGCGGTGTGGGTAAGAGTACCCTGCTCGGTATGATTGCCAGGAATGTTAAGGCCGATATCAATGTCATCGCATTGGTTGGAGAGCGAGGCCGCGAGGTCCGTGAATTCATAGAGAAGGATCTTGGCCCGGAGGGGATGAAGCGCAGTATCCTTGTGGTTGCGACGTCAGATCAGCCGGCTATGCTGCGTATGAAGTGCCCGTTGGTGGCTACGACCATAGCGGAGTATTTCAAAGACCAGGGGAAGGACGTTCTGCTGATGATGGATTCCCTTACCCGATTTGCAATGGCGCAGCGCGAGATTGGGCTTGCTACCGGAGAGCCGCCGGTGGCAAGAGGATATACACCTTCTATCTACGCAGAGTTCCCGAAGCTTCTGGAGCGAAGCGGGAAGTTTGAGAAGGGTTCCATAACCGGCATCTATACGGTGCTGGTAGAAGGAGACGATACCAACGAACCGGTAGCAGATACGGTCCGCGGTATTTTGGACGGACATATCGTACTGACAAGGAAGCTGGCGAATGAGAATCATTTCCCGGCTATTGATGTGAATGCCAGTATATCCCGTCTTATGGTCAATATTGTCCCGGAAGAGCATAAGGAAGCGGCGGCGAAGCTTCGGGATATCTTAAGTATCTATGCGAAGAATGAAGACTTGATCTCTATCGGAGCATACAAGGCTGGGACGAATCCGAGGCTTGACGATGCTATAGCGAGGATTGACAGGGTCAATGCATTTCTGATGCAGAAGATCGACGAGAGTTTCTCAAAAGACGAATCTGTGAAGATCATGAAGGAGATATTGCGATGAAGAAGTTCTTTTTCTCATTGGATACGGTGCTGAGTTACAAGGAACAGGTGCTTGACGGCCTGAAGGCGGAGCACGCCAGGATACTGCAGAAGATCAGGGAGTGCGAGAACGCCATCGAGAGGCTGGAACAGGAGCATCGCGACTGCTGTATAGAATTCCGGGAGAACCGGATGAAGGGAATGAAGATCAGCGATATCCATACTTATGAGAATTATCTGGACGCCCTGGGCATAAAGATACGAAAGAAATACGAAGAGCTGGCGAAGCTTCAGCAGAAAGAAGAAGAGAAGCGGGCAGAGGTCGTAGAGGCGAAGAAGGAAACTTCATCTATCGATAAGCTTAAGGAGAAGAAGTTCAAGGAATACGAGAAAGAGGTCCAGAAGGAAGAAGAACACTTTATCGAAGAATTTGTAGCCACCAAGAGAGCGATGGCAAGAGTTATGGGGTAATCCTGCACATAGCAGATTACTATATATATGATAATATGAAGAAAGGAGGTAAGACCGATGGCATTGGATAAGTTAGGCATGAAGGTTGCAGAGGTAGGCTTCCAGGCGTCGAGCGTCGGAAAGTCCGGCAATAAGGTCGGAACGGTGTCCGATGATTTCCGTAATCTCCTGAACAGCAAGCAGGAGGGAACGAAGGAGAGCCAGGAGGGCAGCCAGGTATCTAAGGATAAGAAGCCGGAGAAGACAGACGAGGTCAAGGACGAGGGCCAGAAGGACGAAGTTAAGGATGACCAGGGCAAGACAGAGAAGCCGGAGGAAGACAGCAGCAAGACGGACGAGATGCTTGCGGCATACCAGGCGAGCCAGAGTTTGAGGCCGGAGATTCTTAAGGCTGCACCAGAGACGGAGACTACCGAAGCTGTACCGGAGATCGCAGCGGCAGAGACGGGTATGGAGGAAGGACTGGTGACGGAGATCTCCCAGGAGATCCATGACGGCGCAGCGCAGATCCTTGCGGGAGATGCAAAGGTTCAGCGGGCAGACGAAGCAGTTAAGCCTGCAGGGAATCAGGAGATGAATCAGACGGCAGAGAACGGCGCGGCAGTGAAGCCGGAAGAGGTGAAGCCAGCCGTACAGGCGGAAGGTTCTAAGGATCGGCAGCAGACTTGGGATCAGACAGCATCATTGAAGCGTACCGAGAAGACGCCGCAGGTTAAGGAGGACAATCAGGCACAGGCTGGCAATTTTGCGGCGGAGCATGCAGCGGCAGCCGTAACGGCGGAAGCGCCGAAGACTGTTCACACAGAGAAGCAGGAGTATACTTACACGCAGACTGCTACGATTCATGTAGAGAAGCCGGAAGAACTGCCGGATAAGGTGACTGATCAGCTTCTTGCGAAGCTTGCGGAAGGCGTCAAGGAATTCGAGATCCATATCGAACCAGCGAACCTTGGGAAGATCGCAGTTAAGATCTTGTACGAAGGAACACAGGCACACGTCTCTATCATATGCTCAGAGAAGCGGGCGCTGGATGTATTAGGACAGAACGCGCGCGATATCGGCAATGTGCTCAGCAAGAACTTTGGCGGTGAGACCACTATCATTGTAGATAAGCAGGAAACAGATTATCTGAACCAGACAAGAGACGAGAACGAACAGGCGAATCAGGAACAGCAGAAGCAGAAAGAGAACAGCAAGAATCAGGACAGCGAAGATGCAGAGCAGTTCCTACAGAAGCTAAGACTCGGACTGGCGGGCTAGAAGACCAGAAGTCCGGGAAAAGGAGCAAGTAATCAATACAATATGATATAGAAAGGATAGAATTATGGCAGTTAGTACACCAAATGTCAGCAGTGATGCGGCCAAATATATCTATGACGCCACAAAAGCGACACAGACGACGGCGGTAGCGAACAACAGCGATATGACGATGGATGATTTCTGGCAGCTCTTGGCGGCACAGCTTAAGTACCAGGATATGTCGAATCCTATGAGCAACAGCGAGATGATGAGCCAGATGACACAGATGGGCTCTATGAGCGCTATGACTCAGTTGTCAGACGCTATCGCGAGTATCGCAACCGTAACCAACAATTTGTCACAGGTAACCTTGACAGGATACTCAACAGGGCTCTTAGGCAAAGAGGTAACCATAGCGATTACTGAGAAGCAGAAACAGGCAGATGGGTCAGAGAAAGAAGTGATCGTAGAAGAGATTAAGGGCGTTGTAACAGGGGTAGACCTTACAGGAGCAACCTCCGTATATGTGAACGGCAAGAAATACGAGCTGTCACAGATCATGGCTGTGGGAGATGTTCCGAAGAAGGAAGACGGAGACAAGACAGACAACGATAAAACGGATACAGACAATAAGACAAAGGGGACTGACACTGACAAGAATGCCAGTGCGTAGATAGTATAGGGGATCAAGAGAGATAAAGGCGGTGCAAAATGAGTGAATTGAATAAGCTTACGAATGCCGGAGCTCTTAAGCTGCAGCATGCATCGGCAACACAGTTGCAGGCACGCCCAGCGGGTCAGAAGGGAATCGATACCCCGGCAAATAAAAATCCAAATATACAGTTTGCCGATCTCTTGCAGCAGGAAGCAGAGAGATCCCAATCAGTACATTTTTCAAAACATGCGGTTCAGAGAGTACAGGAACGCGGAATCGAGATGACCGACAATCTTCTTAACGACCTTAATCAGGCAGTTCAGAAAGCCAGATCCAAAGGCGCCAGAGACGTAGTCATCATAGGAGAGAGCGGTGCATTTATCGTCAACGTCCCTCACAACGTGGTAGTAACAACCATGTCTGGAACCGAGATGAAAGAGAACATATTTACTAATATAGACAGTGCTGTCATAATGTAGGCCGGACCATTAGAGGAGGCTTAAGGGCTTGCGCGACTCGCAAGCCCTCCCCGACAGCAGTATAATAGAAAGGAAGTATGAAAAATGGTCAGATCAATGGTAGCTGGAGTCGCAGGACTCAAGGCGCATCAATCAAAGCTGGACGTAATCGGTAATAATATTGCCAATGTAAATACCTGGGGATTCAAATCCTACAGTTACAACTTCAAAGACGCAATGTATACGAATTCAATCAACAGTACCGGAGGAAGTATCATAGCCGGAGCGGCCGGAGGACATAATGCTTCTCAGGTAGGTTATGGTTCCACCGTATCATCTATCTCCAACGTATACACCACAGGGGCACCGTCGCCGTCTTCAAGAACTATGGACTGTATGATTGACGGAACAGGTTTCTTCCTTGTGGGAAACATGGTAAACGGTTCCTTTACGAATGTAGAGGGATCGGGATTATTTCTGTCAAGGGTAGGAATCTTCAGTGTGGATAACAATGGTTATCTGGTAGATGATATGGGAAGTTATGTATATGGTTATGCAGTGCAGGAAGGAACAGGTATCCCTGAGAAACCGGCAACGGCGGCAGAGTACACCGTAGAAGATGCACAGGTGAATATTACAGAAAAAAGAGAAGATCCTAATGATCAAAATAAAATAACTTCTTATGATGTCACAATAGGTGGTATTACGATTAATACAAAACAAGCAGATTTCAAAGACCAGGTACAAGATTGGCTTACAGCTGTGTCTGGGAAAGCGCAAGATGTTCAAGCAGGAACGAACCCAGATTGGAATTTTAGTCAATATAATATTGCTTTAAATAGGTATCAAGATCCAAGAACTGATACAACTCAACAGCCTCCTAATGATAAAATACCTGGAACTGTTGATTTAACTATTACTAAAAAGACAACAGGTCCGGAAACAGGACCTAGTTGGACCACCCCAGCTGGTGGTGGATTTACAACAACGCAAACAAACCCAGGAAATGACCGAGAAGCAGGCACCGCGGCAGTATACCCAGACACGCTCTCTACTATCCGTATCCCAATCGACCCGGATACAGGACAGCGTTACGACATCCAAAGCTGGAGAATCGATGAAGACGGAACGATCATGGGAACAGACAATCAGAACCGTGCTATTCCAATCGGACAGCTTGCACTTTGTACGGTAGAGAATCCAAACGGTCTGGAGAAGGCAAGCGGATATTACTACACCATTGGCGCCAATGCCGGAGAGACAGAAGCAATCAAACCAAACGGCGGCCCGGCTGGAAAGATTAAGAGCGGATGGCTCGAGATGGCGAACGTAGACCTTGCAAACGAATTCTCCAACATGATCACAACCCAGAGAGGATTCCAGGCAAACTCCAAGATCATCACCGTAACCGACGAGATGCTTCAGGAGTTAGTAAACATGAAGCGATAATCCTAGCAAACTAATATAGAAGAAACACAAAAGTTACGAACTTAATTATAAAGTGAACACTCACCTTCACAGGCAGAAGAGCGCCAACCACAGCCACAGGACAGACAGAATCATCCAACAACGCTCCACAGCCGCAAAAGCGCCGATACGGGTGCGGGCAGCGGGCAAGATGTGCTGCGATCACATCCCCGCGCCTGCTCCGTTCAATACTTAGATTTTGCCAGAGAACAGCAGTTCTGAGGAGACGGCTGCCTTGGCGGAACTGTCGTGAAATTATCTGTACATCTTGACTTGGCTATTTTCCTGATTGCACGAGTCAAAAAGCCTCAGCGTAGCCCGCTACGCCTACGTTTTTTAACTCGTACACTCAGAAAAATATCCGGCGCAATCTGCACAGATAATTTCACGCCAGTTCCTTAGCAGACATTCAAGGGGCGCTTTTAACGAAGGTGAAATCCACTGCTTACGGAGACTTAGGCTCGAAGGCATTCCTGAGAGACTTAGTCGCAGTTATGCAGTTAGTTCACCGAAGTGTTGCCCCAGTCTGCGTGAGACAGCCGTTTCCTCAGAACCGCGTCCACCCTGCACCGACAAATCTACTACCCATCCAGGCACCCCCTGTCATGAGTAGCACATCAGGGGTATATTTTTAAGAGGAATTATGATATGATAATGCTAACCAAACTCAACAACACTAAGATTGTACTGAACTGTGCTCAAATAGAATCCGTTGAGCTGATCCCGGAGTCGAAGATTCTTATGACAAACGGCAAATTTTATATAGTGAAAGAAGATGCAGAAGAGATAATAGCGAAAACAATTGAGTACAATGGTAAAGTACACGGTTACCATTTTGACCATTCAGATAGATAAATTAATAAGGCGGTGAAGATAACGTGGATATAACAAGTATTTTAGGTGTGATCATCGGAACGGTGCTGATCGTATTCGTAGGTATCAGTCCGGCAAAACTTGGTAACTTCTGGGATGGACCCAGTATCGCGATTGTTCTTGGCGGTACGATTGCTGCGGCGATCGCAAGCTATCCGTTCGGGAGGCTTAAGACGCTCCTTAAGCATACGAAGATTTTGTATCAGGGCAAGAAGTACAACATCGGTGCGCTCATAGACACGCTGGTGGAGATGGCTCAGCTTGCCAGACAGAACGGTCTTCTGGCATTGGAAGAGAAGGCTAATGAGATAGACGATATGTTCTTCAAGCAGGGTATCATGCTGATCGTGGACGCGACGGAGCCGGAAGAAGTGCGTAACCTCTTAGAGAGTGATGTGGACGCCATGCTGACGAGGCATGAGGACTGTATCGGTATCTATCAGTTGATGGAGGCGAAGGCGCCTGCATTCGGTATGATCGGTACTCTGGTTGGTCTGGTTAACATGCTGAAGGGTATGAACCTGGAAGGCGAAGGCGGCGCGGGTGATATCGGTCCTGCGATGGCGACTGCGCTGATCACAACATTTTACGGCTGTGTACTTGCTCATTTGATTTTTGCTCCGATTGCTGCGAAGCTTAAGGTAAGGAATGACGAAGAGCTTCTGTATAAGCAGATCATGATAGAAGGTATCCTGGCGATTCAGGCAGGAGATAATCCGAAGTTCTTAAGAGAGAAGCTTGTTACATTCGTAAGCCAGAAGGAGCGTCAGAAGCTTCTGGATTCTGAGGGGTCAAGCAAGGGCAGCGCAAGCGAAGAATAGCAGGAGGCAGATATGAAGAAGAGGAATAAGCCGTCTGGCGGCGGCGCCAATTGGATGGATACATATGGTGACCTGGTGACTCTGCTGCTCTGTTTCTTTGTATTATTATATTCGATCTCGACGCTGGATCAGGCGAAATGGATTCAGGTTGTTAAGAGTTTTAACCCGGATGCGAAGGATGTATCGCAGATTGCGGAGAACCCGAATATAGACGCTAATGACGAGGTACCGGGAGGCGTTGACGTAGACGAGTTCGACGATCTGTTTGAGAGTCTGAAGGAAGCGATAGAAGCTGCGAATCTGGACGGAGAGGTTGAGTTATTTAAAGGGGATGGGTATACGTTTATCACATTCCAGGATAACGTGTTCTTCGATGGGGACAGTTCTATTATCAAGGATGAAGGAACAGCGATCCTGGCACAGTTTGCTTCCATTATGTCTGGTGTGAAGGATGCTGTGAAGGAAGTTCAGGTTCTTGGACATACGGCACAGGCTGATCCGAATGTTCCGAACAATCCGGTGAACGACAGAGTTCTGTCGGCAGAGAGAGCAGCGCGTGTAGCAGCGTTTATTCAGCAGCGGACAGAGGTTTCCGGGGATAAGATCGTGGCAGTCGGTTATGGGCAGTTCCGACCGATCGCTCCGTTCGATACACCGGAGAACCGTGCGAAGAACCGCCGTGTTGAGCTGCTGATCACGAAATCCGATGCTGTTGAACATAGTCTGGAAGAGTATTATCAGGAAATGAACAGATAATTATAAAGGAAAGTGGGAGTTTAGGATGGCAGATGTATTATCGCAAAGTCAGATAGACGCGCTGCTGAATTCGATGCAGAATGCTGATTCGGGGGGCGCGCCTGAGGCAGAAGAACCGAAAAAGCCCGAGAAGGAATACAAAAAGTATGATTTCTTCAGTCCTAAGAAGTATACAAAAGATAAACTAAAGATGCTCAACAGCATCTATGATAACTATTCCAGGATCTTAGTCTCACAGATTAACGGGCTGTTCCGTGTGGCGAGTGAAGTAGAAGTCGTAGGGGTTGAAGAACAGAGGTATTATGAGTTCGGCAATGCGCTGAATGAGTCGGACGTACTTACGATCGTAGACGTAGATCTGCCCGACCGTTCTACGAATCCGCCTGTGCTGATCCATATCAGTCCTCTGGTAATGGGGTCGATGATCGACCGTATGCTCGGTGGTTCGGGCACGGATATGACCATCGACATGGCGTATAATTATACGGATATTGAGCTTGCGCTGTATGCGAAGATCATCAAGTATCCGATTTCGATCATGAATGATGTGTGGTCCGGCTATATCAGCCTGAAAGCACAGTATGACAGTATCGAGGAGAATCCCAGCATGTTCCAGGGGATCAGTGTAGATGAGACGGTCGTGATCATCATGCTCCATATCAAGATGGGCGAGATTGACGGAGCCATGAATATCTGTATACCCGGAACACTCTTAAGCAATATATTTGAGATTATTGATAAGACGAAGCATCTTGCGAAGAAGAGCGATAGAGTCGGAATCCGCAATACCCGTGAGGATATCCTGGAGAATATCAGAGAGTCCAGAATGGATGTCACCGCACAGCTTGGTGTGGCAAGGCTCAATCTGGACGATGTATACAACTTGCATGTGGGTGATGTCATCGATCTGAATAAGCCGCAGGATTCACTGGTTTCCCTGTATATTGCAGGCCAGCCGTGGTTCAATGGTCAGCTTGGCGTACATAACAAGAATGTTGCAGTTAAGATCGAAGACCGTATTCTGGAGTATAAGGATGACGGGGACGATGAGGTTATGAGCGCAGAGACAGAGGCGGAGGCAGTATAACTACCAGATAAATCCATGGAATTATCTGAGTATATAAATTATAATGATAATAAACAATAACAAAGTGAGGTAAGAAAAATGGCAAAGATTTTATTAGTTGATGATGCGGCGTTTATGAGAATGATGTTAAAGAATACGCTGACACAGGCAGGGTATACGGATCTTATTGAAGCAGAAGACGGTGTGAAGGCGGTAGAAGCTTATACGGCTGAGAAGCCGGACCTTGTCTTCATGGACATCACAATGCCGAACAAGGATGGACTCGAGACATTAAAGGAGATCAAAGCGATGGATCCAGGAGCAACGATCGTAATGTGTTCTGCGATGGGACAGGAGACGATGGTTATGGATTCTATTAAGTCAGGAGCGAAGGACTTCATTGTTAAGCCTTTTAAGCCAGAGCGTGTTCTTTCAACCGTTAAGAAGATCCTTGGATAATGTAAGGAGGTAGTTATGTCTTTTTTGAGTTCATTTGATATCAGTGCATCAGGCCTGACGGCAGAACGGCAGCGTCTTGACATAGCATCTGAGAACATAGCAAACAGCAACACGACCAGGACAGAGAGCGGCGGCCCTTACCGCCGGAAGATGGTTGTATTGCAGGAAGTACCTTCAACTTCTTTCCGCAGCAAGTTCAACAGCCTTCTGAACCGCACGGCGTCTAAGGGCGGTGTGAGGGTAACGGAGATTGTAGAGGATCAGAGAGATCTGCAGCCTGTCTATAATCCAGATCACCCGGATGCGAATGAAGAAGGTTATGTTATGATGCCGAACGTAGATCTTGTCAAAGAGACAGTAGATGGTATGTCTGCAACAAGAGCTTATGAGGCGAATATCACGGCTTTTAATGCGATGAAGTTAATGGCGCAAAGGGCGATTGATATCGGCAAATAGAAACAGGGGTGATGTTCCCGGAAGGAGAGAAGGGTTAATATGAATTCAGATTGCTTTAGTAAACTGGAAATAGATGCTATAGGCGAGATACTCAATATCAGCCTTGGCGCGTCTGCGACAGCAGTTTCCACGATGTTGAATGCAAGGGTAGATATTACAACTCCGATCGTCAATGTCGTGAAAAAAGAAGAATTTGAGATGGACAGGGTGGAACCGGCAGTCTGCGTCGAGATTACCTACGTTGCAGGATTAGAAGGCGAGAATGTCATGCTCCTTAAGCGGCATGATATCAAGGTGATCGTAGAGATGGTCATGGGCATGGAGATTCCGGATGAGGATTTTGAACTGAACGAGATCAACATCAGTGCGGTCTGCGAGGTCATGAACCAGATGATGGGGGCGTCCGCGACAGCATTGTCCGAATTCCTGGGAAGAATGGTCAATATTTCCACGCCGATTTCTTTCGAGGTGGAAAATGAGCAGGAATTTATTAATAAATATTTTGTAGATGACGAGCCGAAGGTAGTGGTTGGATTCACACTGAAGATTGCAGATAAGCTTGAGAGTGAGTTCTTCAATGTTATGCCGATCGCGTTGGCAAAGGGACTGGTAGAAGGATTCCTTCCGCCTGAGGCGATCATTCCGTATGTTCCGGGAGGAGCAAAGGGACAGGAAGCAAGCGCTCCGGCGCCAGAACCGGCCCCGGCGGCATCTTCAGGGGGAACGATGTCCCAGGAAGAGATTGAGCGCATGCTGGCAGGAATGGATGATAGTTCGGCCCCTGCGCCAAGTCCGGCTTCGGCCCCAACGCCAAGTCCGGCCCCAGTTCCGGCGCCAGCGCCAAGTCCGGCTCCGGCAGCGGCCCCGGCAGGAGCAGCTCCGGCAGTACCGCAGCAGGCGGCAATGCCGATGGTGCCGCAGCAGGCAGTGAGCCCGGATGTGGCAATGATGCAGATGCAGATGATGCAGCAGATGATGCAGCAGATGCAGCAGATGCAGCAGATGCAGATGCAGAGTCAGGAGCAGAAGAAGGCTGCGCCTGAACCGAAGATGATACATGTGCAGGCCCCGGCGCAGACGTCTCTGAAGGCAGACAACGGTATTGTCCTGGAGGGCGAACAGGAAGAGAACATGGAATTGATCATGGGCGTTCCTCTTGAAATATCGGTTGAAATCGGAAGAACGAAGAAGCTGGTGAAGGATATCCTTGATTTCACAAAAGGATCGCTGGTAGTTCTGGACAAACTTGCAGGCGAGCAGGTAGATTTGTTTGTTAACGGACAATGTATCGCCAAAGGCGACGTTGTAGTCGTGGAAGATAATTTCGGAATCAGGATCACCGAGATCATGAAGGTGAATCTGATCGCATTAGAGCAGCATTAAGATTAAGGAAGGTATTGTATGTGGAGAGTGATTGCTACCTTTGTTGCGGTTGCAGTGATTATATATCTGAGCTATCTGGCCAGCAAGTACATAGGCAAGGGGATGAGCCTCGGCAGCAGCTCCCGGTATATGCGTATGATCGATCAGATCACGTTGGGACAGGACAGACATGTGGCGATCGTGCAGGTCGGAGGGAAATATCTGCTCATAGGTGTTACCTCCGGTCAGGTTAATGTTCTGTCTGAGCTTCGGGATGAAGAGTTGTTCCCGCTGGAACCGGATACGGAGGAAGGTTCGACTAAGATACCGGATTTTAAATCGATGATGGAGAAGCTGGGCGACATAGGAAAAAGAGGAGGGAAAAAGTAGTGTACGACTCACCATTAATTAATGTAAATGGCAATCAGGTTCCTACATTGGATATTTTGCTGATGCTGACAGTCATATCACTTCTGCCCTCTCTTTTGATCATGGTTTCCTCCTTTGCGCGTACGGTGATCATTCTTTCATTTTTGCGAAATGCGATGGGGGTTCAGCAGACCCCGCCGAATATGGTACTTGTAGGAATCGCGATCTTTCTGACGCTGTTCATTATGGATCCAGTGATCAAGGAGATCAATACGGAGGCTTATATTCCGTATAAGAATCAGGAGATTTCCCAGGAGGAAGCTATTGCGCGCGCGCAGGTCCCGCTTAAGGAATTCATGCTGACGAATACGGAGAAGAGTTCTCTGAATATGTATGTGGAGATGTCAGGTAACGAGGAAGTGGAGGAAGTTACAGAACTTCCTATGACGGTGGTCATTCCTTCGTTTATAACCAGTGAATTGAAGAAGGGATTTACTGCGGGATTCCTGTTATATATTCCGTTTCTGTTGATAGATATTGTTGTTTCTAGTACACTGATGTCCATGGGTATGATGATGCTGCCGCCGGCCATGATTTCTATGCCGTTCAAGCTGCTTCTGTTTGTAACTGTGGATGGATGGCAGTTGTTGTTCTCAACGATTGTGAACAGTTTCCGGATTGGATGAGGAGGCATAATATATGACAAACGGCGAAGTTGGCGATCTGATGTATGAAGTGTTTGTGATGGTGATCCAATTGGCAGGACCGCTTCTTGTAATCAGCATGATGGTAGGTATCCTGATCTCGATCATACAGGCTGCGACACAGATCCATGAACAGACGATTACGTTTGTTCCGAAGCTGCTGGTAATCGGTGTGATCCTTGTGTTCACCGGTAATAGTATGCTGGAATCACTGCAGGATTTTACAACGAAGATATTCCGGTTGATACAGGGATAATGTGAGGAGTGATGACATGTCGATTGATAGTATCGCGCAGTTGACTCTGTTTTCCCTGATCCTCATGAGGATGTCGGGGTTTGTCCTGATGAATCCGATACTGGGAAGAAATAATATACCGGCGCGGGTAAAGGCAGGATTGATCTTTGTGCTGGCGCTCACAGTCTATTCATCTTCAATGGAAGATGCGTTTGAGATCGTCAGTACGGTGGAATTTGCGTTTCTTCTGCTGAAGGAGTTTGCGGCGGGGTATGTAGTCGGGTACGTCATGCACTTGTTTTTTTTTATTGTGAGTTTTGCAGGATATATTATAGATTATCAGATGGGATTGTCCATGGCTACTGTGTATGATCCCCAGAGTAATGCGCAGATGCCTGTAACAGGAAGTCTGCTTCAGACATGGCTGATACTGCTTTTTTTCGCGGTGGACGGCCATCTTGCATTGATGCGGATATTGCTCACATCAGCCGAGATCGTTCCCTATGGAGGGATCGTGGTCACGGAGGGGCTGGCTCTTCGTATTATTGATATCTTTCTGGAATGTGTGGAGATGGGGCTGAGACTTGCGATCCCCATGATAGCGGCGGAATTCCTGGTGGAGATGGGTGTAGGGATCCTGAACAAGGTTGTACCGCAGATCAGTATATTTGTAATTAATATCCAGATGAAATTAATCGTTGGTATGGGCCTTCTGGTTCTTCTGTTTGCCCCGACGGGCGAATTCATAGAGAAGATCATGACGACCATGATGAAGTCGGTCGGAGGAATACTGACATTCTTATAAATGAGATTTTCATAAAGGAAGTGAAAACCTTTGGCGTCAGATGAAAAAACCGAAAAAGCCACACCTAAGAAGCGGAGGGACCAACGTAAGAAAGGTCATGTCGCCTCAAGTAAAGACGTGATCGTGGTCGCTTCGCTTATCGGGTGTTTCTATTGTTTACAGATGTTATTTCCGTCAATTTACAGGGCGCTAAGGGATACGTTGATATTTCAAGTGTCTTCGATCGCAGAGATGGAGGAACTGTCTCTGAATAATCTGCAGATCATAGGTATGAAGTCTGTGACTACGCTGGCAAAATGCATCTTCCCGCTGGGAGTGATTAGTCTTGCCATCAGTGTGATCGCAACGGGAATACAGACCAGATTCCTGTTCACCAAGGAGCCTTTGAAGTTCCAGCTCAGTAAGCTGAACCCGCTTAAGGGGATTAAGAATATGTTCTCCGCGAAGCAGGTGGTAGAACTTGTGAAGTCGTCAGTCAAGATCGTTATCCTGGCGGTGATACTGTATGGGATCCTTAAGGATGAGCTTGTGATGATCGCACAGATGATGGATGTGGATCCGGCGAATTCATTTGCTTATGTCCTGAAAGAGGTCATGGGCATGGTTTTGAGGATTGGGCTTGTATTCGCGGCGATTGCCGGTTTTGACTACTTCTATCAGCGTTGGTCCTATGAGAAGGGGATCAAGATGTCGAAAGAGGAAGTCAAGGAAGAGTATAAGCAGATGGAAGGAGATCCCAAGGTTAAGGGTAAGATCCGAAGCCTTCAGCAGAGTATGGCAAGAAGCAGAATGATGCAGGCAGTGCCGGATGCAGATGTTATCATCCGTAACCCTACGCATTATGCGGTTGCCCTCAGGTATGACATAGACCACGATAATGCTCCTGTCGTTATCGCGAAAGGACAGGATTTGATCGCTCTTAAGATCGTGGAGATCGGGGAACTTAATAAGGTGACGGTGATCGAGAACAAACCTCTTGCGAGAGGGATTTATGCCTCGACCCCTCTTGGCGGACAGATACCTGCAGAGTATTATGGAGTGGTAGCGGAGATCCTTGTAGAGGTATTCCGTATGAATAAAAAGTTGGAGTAGAAGATGAAGAATATATTGAATAATGTGGTATCATTGATCGTAGTCATGATCGTACTGCTGTTGATCATACCGTTAAGTCCGTTTTTTCTGGACGTAATGATTATTTTAAATATTGCCGTTTCGCTGATTATTCTTCTGGTCAGTATGAATATCAAGGAGGCACTGGAGTTCTCGATCTTCCCGTCCCTGCTTCTTATTACAACCTTATACCGTATAGGGATCAATATCTCGTCAACAAGAAGTATCCTTAGTAACTCGGGTACGGCGGGCCAGGTGATCCAGTCCATGGGCGATTTCGTTCTCCAGGGCAATGTTGTAGTCGGCGTTATCATATTCCTGATCATCGTATTAGTTCAGTTCCTCGTTATCACCAAGGGTGCGGAACGTGTCGCTGAGGTAGCGGCGAGATTCACCCTGGATGCTATGCCTGGTAAACAGATGGCGATCGACGCGGACTTAGGAAGCGGATTGATCACAGAGGATGAAGCGAAGGCAAGACGTTATAAGATCCAGAAGGAAGCGGATTTCTACGGATCCATGGATGGTGCCACCAAGATCGTAAAAGGTGATGCGACCATGTCCCTGATTATCACAGCCGTTAACTTCCTTGGCGGCTGTGTGATCGGTATGGTGCAGGGCACTATGGGATTCACCGAAGTGCTTCAGGTATATTCTATCGCAACGATAGGTGACGGTCTGGTATCACAGATCCCTGCGCTTCTGATCTCTACGGCGACGGGTATGATCGTAACACGTGCGGTTGCGGAAGACAGTTTGAATATAGATGTAACAAGACAGTTCGGAGCACAGCCCAAGGCGATCATGACCGCGGGCGGCGTGCTGGCGATCCTGATCGCGATTCCGGGAATGCCGAAGTTCCAGCTGGCAGTGATCGCGTTGGTCATGATGCTGGGCGGATGGTATCTCCTGCGCCGTATGCAGGAATTTGCGATGGTCCCGGAACCGGGCATGGTGCCGGGAGGCGGCATGAGCCAGGCGGAAGCCGAGCAGCTCCAGATGGAAGAAGAGGAGAACTTCAAGGATATCAACAGTGTATATGACCTGCTGTCTGTAGAGCCGATCGAGATGGAATTCGGTTACAGCCTGATCCCTCTAGTAGATGAGGCGAGCGGAGGCAGGATGATCGACCGTATCGTCATCTTCCGCCGGCAGTATGCGCAGGAGATGGGACTTGTGATCCCTTCCATACGGCTGCGTGACAGTTCCAGCCTGAATACGAACCAGTATGTGATCAAGATCAAGGGCGAGGAGGTCGCCAAGGGCGAGATCCTGGTAGATTACTACCTTGCGTTAGAGCCGCCGAACCTCGAGAAAGAGATTGATGGTATAGATACTATCGAGCCTGCATATGGTATTCCTAGTAAATGGATCACAGTGGATAAGAAGGAGATGGCGGAGATCTACGGATATACGGTTATCGACCCGCTCTCTGTTATGCTGACGCATCTGTCTGAGACTGTGAAGAAGCATGCGCATGAGCTGCTGAATCGTCCAGAGGTAGTGCGTCTGATCGAGAACATGAAGCGGCAGGCGCCGGAGCTTGTTGATGAGTTGATTCCGCAGCTGATCTCTTACGGTAATTTCCAGAAGATCTTAACCAATCTTCTGAAGGAAGGGATTCCGATCAAGGATATGGAGACTATCATGGAGACGATCGTAGATTCGTCCATGACGGTCCGGGATCTGGATTCTATCACGGAGAATATCCGTGTTGCGCTGAAACGTACGATTACAAGAAAGTTCTGCGAGGGCAACAGCATGAGAGTGGTGACGTTGGACGCAGAATTGGAGAAGACGATCATCACAAGCCTGACCAACGGCGACCATGGAGTCTACCTTGCACTGAGCCCGGATGTGATGCAGAGCGTGATCACTCAGATGACGGACGAAGTGAAGAAGTTCCAGGAGCTTGGACAGGTGGCGATCATCCTGACCAGCCAGGTGGTAAGAATACATTTCTACAGGCTGGTGGAGCAGTTCTTTCCGGATGTATATGTGCTGTCATTTAACGAGATCAGCAATAATATCCAGATACAGGCGGTAGGAAATATTACGATATAAACTTAAGTGGAGCGTTCAATATGAGTACACAGGAACGGTACAAAGAGAAGACGAATGAAGAGCTTTTAAAACTGTATAAAGAGACGGGAAGCCTTGAGGTCAAGCAGGAGATCGTCATGCGTTATATCTATCTTGTGAAAAGTATTGCGCTTCAGATGCGGGATATTTACATGAGTTTTACCCAGGTGGACGATATTATCAGTGAGGGCGTGATTGCGATCATGTCTTCTATTGATAAGTTCGATATAGATAAGAACGTCAAATTTGAGACATTTATTTCCAAGAGAATTAAGGGAATGATCATCGACTTGGCAAGAAAGCAGGATTGGGTGCCAAGAAGTACAAGAAAGAGCACGAGAGATATTGAAGAAGCGGTGACAACGTTATATAATAAATTAGGATACTATCCTTCGGTGCAGGAGGTAACGGAGTATCTGAATATTACGCCTGAGAAGTACCAGGAGACGATGCGCAAGGCTGCGCTGTTCAATATCCTATCACTGGATATGGTCCTGGCGGAAGCTCAGGGGAATGAAGTCGGGGTGTCGCTGCCCCAGGGGGAGAAGAATGAACAGCCGGAGAGCAAGTTCCTTAAGAAGGAGCTTACGGAGGTTCTGGCAGAAGGGGTCGGGACGCTTAAAGAAAATGAGCAGCTTGTGATCTCGCTGTATTATATAGAGGAGTTGAATATGAGACAGATCGCGGATGTACTTGAGGTAAGTGAACCGCGTGTATCCCAGATTCATACGAATGCTATAAAGAAACTAAGAAAACACATGGAGAGATTCAACGAAGAAAGGGAGAGTAAGAAGAATGTTTCAAGGATTCTACGATCTGACGTCTAATATGATCACACAAAACCGGAATTTGAATATTATAAGTAATAATATGTCGAATGTTTCTACGCCGGGCTTCAAGATGGACAGATTAATGCAGAGCACATTCCGGGATGAGATGATCTATCGGTATGACAAGTATGGCAAGACAGCGGTCGGTACGGTATCACGGATGAATATCGGCGGTGAGCGGATAACGGATTATACCGACGGAGGTGTTCGGGAGACCGGAGCGTCTATGGACGTCAGCCTTATCGGCGCCGGCTTTTTCGAGATTCAGACGGATAACGGCATGGTGTATACAAGGAATGGTTCTTTTAACCTGGATGACGCGGGATATCTGGTTCTGCCGGGATTCGGAAGAGTGCAGGGAACCAATGGTCCGATCCGGCTTACGACGGATGAGATCACAATCGATGAGACGGGCAATATTACCGGAACAGAGACCGGACAGTATTTCGGAAGAATCAGGATAGTGGATTTCACAGATTATGATCAGCAGCTTACTAAGGTGACGGGAGGCGTATTTACCGCGAATGCGCAGCCCCAGGCGGCGCCGCTTGCGACGAAGACCATGCAGAAAGCGCTGGAGGATTCTAATGTATCTATGGCGGAAGAGATGACGAATATGATGAGCGGTCAGAGAGTGCTGCAGAGTTCCGCGCAGCTTCTGAAGATGTATGATCAGCTTACAGCGAAGATTGTTATGATTGGTTCCGCGACATAGTGAGAGGAGAGAAGGCTTATGTACACATCATTTTATACCGCTGCAAGAGGAGCGATGGAGGAGCAGGAGAAATTGAATGTTGTCGGCCATAATCTTGCGAATGCGAATAATTATGGTTATAAGGCGAAGACGACGGTGTTCACAGACCTGATGTATTATAATCTGAATAATTATACCGGAGAGGATACCAGATACAAGGCAGGAGCCGGTATTAATGTTGAGAAGACGAACACAGATTTCAGTCCGAAGGGACTCATAACTACAGAAGAGAAGTTTGATTACGCGATCAACGGCAAAGGATTCTTTATGCTGAGGAGTCCGATTACGAATGAGATTACATATTCGAGAAACGGGCATTTCAGTATGTCAAAACGCGGCAATGAATTTTATCTGGTGAATGACAACGGGAATTTTGTGTTAGATGAGAACCGTAATCCGATCCGGGTGCTGGACGGTAATGTTGGGGAACTAAGCGGCCAGATCGGTGTCTACGGCTTTAATATCCTTGACGGGATGCAGAGTACAGGGAACAACGAGTTTGTGCCGGTTCTTAAGAACGGGCAGCCATTCCTTATGCGGGACGCGAAGCTCATTGACCATGCGCTGGAGATGTCGGGAGTGGATGTAGCAGATGATTTTACACGTATGATCGAGGCACAGAGGGCGTATTCATATGCGCTTAAGATGGTACAGACATCGGATGAGGTTGTGAATACGATCAATACGCTGAGAGCATAGAGAGGTGGCTTATGGCAATAAAAACATATGAAGAGATGAACGAGCTGGGGTTGGATATCCTAAAAGAGATCGGTACGATCGGCGGCGGCAACGCGGCAACCGCACTGTCGAGTATGCTGAGTACCCAGGTACAGATGGCTGTTCCGTCTGTAAAGATTCTGGATTACAATGCGGCGCTTGCAATTCTTGGGGATCCGGAAGAACTGGTTGCAGCTATATTTGTAGAGATGGCAGGAGAAGTGAGCGGAATCATGTTGTTTGTTCTGACAAAAGAAGTGTCGGATGAGATCCTGTTCAGGATGCTTGGAAAGACGGAGTCAGATCTTCTGGCGATGGAGGAGATCGATTCCTCTGTTCTGATAGAGATCGGGAATATTGTGATATCCTCATATATTACGGCAATGTCTTCCCTGACGGGAGTGAACGTAGAGCTGTCTGTTCCGCAGCTTGCCATTAATATGCTTGGCGGGATCATGAGCGTGCCGATCGCGATGATGGGACAGCATTCAGACAAGATTATGATGATAACAGGAGATTTTAAAATAGACGGGAAAGCATTGGACAGCACAATGCTGCTTCTGCCGGACGTAGAGTCTTTGAATGTTCTTATGAAAAAGCTAGGAGTTGAGTAAGTCAATGGAAAAAAAGATATCGGTCGGAATTGCAGATATGAAGATAACAAGGCAGGAGGGTATACTGATCACATACGCGCTGGGATCATGCATCGGGGTCTCATTCTACGATCCGATGATCAAGCTTGGAGCGCTTCTTCATATCATGCTGCCAGAAAAAGGGAAAGCAAGTGACAGCAACGTCTTTAAGTTTGCGGATTCGGGAGTTAAGGAGACGCTTCGTAAGCTCACTGCGTTCGGAGCTACGAAGAGGCGGCTTGTAGTGAAGATTGCCGGGGGCGCCAAGATGTTCGAGATGAAGGGCGGCGGCGGCCTGGGTAATATCGGTGAACGGAATGCTCAGAACGTGAAGAGAATCCTGATGGCGGAAGGGTTACGCGTCACCAGTGAAGATACCGGCGCTAATTATGCGAGGACCATGCTGCTTGATGTGGCGACGGGACAGGTGTATATCAGGTCGGCCGGGAAGCCGGAACGTATGCTTTAACCCCTTATTCTGAGAGAATATTGCGTCGATAAATATACATAGAATATAAAGGAGTGAGTGTGTATGGCTGATACAGAGATTTTATTGGAATCAGGAACAAATGAAATTGAGATTATGCAGTTTACGATATTTGGTGAATTGTACGGAATCAATGTGGCGAAGGTACGCGAGATCATGATGGCGGATAAAGTGAAGCCGGTGCCGCATTCTCACGGAGCTGTTGAAGGGATTTTCAAGCCAAGGGATATCCTGCTTACCGTGATCAATCTGCCGAAGTATCTGACAGGTGACAGCGGTGATAAGAATGAGAGGGATCTGTTCATTGTCACGAATTTCAATAAGATGCATATAGCATTCCGCGTGCATACGGTGGTTGGAATCAGCAGGATCTCCTGGGAGGATATCCAGAAGCCGGATAAGACGCTCACGAACGGAGAAGACGGAGTTGCGACAGGTATCGCCCAGTGCGGCGGACAACTGGTTACGATTCTGGATTTTGAGAAGATCGTGGCAGAGATCGCACCGGAGACAAGCATCCAGGTGGATGAGATCGACAGGTTAGGAGACAGGATTCCAAGGGATAACAGGATCATCCTTGCGGAGGATTCGATCCTTCTGACTAAGATGATCAAGGATTCTCTGTTCCGTGCGGGCTATAGTAATCTTATGAATTTTAATAACGGCAAGGAAGCATGGGATTATCTCAGCAGTATCCGCAACGAGCCTGATTTCTATAAGCGGGCGGCGCTGTTGATTACGGATATTGAGATGCCGGAGATGGACGGACATCGTCTGACCAAGCTGGTGAAGGATGACGAGAAGATGAAGAGGATGCCGATTATTATCTTTTCCTCACTGATCAACGAAGAGATGCGGATTAAAGGAAAGCAGCTGGGAGCGAACGAACAGCTATCGAAGCCTGAGATTGGGCGTCTGGTAGAGGTTATGGATGAGCTCTTAGACCGGGGAGGAGAGTAATAATGGATAGTTGTGTTGTAAGACAGGCTATTAAGGATCAGGCGACCGATGCGGTCATCGGGTATGAGCTTGTGATCCAGGAGGACAGGGATAGTCTGTATAATCCAAGTTCGGACAGCGTTGCGGCGAATACGATGGTGTCGTTCCTGTCTGAGAATTCTGACCGTATTTTCAAGGATAAGAAGACGTTCATGACATTTACGCCGACGCTTCTATTCAGGAATACGCCGAAGATATTTGATAAGGATAAGGTTGTAATACAGATCGGAGACAATATTGTGATCCATTCGCTTGCGGCGATCCTGATCAGTAAGTACCGTGAGGACGGGTATCATTTTGCGATCAATGATTTCCAGTTTACACCGAAGTATTTCAGTATGCTGGAATATGTAGATTACATAAAGCTGGATGTAACGGGTAATATGGATGAGACGCAGAAGCGTTCTATTGCTAATGTTGTGGATATGGCTCACGGATTCCAGAAGAAGTTCATTGCAACAGGCGTGAACAGCAAGGAAGCGTATGACTGTGCGGTGGAGCTGAATGCGGATTTCGTGGAGGGAAGCTATATCTCAGGAGCTACGATAACGAAGACCAATAAGCTGGATTTCATGCAGGGCAATCTGTATCAGCTCATTATGGAGATCACGAAGGATGAGCCTGATGTGGAGGTCTTAGAGGAGACGATCACAAGAGATGCGGCGCTGACATATGCGCTGCTCCGTATGGCGAATTCAGCGTATTTCGCGGTGCATCATGAGACGACTTCAGTACGTCAGGCGTTGGTGCGCGTGGGAATCAGCCAGTTGAAGCAGTGGATCTATCTGCTGAGCTTTGAGGATAAGGAGAATTCATCAGAGGAACTGCTGAAGACGTCTTTCATGCGTGCAAACTTCGCGTCTGCGCTGGTGAAGAAGCTTAAGAACTTCACCATCAATACGTCCGACGCATATCTTATGGGTATGTTCTCTACTCTCGAGTATATGATCGACGCCTCGATGGCAGAGATCCTTGAAGATATCCCGATCGTGGAGGAAGTGAAGACGGCGCTTGTTACCGGAGAGGGTAAGGCGGGACGCCTGTTCGAACTGATCCTCCGCTATGAGAAGGCCGAGTGGGTTGAGATCAAGGAGATAGCTGAGGAACTCGGACTTAAGACGAATGAGCTGGCGCAGATCTATATGGACTGCGTTGAGGAAGTGAATAACATCTGGGAAAATGTTGTCGGCATGTCCGAGAGCGAATAGAGTAACAGTTCAGGCAAGCGGCTCTGTTACTGAATAGATTCTTGTTATAGATTCTTGTTAGTGTGATGGGAAGGTGAATGTTATGGTAGGAGGTATTTCGGCAGTTAATCCATATGCGGGACGATATGCCGGGTATGTTCGCCCAAGCGCTGCCTTGCAGGGTGCACGGAGTGTAGATGCGGTATCCCGGAGCGCATACGGGCAGCCGGTGCAGGGTGTCAGAGGTGTCGGAGCGGCAGCGCCGGTATCGGGTGTAGCGGCTGGCCGGGAGGTTAACGGTGCGAGTACGGTTCCTGTACCTGCCGGTCAGGGAGCCGGAGCGGCGGCAGGTGTGTCTGCCGGTCAGGGAG
>OFGA01000557.1_pt1 | contig 30259 bp, 29 predicted proteins | sample 1521471 | NCBI WGS metagenome assembly OFGA01 (sample SAMEA3504086, study PRJEB24116) | mouse gut metagenome | biome: mouse gut; feature: mouse-associated habitat; material: faeces | place: Denmark | collected 2011 | reverse complement strand
AACCCACGTATCCAGCTTGGAAGGCTGGTGTTCTACCATTGAACTACACCCGCATGTTTTCGTAACAATCGGGGTGACAGGATTCGAACCTGCGGCTTCCTGGTCCCAAACCAGGCGCTCTAGCCAAACTGAGCCACACCCCGCTTTGTTATCTTTTTCTGTTTTCCCCGAACGCAAGATAAAGTATACTCCAGTATTTCCGAAATGTCAACACCTTTTTATAAAAATTTCAAAAAAAATTCTACGCCCCCCTGAGGGTCTGTTTCCATCACGATATAGGAGGGCCTGCGGCCTTCCTGGCGGGGATAAGACAGGCTGCCCGGATTAATGACCGTCAGGCCGCCTTCCCTGCGTATCATAGGATAATGCGTATGACCGAACATCACAATATCCGCGCCCCTTCCAAACGCTTCTTTTATTAAATGCTCCACGCCGGCTGCCACATAATAATAATGGCCATGCGTCATCAGGATGCGCTTTCCGGCAATCTCAGCTATCCGTTCCTGCGGCAGCTGTGAAAAATAGTCATTGTTGCCCCGCACTGCCGCAACCGGGCATCCTGCCACCGCTTCGATATAATCCTCGTCGCCTTCAATATCTCCCATATGCAGAATCTGTTCATACGGGCGTTCCAATTCCAAAACCCGGTCCAGGTTTTTATGGACTCCATGTGTATCGCTCATAATCAGAACTTTCATACTCTCCGACTCCCCTGCATGCGCCAGGACTGGCTGTACTGACAGCGTCTGCTGTACGCTGGGCCGCTTCCTTCCTTTCAGCCAGCGCATCAGCCTGACCCCTTTATTTTTCGAAAACACCTCGTTTATCCAGCTCCTTTTTCATTGCCCGCAGCGCATTGCCCCTGTGGCTGAACGCATTTTTCTGTTCCATGGCAAGCTGTGCGGTCGAACACCCGTATTCATCGACATAAAAAATCGGGTCGTAGCCAAACCCGTTTTCTCCGGCCGGCTGAAAGCCGATATACCCTTCCACGGTCCCCCGCGTCGTCACAATCCCCTGTCCCGGCACTGCCGCCGCAATCGCACAGACAAACCGTGCGGTACGCCTCTTTTTTTCCACACCGGCAAGACGGTAAAGCAGGGCCTGGTTTTTCACCTCATACGAAGTATCTTCTCCCAGATAACGCGCGGAGTAAATGCCCGGCTCTTTATTCAGGTAATCGATTTCCAGGCCCGAATCATCGGCCAGGATAATATCCTGCGGTGCCAGCTTCGCAATCTCCCCGGCCTTGATGCGGGCATTTTCCTCAAAGGTCTGCCCGTCTTCCACAACATCTGCCGACAGGCCGGCTTCTTTCATCGAAAGCACCGGTGCCCCGCATCCTGACAGGATTTCCCGTATCTCTTTCATTTTATTTTCATTTCCAGTTGCAAAAATAATTCTTGCTGCCATTTGATTTCCCCCTATGTTCCTTCCAGCTCATCCAGCCGTGCAAACGCCCGGTACACCGCGTTATAGCATCCCTGCGCGATTTTCTGCTGGTAAGAGGCGTCTAACAGCCTGGCCAGCTCATTCGGGTTATTCATAAACCCGACCTCGGCAAGTGCAGCCGGAACAGCAGAGTTTCTTATAATATAGATTTTATTCCCGCTTTTCAGGCTCCTCTTTTTTGCACCGGAAGCTGCCACGATTTCATCCAGGCATATCTGTGCAAATTCCCTTGTGTCAAATTCCGTGTCCGGTGCCATTTCATCATACAGCACTTCCACGCCTTCGACATCCGCATGGCCTTTCAGCGAATTGATATGAATGCTCAGAAACAAATCCGCACCCAGCCTGTTCGCCAGGCCGCACCGTTCGGAAAAATCCGGGTTGGAATCATCCAGCCTTGTGTAAAACACGCCGGTACGCGAATTTTTCTCTTTATCAAATAATGCTTTCATTTTCTGGACAATCGCAAGCGTAATATCCTTCTCATACCGGCTGCCGGACACCGCCCCCGGGGCATTGCCGCCGTGGCCCGCATCCACAACGAGAATGCGGTCATATATCTCCCGCGGGTCTTCAAAATCCAGATACAGGTAATCGTTATCAAAGCTGCTCTGCGTTTCTACAATTGTGCCCATCGACAGCACGATTTTTCCGCTGCCGGTTTCGCTATAATAGTCCAGGCTCTCCAGGTCCTCGATATCATCGCTCTTTCCAAGCATCTGGTAATCGTAAATATAATTTTCATCCGCGCCCGGAATGCGGATTTCTATTTTCTGGTTTAAATAATCCTCATAAATCCCGACATTGGAAGCATCCGCTCCCTTTGGAAGCTCAAACTGCATCTGATGCGTGATAACAATGACTTCTTCTTTTTCACCGGCATCTTTTTCTTTGCTGCTTTCTGCATCTTCCTTCGGTTCTTCCTGGGATTCTTTTCTTTCCTGTTCTTTCTTTTCGGCCTGTTCCTGTACCTGCTGGGTATTGTATTCAAGAATTTCAAGACCGGACATCTGCTTTAACAGCGCATAGCGTTCTTCCCGCGCCTGCTGGTCCCTGCGGATTCCCGCACGGAAGGTCTCAATGCGCTGCTCCAAAACCGGCAGGAAGAAAACCGCCATACAGGCAAACATAGAAAAGACACAGGTAAAAATTGCCGTAAACCGCGCCAGTTTCTGTTCCATTTGTTTCCTCCTTCGTAGTTTTGCCGCAGTTTTCTGCCAGCATTACGGCACGCTGCGCGCATAAGCCTTGATGCACAGGTTGCATTTCGAACTTTCCTTTACATCTGCCCAGTAGCGCCCCTGCGCACTGATATAGCCCTCGCCGTCGTCCAGGTCCACATCCCTTGTCAGCTCGTCGGCTGCATATTCAATGGCCATCGGGCGGACAGCATTTGGCGTGGACAGCCAGAGCACAACCGCAAATTTCCGTTTTTCCTGCACGCGGATAGCCTGGTCAAATTTCACCGTATGGTAGCCCGCGCGTTCCAGCTTTCCCTCTGCGACAAGCATGCGGGCACTCAGCGAATCCGTGCCGGTAAATTCAGGCACCAGGTAAACCTTGTAGCTCGTATCGCGGTCGGTTGTATAAAAGCCCGCCGCCGCAATATCTTCCTGAGACTGCGCCGTAAATACATTCGCCGCATAAACGCTTTCTTTTTTATATCCCATCTGGCCGACCCAGCCGCACAAATCCGACTGGTACAGGCGGTCATAATTGCTGCTCTCCCCGGTTCCGGTAAAGACCAGGTTATGAATGCCGATATTGGAATCGTAATAAGACACGTAAAAGACGCCGTTTTCCCCAAACGAGCTGCCCCAGCTGTTCTGGCAGATAAATGCACCGTCCTCTACGGCATCCGTGCGGAAATATTCTTTCGGAAAGCTGTCATCCCAGCCGATAATGACTACATCATGATTCGGCTTTTCTTCCCCTACATAGCAGTATGCAGACTGCTCACTGTTATAATAAGGAGACTGTGCGCCGCCTTCCTGCATCGTCGTATAAATACAGCTCTCCACGCCCCCGTACTTGAATACGGCTTCCTTGATTCCTTCCAGGTCCTTGGACGGGATAATCTCCATATTCTGCACATGCATAACCGCTTCCAGCGAAGAATCGGTCCTGCCGTCTCCATACGGGTCATCTTCTTCCAGAACCGGCCCCTGCCAGGCGGCCAGATAGGCCATAGCCATCGTATACTGCCCGCCGTCCGTTCCATTGCTTGTAAAGCTGTTGTTCTGGTCCATATGGTCTACCGAAAGCTGCTGATTTGTTTCCGGCAGCAGGGAAGACTCCAGCGCCGTCAGCGCCGCAAACGCCCAGCAGGTACCATAAGGGCCCTGGTCTTTTACCACGGGCGCACGGCCCTTTTCCCGCAAGTCATACCGGTATGGCAGGTTATTTCCCGTATCAGGCGATAAATTCTGCGCCGTCAGCGTATTTTTTTCAAAATCCCACTGGCAGGAATATTCAAATTCCTGTGCCAGTATCTCCAGCGGGACATACATCCTGCCACTGCCTTCTTCCTTTTTTGCAGCGGCACCGCCCCACTCCTTTTTTTCTTCATTTCTGATATAATAATTCTGATTTGGCTGAAACTGCAGCACCTTGTTCTTTTTTTCTACAACAAGCTGTTCTTTTTCATATACATGGGCACTGCAGTCAAAGGCATCCCGCAGCATCGTTTCGGGAATCATGATTTTAAGGTCATCATCCATATAGACGCCGTCGTCCAGGTTGGAAAAGCTGCGCCCGTCTATGCTGACAGACAAAAAAGTTCCGTTCGCATCCGCCGCAATAACCGGGTTCCAGTCAGCCCTGCGCAGGTTTGCGCCGCGAAACCGGGCTGTCTGGGCAAAACTCTCCCCTGTAAACTGGAATTTTGCCAGCATCAGTATGCATAAAATAACCGTAAAAATCACATATCGCCTTGCATCATGCATCTGCTTTCTTCCTCTTTGGCGGTTTCGGGCCCATAAACTGATAAAAATCGGTCTTGAGCATTCCGTTATAAATCTTGCGTTTCTTATCGGCCCTGCGTCCGATATAGCGTTCTGTATCTTCGAAGCCGGATATTATGTACAAAGACCACGCATCCAGCCTCTGGTAAGCCTCGCCAATCTGCTCATACAGCCTTGGCAGGTCCTCTTTATCTTCCATGCGTTCCCCATACGGCGGATTCATAATCAAAAAGCCGTACTTTTTCGGATGGCGCAGGTCTGCAATGCCTCTCTGCTGGAAATGAATCATCCCGCCGACCCCGGCCCGCTTTGCATTTTCCCTTGCCACGCGGATAACGGCGCCGTCTATATCATAAGCCTGGATATCCGTTTCCACGGACAGGTCTGCCAGGCTGCGTGCCTGCTCAAATGCTTCCTGCCACAGCTTTTCCCCGGTCAGGTTTGTCCAGGCCTGTGCCGTAAAGTTCCGGTTCACGCCAGGCGCGATATGCGCCGCCATCATGGCAGCTTCGATGGCAAACGTGCCGCTGCCGCAGAACGGGTCAACCAGAATCCGGTCTGCATGCCAGGGCGTCAGCTGGATTAACGAGGCTGCCAGCGTTTCCGAAATCGGCGCCATCCCGCCCATTGTGCGGTAGCCGCGCTTGTGCAGGGATTCCCCGCTCGTATCAATCGTGACAAGCACTTCGTCCTTCATTAAAAATACACGCACCGGATAGCTGGCCCCGTTTTCCTGAAACCACTCGATGTCGTAATATTCTTTCATTTTTTCTACAATCGCTTTTTTGACAATGCGCTGGATATCCGAAGGGCTGAATAATTTACTCTTAATCGAAGAAGCCTTCGTGACCCAGAATTTCGCATTTTTCGGCAGATACACTTCCCATGGAAGCGCGCGTATGCCTTCGAACAGTTCGTCATACGTCTGCGCCTGAAAGCTCCCCACCTTAAGCAGCACGCGTTCTGCCGTGCGCAGATGAATATTCGCGCGGCAGATAGCCTGTGCATCGCCCGTAAACGTAACCTTTCCGTCTTCTACTTTTGTAATTTCGTACCCCAAATCATGAATTTCTCTTTTCAGCACTGCTTCCAGACCGAAATGGCATGGCGCAGTCAGTTCAAATGCACGCATAATCTCTCCATTATCTTTTTTATACTATATTATCTTGTCTATTTTGCGGTGTCAATGGAATTTTTTATTTTAAAGCATTCCACGCCCCCAATCAGCGCTGCAACATGATACCCGCGCCTGGACAGCCGTTTTGCCGCCATCAGGCTCAGGTTGCCGTGTTCACAGTAGCATACGACCAGCTTTGACACGGGAAGCCGCCCTTCCCATTCCGCCAGCCGTTCATACGGGCAGTGATACGCGCCTGGCAGGTGATATTCCATATATTGTTCCAGCTGCCTTAAGTCTGCAAACAGAACATCCCTGCGGTTTAAATAAGCCGGGGCATCCTTGCATGTAATCAGCTTAAAATCCATAGCTCCTCCTGAAACCGGAAAACAGCCCTGTGCAAAAGAAACACGGTTTCTTTTGTGCAGGGCCGTTTTTACCTATCGTGATTTACTATAGTCTATTCAGTTGTGAAGTTTTTGCCAGTGTTATTTTGTGTGGCAGTCTGTAAACCTGCTGTCAGCCTTGTTTTTGGAATTCTGTGCATTGTTTGCATTTGAAGCCCTGTTGGAGCTGTTTGTGCTGCCATACGCATTGGATGCGCTGTTTGCATTGCTTGCATTGTTCGCGTTATTTGCATTGTTTGCATTGTTTGCGTTGTTTGCATTGCTTGCGTTCGAAGTCTTGTTCTTTGCCATTTTTCATAGCCTCCTATTTATAATCTATCGTTGCAGTGCCCGTACCGGACACTGTATTGATAGTATGGTTCAGAAGGCTGATTCTATACTGGAAAAATTTAGTTTTTTCTTCTGGCTGCCATCTGCTGAAACCGGGCTGCTATCGGCTCATGCATGCCATTATGCAGAGCGCAGTTTTTTTTCATATGCCCTGCGGTAACTGCCAAGCTGCCTGCAAAGCAGCGCGAGATTCAGCCGCTCCTTCCAGTTTTTTCCTTTTTTGGAATAATATAATTCAAACTTTATATTCCGGTTGACAAGGTACTGGATAAACCCTGCATAAAAATTAAAATACCATCCAGTAATGCAGCTGTCCTCGACCTGTGCCACTTTTTTCGTCTGTATCATTCTGGATATCTTTGTCAGTACGGAAATCAGGTTCATCTCTCTTAATGCCGGGGCAAACCGGAAGCATAAAAGGCCCAGGTTTATCGTTTCCAGTCCATTGGCCTGAAACCGCTGTACGAGACTGTCTACTGATTCCACGCTGAATTGTGCTGTTTTTTCCATATCTTTCCTACCGCCTGTATTTTCTATCTATACAGTATGTCGGATACTTGGAACAGTTTCCTCATCCTGTGTATTTTTGTTACTGCATGCTGCCTGTCCCCAGTTCTTTCAGCTGTTCCAGCAAAGCCAGGTCCGAAGCACAAAGCCGGATGTTCGAAGCCAGCGTCTCGCCGTCCGGGCGCTGGATGAGCATCTCTATCACCGTGCCTTCTTCCAGCGACTGGCTGGCAGCTGCCTGCAGAAAGCGCGGAAACTTCGGATGATTTGCCGTAAACTCATCCCACATACCTTTAATCTTAAAAATCATAGCCGGATTTACCATATTTTATACCCTCCGTTTTTGAATTCCGTTTTCTTTCTTTTCTATTTTACAATACTTTTGCAGGAATTACCAGAGCGAAACGGGAACTATCATAGCGGCCTGCGGTAAAGATTGACCCGGAAAACCTTCTGCGCTTATTTTCCACGAATTCTTACCGGAGTGCTCCATGCAGAATAAATTTTCGTTTGCCTGCTTTCTGACCTGGCTGTCCTGTATGCACGGATGCGCACATAATATCCGGTACCGTCTTTTCGTTTTCCAAGCGTCTTTTGCGTCACGGAAGGACTTTCCGCAAATACGCTGTGCGTGCTGCTTCCTTGAAAGTCCGCATTCTCAGAATACTGAATCTGATACCCGCCTGCCTGTGCGGCTTTTTTCCATTTTACCAAAATCCCGCCTGATACGCCTGTTATCTTTTGAATAGAGGGCTTTGCCGGACGGATTGTAAATGCAAGCTTCACTGTGCCGGCAGATTTATATGTTCCACGGAATTTAACGGCTGCTGCGGCAATGCCTGCTTTTTTGTTGTTTTTATAAGTTATGGTATAATATCTGGCCGAAATCCGCTTTCCTTCTTTATTTATAGCTATAACAGATGGTTTCTTTGCTTTTCCGGTATATGTAAAAACCGTTTTGGAAAGCTTTACGGATGTTACTGTATGGGCATCCCCGGCGCTTTTGTCTGGCTCGTTTTCGTTTCCTGCTGCACTGCTGTTTCCCGGCTCGTTTTCATTTTTTGCGGTACTGCCGCTGTCTGACGGGTTTGTTCCGCTGTCCGCTGTGCTGCCGCTGCCGGAAGGGCTGGTTCCTGTGTCCCGTGTGCCCATTGGCTGTTCAGACAGGATTACTGCATAACGGGAGCCTTTCCGGAACACAAGCCGCACGGTTCCGTCCGTTTCTATTTTTCCGGCATCTGCAAATTCCAGCCTGTTTTCTGCCTGATTATAATAAAACAGGTTTGCATGCATCCCTGCGTACCTGGCTGCTGCACCTGTGCCTGATGCTGTACTGTCCACGCCTGCTGTGCCCGTTCCCGCCGCAGTCCAGCTGATGTTTGCAGTCTGCATGACAAGCACGCCGTCAAAGCCAAACGCTCCTGCCTGTTCCAGCCGCAGCTGGGCGCACAGCCTTCCTCCGGCCACAGCATCCAGCACTTCCTTCGGCACTGCACCCTGTATACGCCTTATGCCAAGGTCTGCATCCTGCAGGGTTCCGTCTGCCGCATTTTTTCCGTCAATACTCCATGAAAAGGCACGGTTCATTTCAAGGACAGCCGTTATACCGCGCTCCCGCAGGGTTTCTGCCATGCGTCCCGGCATTTCAGAAGTCCCATTCATATTGATTTCCAGAATGCTGCCTTCCGGCTCTTTTTCTGCTTCCCAGCGGATAACATTCCAGCCAGCCTTCTGCGGGCGGTCTTTTAAAAATGGCTGTGCCGGGGCTGATACAGAATAGCTGCCGCTGCCGGAAGGGCTGGTGTCCGGGAAGACGGGATTTGGTTTTGGATTTTCATTGCCGGAATTATTATCGGAGCCGTCAGGATTCGTATCTGTATCTCCTGAATCCGTGTCCCCATTCCCTGCTTTACCGGCTATCACTGTAACAATTCCTTCCATATCCTGGAAATTTTGGGAAACAATCGTAATCTTTACGGTCCCGATTATACCTTCCGTATGATTGCCGGCTAAATTCAATGGCAGGATAAGTGTGCTTCCTTCAACACGGGCTTCTCCTGCATAATAACTGCCTGGCAGGCTGACATCCCCCAGCCTGTATACAGCCGGAGAACTGCCAAACTCCTGTCCCCGTGGAAGTTCTGGAAGAAGCTGCTTTAAATCAAACCGGTATTCCTTTCGTTTTCCATTTTCGGCATCCAGCTTTCCTTCTTTTGGAGATATTATGGACTTTCTGACAGCAAACTCTGCATTGCATTGAAACTGATACCCATTTCTGCCACTGACTATGGCTTTTGCTGTTCCGGCATTTCTGTTATCCATATAGGTTATTGTGTATTCATCTGGATTCAGCTTTACATAATTCAGCTCTACGGAAGCTTCCGGTTTATGTTCCGTTCCATTATAAAGGTACTCTCCCTTTCCTGACAGCATGACCTTTATTTCACTGCCGCAGCGGCAGGTGCCAGTATAAACCATCCCGTCTTTTTTCCATATATAAGTACAATCCGCTTTTTTTGAATTTCCACAATAGAGACACATTTCTAAATGCGTGGTTGTATTTGGAATCTGGCTGTAATAACTCCATCCATCCTTATGATAGCATATATCCACATAGACTTTGCCATACGCGGAATCATTATAGAAAATATTTGTAGCTGGACTTTTATCATCGCAATTATAAAAAGTGTAGTTTGGCGTCCTGTCTGTGCCATAGTTTTTCAGCCAGGAAATTACAGGAACATTCATACCTGTATCAATATAAACAGCACGCTGCTCTCCTTCATCCGCTGTTTCGCATTCAAATGTTCCGCCCGAAATATTAACATGATAATCAGGCGTAACCATATACCAGTAAAAATCAACAACTAACCCATACCCTCCACCACAGATATATGGATTCCCATCAATTGTTATAGTACCGCTTACCTTTTCCCCTCCTCTGGCACTGCTAACACCACAATTACTACCGTAAATCTCTGCCTCTCCAGAAATAAAAATCTCTCCAGAAACAAAGACTAATCCGAATCCATTAGTTCTAATATGAGATTTTCCAGTAATCTCTGCCTTTCCGCTCCAGACCATAACTCCTTGTGAAAACCCATCAATCTTTCCACTGTAAAATATGAAACTGCCATTTTCTTCAACAGAAACTGCATTAGCATATTTATTTGATTGAATACACCCTCTATCTTTATCACCACTGTCCTGTAAAACCAAACATCCATTTCGAATCAAAAAAATTGACCATCCCGTATAAGTTGTTTCCCCACTAATAATATGGTTATTCAAATCGAGTGTATAGGTTCCGCCATTATCTATTTCAATCATATACTCAACATATTGCAATTGCACATCTTCCAATAGTGTAATCTTAACAGCTCCACCCTGCGGTTTAAAGGCATCCTTTAACTCGTTCACCCGATAAGTTCCGCCGCCATCAACGGTTACTTCCGCAACATCCTTTTGTGCTGCTCCACCGCTTCCATCAGCCAGCGGAATACCCCCGCCCACGCTGGAATCTGTCTGGGAATCTGAAACAGAACTATCCCCCTGCATCTGGCTGTTTTCCTGTTCAGGCATAATTTGTGCCGGGCTGCTTTCCAGCCCTGCCGGCTGCGTCTGGACAGGTTCTGTCTCTGCTGCATCTGGCTGCTGATTTTCCAGACCGGTCTTATCATCCGCCCAGGCCGCTTCCGGCACAGGCTTTTCTCCCGGCCCGTCCTCTTTCTGTCCCTGTGCATTTCCTTCTTCTGACAGGGTATTTGCGTCTGTACCCGCTTCCAGCACAGCTGCTGCCGCTGCATGCGCCAAAACACCCGGCCCTGCTGCGAGCATCACTGCTGCAAGCACCGCCGCCAGTACCCATTTGCGTTTGTCTTTCAATGTTTTTTCCTCCTTTTCCCGCACGGAAAACTGTCTGGATTTCCGTTTTCCATGCGTGCGCTTTTCTGATTAAATGAAACACTGTATGTTTATCATAAATATAACTATAATCAGAAAGCACAAAATGTCAACGCTTTTTCCTGATTTTTGTGTTTTAGCTGGCTGTCTGTCTCTACTTCTTTTCATTCCCAATGGCAGTCAGGGGATATTTCCCATATTCTTCATGTGTATTCCACTCCTTAATAGAAAGCACATCCACTTCCTTGATAAGCGTTATACCCGTATTCATTTTTTCCTGCAAATCAAACGGCAGCAATGTCTTCATTTTACAACGCAATCTTTTTCGCATTGTTTTATCCCCATCTGGTGTTTCAACCACATATATATACTTTACCGGCTTATACTTTCCAAGCAAATATACATAATGAAGGGAATCATAAAATTTACGCACAATGGAAGCAAATTTCCTGTCATCCAATGTTTTTTTCCTCACATATGGTATACTTCATCTAGCAGCCTGTTATCGGCCATCATGATATGGTTTGGCTCCAAATCTTCCATTTTATAGGCAGAAACACTGCATATTTCACCTTTTCCATGCTTTTCATCCGAAAATCTGCCACAAATATCTTCGGAAAGCTCAGAGTTTTTTTTGTACAGATTGTGAAACAAAACCTGCTCCTTCCTGGATTTTCTGATTTCCAGATATTTTGCAAAATTATAGCTGTGCGTGGCAACAAATATCTGCACTCCATTTTTCTGCAGTTCTAATAAAATACCGGCAGCAAGAGGATATAATTCTGGATTTAAATTTGCTTCCGGCTCATCCCAAAGCAGAACCGTTCCTTTTTCCAGAAGGCCGTTGCGTATCAGCTTCCACAATAAGCCAAGTTTACGGAAACCTTCTGCTTCCAGCGAAAAGTCTACCTTCCTGCCATCATTCTTTCTCACATAAAACACGTCATCTTCCTGTATCACGGTTCCATCAATTACGTCACTTATCTCTTTGAGGACTGCCCTGCATGACTCAGGTATTTCCCTTGTTTCAGGAAGTGAAGCATTTACGATAATATCTGCCTGAGTGCTGTCAAATGGCATGCTGTATTTTTGATTCATCGCTAAAAAACCCTTTGAATGGGAAAGCATCTCTGCCGATGGGATAAATACGGACTGGATATTCAGCCCTGACCAGCCATCCAAATGAATGGTTCCATTATGAGATAAACTCTCCGTAAATACATGCCCGTCATATGAGACTCTGTAATAGCAGTCCTCCTCTTTTCTATCCGCATTCTTTAATTTACCGGAATCTTTTAAACTATTTGAAAAAATATCCGTTAATTTTTTGGTTTTATCCGAGTCTGTATTTTCATCAGACCACTGTGCTGCCGCATAAATCAATTTCAAAATGGTTGTTTTCCCTGCACCATTTTCTCCAATCAAAACATTTATGCCATCGCAAAAATCCAAATGAAATCCATCCGGCAGCTGACCGTCTTCTTTTTTTCTGCATTGTCGCTGAAAAACCATAATGTTTAAAATATCTATCGATTTAACACCCATGCATATCCATCCTCCTTTTAAAAACGTTCTTTTGATATAAAAAAGCCCTGACACGCAGCCAGAGCCCTTCATCAATCTTGCGCAGAATCCACACAGCCAGACAATCCCGCTATTTTACAAAACAGCCGCATCTGCATCCAAATCCCGCACATGCCAGTCATTACCAGCCTTCTGCACGCCCTTCATAAAACACCCGCATCATCTCCCGCGTCAGGCTGAAGGAATCGTCCATATCCTTCAATTGTTCCCGGTCTGCCCACTCAGCGGTGGCAAGCTCGTTTTCGTCCAGCACGATTTCACTGCTGCCGTCTAATTCTGCAAAATACCCGAGCAGCAGGTTTCCGTCGATGCCCCATGGCTGGGATTTGTAATAGCGGATGTTTTTTACCCGCAGCCCGGTTTCTTCCATGACCTCGCGGCGCACGGTGTCCTCTGCGGTTTCGCCGATTTCCGTAAATCCTGCAATCAGTGCATAGCGTTTGTATGCACGGTTTGCATATCTGGTCAGCAGTATCTGGTTCCCGTTTGTCACTGCCACAATGACTGCCGGTGAAATTACCGGATAAATCTGATTGCCGCACGCTTCACAACGCAGCATCCGTTCTTTTTTATCCGGCCGGGTCTTCGCGCCGCACCGCCCGCAGAAACGGCTTCTGCGGTACCACTGGCATAAATGCCACGCGGTATAAGCAGCAAAGCAGAATTCCCGGCCTGCCTGGCTGCGGACATCGGACAGGCTCATCAGCCGCAGCCCGGCCTGTGCGTCCGGCATCACAGGGTTATCCGCCAGATATAAATAATAATCCTCCTGCTCGATGCAAAACAGATACGGAAAGGCTTCCGCAGCATCTGTGCCTGCATGCCCCGTTTCCTGCCCTGCTTTTTTAATCTCAGCTGGCAGCTCCGAAAACTGCGGCATCCGGATGCTATTTCCAGTTTCTTTTACCAGCATTTTATTTTCTGTAAATACAGCTATATAATCGTTCTTATCCGGTTTTTTATTCCGGAATTCATTATACAGTTTTCTCGGTGCGATATCCTGGATCATTTCTTCCTCCGTAATATTTCCCCTATTCTTTGCTCAGAAAACGCTCCCATTCTTCCACATCCCGCGTTCCTGCCACACACAGCAGATATGTGCGTTCATTGCTCGCATCGATTTCAAAAACATATCTGCCGTTTTCTTTTTTCAGGGAATACAGACAGCACTCCCCGTCACAGAAGGATTTGAGCACGTCATTGTACTGCTGCGGCGGCACGGCGGCATCTTCATGCTGCTCTAAAAGCTTTCCGTCCGCATTGTAAACCTTATATCCTTCTTCAATCAGGGATTCCACGGTGCCGTCCTGGATTTTCAGGTTCAGCTCATTAGCACGCATCGGACGGATATCACGGTTTTTGGAATTTTCCGGATATATCGTCACATTGTCCAGAGTCAGCTGAAAACAGCCATTTCTTTTCTGTATGTCCGAAATATATGCTTCCGCAAATCCAAAATGCTCCCATTCATTTGTTGTCGTATATTTCATCACACCATGCTCCTCTCCTGCTTAAGCGTATTCCTTACATAGCAGTTTTCCATAAATTTTATAACAGGTCATCCTGTCTGCGTGATTCAAAATATCCCTGCACGGCATCCCAGATATGCCCTGCTGTTTCATCCACTGAGCAGTTTCCATCTATCACCACCACGTTTTCCGAATCCCGCAGGCGTTCAAATGCTTCCATATAATTGTTCCTTACCTGTACCAGCCAGGATTTTTCTTCAAACAGCTCTGTTTCAAAACGGTTTGCCGCAATGCGTGCAAGCGCAGTGTCCGGGTCTGTATCAATAAACAGATTGATATCCGGGCGCAGTATCTGGCTGCATAATGCGTTGGCCTGGATAAGCCAGTCCATCGGTACCTTTACGCCCTGGTAGGCATACGAGGAAAAACAGTACCGGTCCATAATAACCGATGTGCCTTCTTCGATTTTACGGCAGACCCCGTTTGTCTCATTCAGCAGATGGTCCAGGCGGTCTGCCACAAACAGTGCCGCGATAACCCTGTGGTCTGCCTGGATTCTCCCGGTCAGGGCCTGGCGTATCAGGGAACCGGCGAGCACCTGCGTCGGTTCCATCGTGCCATATACCGAAATCCCCGCCTGTTTCAGCCTGTCTGCGAGAATCCGGGCCTGTGTGCTTTTCCCGCTGCCGTCAATTCCTTCCAGCGCTATAAAAACGCCTCTTTTTTGTGTGCTCATCTGCCCTGCCCTGCTCCTTTTTTCTTTAAGATTTCATTTACCGCAATGCCAAGCCCCATCATAATCCAGAAAATCGGAGCAACCGTTACCGTAGAGTCATTTAAAAATGAAATCACCATATAAGTAAATGTCGCAAGCAGCAGCCCTGCCCCGATAATTTCCATGCCATCCTGATACGAAGCTTTTGCATACAGCCGGACTCCGGTCACAAAATACCAGATATAAAACACAAGCACCGCCAGAAGCGCCGGTATGCCGCTCTGGACAGCTATCTGCAGGTAAAGGCAGTGCGGCTTTACGTCCATAGACGAGGTCGAATAGTCGTATGTCTTGTCCACATAGTCATCCTGCGGATAAACGACCGTATACGTGTCCGCGCCTGTTCCGAAAATCAAGCAGTTTTTCAAAAGGGGAATGGTTTTTGACCAGATTGTCCCTCGTTCTTCAAACCGTTTTTCCAGAAAATTTACCCATACACGCGGCGCGTTATTGATTTTGTCCCAGCGCCCGTATACATTATAGTAATAATACGTGCCGTCATCGCCTTTCTTAAAATACCATGTAACATTTCCCGCAAACACGCCCATGGCTATTTCATTATTCAGGTTGACTGCCTGCACGGTAAATCCAGGGAAACGCTCGTCCTGCACGGCATAGGTAAACGTCGCTTCATCCACCGTCGTATTCAGGGCCGTTCCGGCATCATCCTGTATGGTCATATTGATATATCCTTCCGGCGTGATATCGTATGCAGCATGGAATACCTGCCCGTTACAGGTAATCGCCACATCATTATCCCCGGTCACAATTTCGGAAATCGGGTCTTCCGGCCTGTCTTCCGCATGCATCAGGCGAACAAATTTCTGAATAATAAAATCATCCTTTTTCAGATACGTGCCAAATACAACGGCGATAACAGCCGTAACCGGCAGGACTATCTTCCATGCCTTGATAAGCCGTTTATTAAATAACAGCAGAATAAACAGAATCGTAACTGCAAATGCCGCTATCGCACTCCGGTTGCCGGATGCTAACAGGCAGATAATGGAAAGCACGAGCATTCCGGCATAAAGAATGCGGAAATACCATTTTTTGTTCTGGATAAGCAGCGCGATTTCCATTGGAATAATCAGTGCAAAGTAAGAAGCCACATAGTTCGGGTTATACATGCCCAGAAACACACGGCCCTTTTCAAACGCCAGGTCAATATCCGCCATTCCACCGGTTACGAGCTTCTTGCCAAATTCGGACGTATAAAAGTCGCGTCCTGTCACCTGCAGCATTCCGATAACGAGCATCAGTGCAACGCCGACTGTCATCCATTTCATGATACAGTCCAGGTCTTCAAATGTATCAATCAGCTGATAGGCATAAAAAGCAATGACGCAGTAGCCCAGCAGCACCCAGACGGTCTCAAATACTTCCACCGCTCCGTGAAAGCTGAAATAGCGGTACTGTGAAAAAATGGATGACAAAAAGGTCAGTGCTGCATATATGATAATTGGTATCATTTCATAGCAGAACTTAAATTCCTTTTTTTTCATAAAGTACCGGACAGCCAGAATAATGCTCATGGCTGCTGCAATTACGGTAATTGCCAGCGACTTATAATAAAGGAAAAAGTCCAGCGTTTCATCAGATGCCGGGCTCCAGTCAAACTGGGCAAGCCCGGATTTGAACGAATACATGCGTACAATCAGCGGCACGACTGTCAGCAGCAGAATCACTGGGATAAAATACAAAGCTGATTTTTTCTTATTCATAAATTCAGTTCCTTTCCTGAGTATTGTAAATTACTCCTGCTATTATATACCATTTTATTTCGAATGGGAACGGGTTATTTGCGATATTCTCTAAGCACTGGCAGAAGAAAGCAGGGCTTTGCAGTTAATATCCGGGCCGCTGCAGGCTTCCCTCGTCAAATGTGTATTCCGGCGTGAAAAACGGATAGCTGACTTCTTCCTCATAATACCACGGGTCATTTTCATGTCTCGGGTTTATCAGGATATGAAACTCCTGTGCCGGCATATATCCCTGTGCAAGCAAGAAGGCTTTCCTGCCCTGTGCATTCTCGCAGATATCTGCCAGCATGACAGCATGCCCGGGACTGCCGCCTTTTAAAAAGACATCCCCGCAGCGGATTTCGGACAGGCTGACCGCTTCCGATTCTGCGGCCATGGAAAGAGTCCCGGCATAGGAAAACACCATTCTCAGATATTTCTGGAAGCTTTCATAGGAATCATCATAAGAAGCAGATGCTGACCATGACACCTCATTTCCATTGACCTGAATCCGGTACCCCTGCCGCCACTTTGCATATTCGGCATAAAACCCGTTTACAAAATGAAATCCAATCCGTTCCTGCTGCCCGGTATTCCAGAAGTATTCTGCATATACACGCATGACTGAATCTGCACACTGCTGCAGGTCCTCATTCTCAATCGGAAGCTGAAAAACAGAAGCATGGTGGTTCTGGCTGTATTTTTTCTTTCCATTATATAGCAGCACCGGACTGCCGTATTTTTTCATCGGATAATTCCGCAGAAACTGCTGCAGGCTTCCTTCTTCTGTCTGTACCCGCTCATAGCCGTCCGGCACACCAAATCTTGTTTCCAGCGTCATGCCTTCCGGATGCAGCAGGCTGGCCGCTTTCCTGTCAGAGGCTTCCCCGGTGCCTGCCGGCTGGCCTGCCCCTGCCCCATCCGGATTCCTGTTTCCTTCCTCTGTATCAGAAACCGGCTGCTTTTCCACAGATTCTCCATCCGGATTGCTGCTTTCCTCCGCATCAGAAACCGGCTGCTTTTCCACAGATTCCCCATCCGGATTCCCGCTGCTTTTGCCTGCATCTTCCCCGGATGCATCTGTTTTTTCAGAATCTTTACCTGATTTTATTCCAGATACGTTATCTGTATTTTTGATTTCCTGTGCTGATGCACATCCCGCAGCTGCCAGCAATACGGCGGACGCCAGCAATACAGCTGCTTTTCTGGCCGCGTGCTTTCTCACTCCCCGGCTTTTTACAGGCACACCATCTTTTCGTTTTTCTGTCCGGCTTACCGTTTCTGTACTGCTTCCTGCCACTTTCTGCTTTTTCTTTTCTGAATTTTTTTCTGTATTTTTATCTGCATTTTTATCTGCCCCTGCCCGTATCATCATTTGCGCCCTTCCTTTCCTGTCATCTGAGAGCATTATAACACAGATTTGTGCGCTGTGCCTGAAAATTTGATATTGACAAGCCGTCCCTGTCCATATTATGATAAATGCCGGACTGGCCGGGGAAACAGGTGCAAAGCCTGTGCGGGCCCGCCGCCGTAAGGCATGCCAAAAAGCTGCCCGACTAACCGGACGCCACAATCCGGGAAAAACCATTGGAAACGGACCGCATACGACGGTTTCCCGCTCCGAGAAGGCTGTCTGGCAGATGCCAAGCCGGAATATCCGGCCAGCCCTCATCCTCTTTGTTTCAAACTGCGAGTGCTGGTTTAAGAGGAAATAAAACACATAAAGGAGAACGGAACATGAAAACAGATTACCGGAAAAAACTATCATCATTCATCCTTTGTACCGTGCTGATTGTGGCTATGGCGCTTCCTGCATCAGGCTGCGGCAGCAAGCCGGACAGCGGAAAACAGCCTGCGTCAGGCCCTGAGACAGAAACCGCGGCAGACGGCAGCGTGCTCGGCGAAGGCAGCCTGCAGTTTCCATTTACAGTTACAGACCCGGATGGAAACGAAACTTCTTTTGAAATCCATACCGAGAAAGAGACCGTCGGGGAAGCTTTATCAGAGCTTGGCCTGATTGAGGGCGAAGACAGTGAATACGGCCTGTTTGTTCAGACGGTCTGCGGCATTACGCTTGATTACGACAAAGACGGCCTGTACTGGGCATTTTATATCAATGAGGAATATGCATCGTCAGGCGTAGATTCCACCGCCATTACAGAAGGGGACAGCTATCACCTGAAAGCTGAGAAATCATGAAACTGACCGTGCGGGAAACTGCCATATTTGCAATGCTGGGAACTTTGATGTACGCATCCAAAATGATTATGGAAATTGCCCCGAACATTCATCTTATCGGCGTATTTACCATTGCGTTTACGGTTGTGTACCGGAAAAAAGCGCTGTACCCGGTTTATATTTTTGTACTGTTAACCGGCCTGTTCAGCGGTTTTGCGTCCTGGTGGATTCCTTATTTATACATATGGACGGTTTTATGGGGATTTGTTATGCTTCTCCCAAAAAAGCTGCCGAAAAAAGCTGCGCCCGTCATTTATATGGCGGTCTGCGCCGTACACGGCTTTTTATATGGCACGCTCTATGCCCCGGCTCATGCGCTTTTGTTTGGAATGAGCCTGAAGGGCATGGCTGCATGGATTATCGCAGGGCTGCCATGGGATTTTTTGCATGGCGTCAGTAATTTTTTCTGCGGAATCCTGATTGTACCTGTTATTTCTGCCATCCAGCTTGCACAGCGCAGCATGGAAGCATAAATCCAGGCAGGGCTGCCGCAGCCGGAAAACAGGTTTCCTGGCTGCGGCAGCCCTGTTATTCTATGAAACATACCTTTCTCATTGCTGCAGCAGACGTTCCGTCAGCCTTACGCAGTCCGCTGCGTCCTCAGAATACCCGTCTGCCCCGATTTCATCCGCAAAGCTCTGTGTAATGGCCGCTCCGCCAATCATGATTTTTCCGGCATATCCTCTTTCTTTTGCCAGCTGCACGACCTCTTTCATCCGCATCATGGTTGTTGTCATCAGCGCGGACAGCCCGATAATGGCTGCATGTTCTTCTATTGCAGCTGATACAATGGTCTCAGCGGGAACGTCTTTTCCAAGGTCAGCCACGCGGTAGCCGTAATTGCGCAGCATCAGCACGACCAGATTTTTTCCGATGTCGTGAATGTCCCCCTCGACCGTTGCCATTACAATCGTCGCTGCTTCTGTCTCTCCCGGCTGCCGCTCTATTTTCGGCTCCAGATATTCAATCGCTGTTTTCATGGCATTGGCACTGGCTATCAGCTGCGGCAGGAAATATTTCTGCTGGTTAAACAGCTCTCCCACCTCATTTATCGCCGGTATCAGATACTGGTCAATAACCTGCTCCGGCTTTACGCCGCGCTGCAGTTCTTCCTGCGCATAGCTGACAATGCTCTTTTTTTCTCCCTGCAAAACGGCCTGGTATACCGGATTGGACGTTACCGGCTCTCCGCAAAAACTTTGGGTTCCGGCCGCAGCCATGCTGTTTTGTGTCCCTTCTGCCGCGCCGCTTTGGGTTGCGGCCGCCATATTCCGGGAAGCCTGTGCCCGCTGCTGCTTTTCCTGTTTCTGCCTGTATGCCTGAATCCGGCTGATATAGCGCATGTCACTGCCTTCTTTATGCAGCAGCATGTCCGCAGCCGCAGCCGCATTCATCAAAAGGTCCTGTGACGGGTTTGCAATGGCCATCGTCAGTCCGTGTGCAATGGCCATCGTTAAAAAGGCGGTATTTACAAACGAACGTTCCGGCAGTCCAAACGAAATATTGGACAGCCCGCAAATCGTCGCCAGTCCCAGCTGGCTGCGGCAGTATTTTATCGTGTCAAAGCATTCCAGCGCCGCAGCCGGATTTGCCCCTACCGTTGCGACCAGCCCGTCCACAATCACGTCTTCCTTCTGAAAACCCCGGCGGAGCGCTTCATCCAAAACTGCATGGACAATGCGCCGTTTTTCTTCCGGCGTCTTTGGAAGGCCTTCGTCCGACAGCGGCAGCAGGATAAACATCGCCCCGTACTTTCTGGCAATTGGCAGAAGACGGGTTATTTTTTCCTTTTCCATGGAAATGGAATTAATCAGCGCACGGCCCGGATAAATCCGCAGTGCGGCTTCTATTACTTCCACATAGCTGGAATCGATGCACAGCGGGCAGTCACAGGCCGTTGTCACCTCGTATATGGCATCCAGCATCATCTGCTTTTCATCAATGCCGTTCATGCCCATATTGATATCCAGAATGGAAGCGCCGTTTTCTTCCTGCTCCCTGGCCATCGCGCACACCAGCTCCAGGCTGCCTTCTTTCAGCTGCGCCTGCAGCTGCTTTTTGCCAGTCGGATTAATCCGCTCCCCGACCACCAGAAAGCTGCCGTCCAGCGGGATTTCAACCGCACGCCGCTCCGAAGCAAGCATGCGCCGCGGCTGCTTTTGGACTGGAAGCGGCTTTATGCCGCAGACCTCTTTTGCAAGCGCTTCGATATGCAGCGGCGTCGTGCCGCAGCAGCCGCCCAGAATCGCAGCCCCGGCTTCTGCCAGCTTTCTTCCTGCGCGTGCAAACTCCTGCGGGCTTGTCCGGTATACCGTCTGGCCGTTTTCCAGCTCCGGAAGCCCTGCATTCGGCTTTGCCAGAATCGGAATATTGGCATAAGCATGCATTTTTTCGACCGTTTCTATCATTTCCAGCGGCCCGGTGGAGCAGTTCAGTCCGACCGCGTCCACGCCAAGGCTCTGCAATACCGTAACAGCCGTAACCGGGTCTGTTCCAAACAGCGTCCTGCCATCGGCTTCAAAGGTCAGGCTCGCCATAACAGGCAGCGTGCAGGTTTCCTGAACTGCAAGCACTGCGGCTCTTGTCTCCTGAAGGCTCATCATCGTTTCTATTACAAACAAATCAACGCCGGCCTCTGACAGCGCCTGCACCTGTTCCTTATAAATATCTGCCAGTTCTTCAAACTGCATTTCCCCGAGCGGGTACAGCTGCTGCCCGGTCATTGTCAGGTCACCGGCTACCAGTGCCCTGCCGCCTGCTGCTTTCCTGGAAATCTGCACAAGCGCTGCATTGATTTCAAAAAGCCGGTCTTCCAGCCCGTATTCTGCCAGCTTGATGCGGTTTCCGGTAAACGTCGGCGCATAAAGGATGTTCGTGCCGGCTTTTACATAGCTGCGCTGCAGCTGTATCATAATATCTTCATGTTCTAATATCCACTGCTCCGGGCAGACGCCGGCCGGCATTCCGGCTTTCTGCAGGTTCGTGCCTGTTGCGCCGTCTAATAGGATAATGCCGTTTTCTGTCATGCTGCGGAATTCTTGTTTTGTCATCGTTTTCCTGTCTCCTGTGTTTTTTTGCGTTCTGGCTCTTATTATAATATTGCAGCAGCAAATTGGCTACCCCTTTTTTTCAGGCTTTCCATTCAGATACTTCCCGCAGCAGCTTTACATTTTCTTCCACTGCATCTGCGGCCAGGCGGATTTCTTCTGCGGTCGTAGCTTCGCCAAGCGTCATACGCAGCGTCCCGGACGCAAGCTCCGGCTTCCTGCCAATAGCCGTCAGCACATGGGACGGCTCTGCGGATCCCGTGGAGCATGCCGACGCGGCAGACGCACAGATATCCTTTGCATCCAGCAGCAGGAGCAGTGTTTCCCCTTCGATGCCTTCAAAACTGAAATTCACGTTATTCGGCAGCCTTGCATAACGGTCGCCATTTAAATGCGCGCCCGGAATCCGGCTGGTGATTTCGTGTATCAGCATGTCACGCAGCCTTGTTTCGCGGTAAATGCGCTCTGACATGGCATGCATGGCTATCCTGGCCGCAGTCCCGATTCCGGCAATGCCCGGCACGTTTTCCGTTCCGGCGCGTTTTCCCTGTTCCTGTCCGCCGCCGTGGATAAACGATGCTGTCCTGACCCCGTCGCGGATATATAAAAACCCGGTTCCTTTCGGGCCGTAAAATTTATGCCCGCTTGCACTCAGCAAATCGATGTGATAAAAGCCGACATCTATCGGCACCTGTGCATATGCCTGTACGGCATCTGTATGGAAAAGAATCCCATGGCGCCTGGCAATCCGCCCAATCTGGGCAATCGGTTCCATGGTGCCGATTTCATTGTTGGCAAACATCACAGAAATAAGAATGGTGTCCGGGCGGATAGCCTGTTCTAACTGCTTTAAGCGGACAAAGCCCTGTTCATCTACCGGCAGGTAAGTGACCTCAAAGCCCTGCTGTTCCAGATACCTGCAGGTATTTAGCACGGCATGGTGCTCTATCTGTGTCGTAATCACATGCCTGCCATATTCCCGGTATGCTTCTGCCGTGCCTTTCAGCGCCCAGTTGTCGGACTCGCTGCCCCCTGCCGTAAAATATATTTCATCCGGACGGGCACGCAGTGACTTTGCGATAATGGCCCGCGCCTGGGCAATCACATTCCTGCTCTTTTCCCCAAACTCATAAATCGCAGATGCATTGGCAAAATCCCCTGCAAAATACGGCTGCATGCTTTCCAGTACCTGCGCCGCCACCGGCGTGGTCGCTGCATGGTCTAAATATATCATAAACTTGCCCTCCTGTTAATTCGAGTATGTACCGGCATGCTGCACACTGCTTCCCGTATGTTTCGCAGGCCCTGCTTTGATTTCTGATTTCCGGGCGCATATTTTCCTATCCTGTTCATATATTTTAGAAATGCAGGAAACCGCAGGAGAACCTTTTATGCCAGATTTCTCAGCTTTCAAAAAATACGCCAGCCATCCGGTACTGCTTGGCACGGCACTGCTTACTGCAACCGGGCTGGCCAGCCGTATCATTGGCTTCTTTTATAGAATATTCCTGTCACATACTATTGGTGCACAGGGAATGGGGATTTACCAGCTGATTTTTCCGGTTTTTGCACTCGGCATCGCGTTTTGTGCAGCCGGAATCCAGACTGCGGTTTCCAAATATACCGCAGAAGCAGAAGGTGCCGGAAGCTGCCCGCAGGTTTTTCTGTATGCCGGTCTGATAATTGCCGTCAGCCTTTCCTTCCTGTGCGCCTCTGTCATTTATTCCGGTTCTGACTGGATTGCCGTAACGATACTCGATGAGCCGCGCTGCGGGATGCTGCTGCGCATTATGGCACTGTCACTGCCATTAGCGGCTGTCCATTCCTGTATCAACGGCTATTACTACGGCCTGCAGAAAACGGCTGTACCGTCCATTTCCCAGCTGTTAGAGCAGGTCTGCCGTGTTTTGTGCGTATACCTGATTTACCGTATCTGCCAGAGCCAGGAACGCACGGTTACTGCTGCCATGGCTGTCTGGGGCATTGTGTTCGGGGAGCTTGCCGGAGCGCTTTTTTCCATGACCGTCGTACATTTTACCAAATGCACAAATCATCTTCCTGCCGCCATGCGCAGGGTATTTACCTTTGCCGTTCCGCTTACTGCCAACCGCGTCCTGATAAATTTTATCACCAGCGTGGAAGCCATCCTGATTCCGGTCTGCCTGAAAAAATACGGCTACGCCAGCGAAGACGCCCTGAGCATTTTCGGAATCCTGACCGGCATGGCCATGCCGATGATTCTGTTTCCGTCCGTACTGACCAATTCCGTATCGGTCATGCTGCTGCCGTCCATTTCCCAGGCAAAGGCGCAGAAAAACCAGGCACTCATCCGCCGCACGATAAAACGCACGATAGAATCCTGCCTGGTTCTTGGATTTGCAAGCACCCTGTTTTTCCTTCTGACCTATTCCTTTATCGGACAGTATCTGTTTGCCAACACGCTCGCTGGGATTTATGTCCGCACACTGAGCTTTATCTGCCCGTTTATGTTCCTTACAACAACGCTGAACAGCATCCTGCACGGGCTTGGCCATCCGACCGCCACACTGATGCTGAATTTAAGCGGCTGCCTGCTGCGGATTGCCGTTATCTGGATATGCGTGCCGCTGCATGGCATCCGTGCTTACCTGTACGGCATGCTGGCCAGCCAGATACTGACTGCTGTCTGCGCCGTATTTCTTTTAAACCGCGAAAAAGAAATCTGAAGCGGCAGGATGGGACGCGGGTGCTGCTTCGCCAATCAGCACCTGTTTTCCGTCAAATGCTGGTATACAGATATCCTGCGGTTACTTTTCTATCAAATCTTCCATCGTGCAGTCCAGAGTTTTGGCAAGGCGGTACATCGTATCTGCACTCGCCTTATTAATATTTTTACTTCTCTGTTCATACATCTGAACCGAACGAAGGCTGACGCCGGAGCGCCCTGCAAGCTCTGCCTGCGTGAAGCCATATGCGGTGCGCATACGTTTTAAGTTCGTTTCAGGAAAATGCTCCCTGATTCGTGCTTCCATAATCTCAGCAAATTTTGTTATGTCTGCTTCATGCAGGGTAACATACATTTGCTGCAGGTCTTCAAAAGAAACAGCTTCAAAAATGTCACTGTATTTTCTGTCTGAATACCATTGATAATAAGCAGCTGCCCACCCAATCCAGTATTCCCTGGAACGCCCGAAATGTTCCTCTGGCTCTATCTGCAGTTCCTCTCCTTTCGCTTCTGCAACAATTTCCCGGACAATTTCAATGCCGCTCTTTCCTGAGATACAGGCAGGTTCCCCATTTTCCATCCGCTTGCTTACAGAACCTGCAATAAACAGCTTCACAAAATCATTTCCCGGAATGCCGCAGGTATGAATGGCATAGTCAAAGGCATCACCGAGTACCGACTGTGCCTTGTCCCGATATATTTCCTGGTATGCGCGGGTCATCATTTTTGATTTCTCCTCTCATAATATCCTGAATATACAGACCATCACTTTCTTCCTCCAGTATTTCCAGATAAAGCCGGCTGGCTTCATCATCCCTGGCTTTTCGGCAGACATAATACCTGTCTTTCCTGGCTGCGCCAAAACCCTCGTATTTCAGCATGGAAAATGCAAATTCTGACTTAAGAACGATTTGTTCTCCCAGCTTTCCAAGCTGCATAGCACGAGCCAGCTGCTGTACGGTAATACCGTTGTTGAGAAATGACTCCGCATAATCAAAATAGGAATCATCCGCACGATAGCCGGTAATCACATCAAACGCATTGACATTGACACCGAAATTATCAATCAGGTAACGCTTTGCGCGCCTGGCTACCGGAGTTTTGATAGAAAACAGCCGGTGCTCCACCAAAACTGCAATCCAATTGAGGATTGTATAATCAGGGCTGTTTAAATGCAGAATATTTAAGTATTCGGTATTTAACGTATAACAGTTGGAAAAACCATCACGTAATGATGATACGGCCCATTCTTTTGCAAGTTCCTCACTGGCGGTACAGTAAAATCCACGGCCAAAGTCATTATTCTTTTTTCCTTCACCGAAAACCGGACGTTCCACGATTTTCTCTGAGCCATGATATATCGTAATCTGTTTATCCATATTCCCGTTCTCCGTTCGCTTTACCGCAAGTATATCACCAAAGTGATATTCAGTCAATCAAGTCCCTGCAAAATCCGTCTTGTTACTGTTCACTCCGGACCAGTAACTCTGTCTCGACAATAGTATGAAATCGTACTATAATCCTCTGGTACGATTTCATACTATAATTCAAACATACAGAGGGGGCAGCATATGAACACTTATATTTCCAAAGATATAAACCGCTTTAACTATCTGCTCAGTGAAACAGATGCCGTATACCATGACATGTCCAAAAGGCTCGGCCTGTCGGACAGCATTTCGCAGATTCTGTACACCATCTGCGACCTTGGGGACGGCTGCCTGTTACAGGAAATCTGCCGCCGGTGCGGCCTGAGCAAGCAGACCGTCAATTCTGCCATCCGCAGGCTGGAATCGGACGGCTGCCTGTATCTGGAAGCAGCCGGGGCCAGAAATAAAAAGGCCTGCCTGACAGACCGTGGAAAAGCACTGGCAGAGCGCACGGCTGTAAAAATTATCAAAGCGGAGAATGAGATTTTTGCTTCCTGGCCTGCAGAAGATGTGGCCAGATATCTGGAGATGACCGAGCGTTACCTGCTGGAAATCCGCGAAAAGGCGCAGTCCATTACAGCAGAATAACAGGCTCAGAAAGGGGAATACAAAATGACGATACAAAAACATACACGCAAAAAATCTGCCGTCCGGCTGTCCGGCCATTTTGACTATCGAACACTGCTGCGTTTTACATTTCCATCGATTGTCATGCTTGTGTTCACTTCTATTTATGGGGTTGTGGACGGATTTTTCGTTTCGAACTATGTCGGAAAGACGCCTTTTACAGCTGTGAATTTTATTATGCCGCTTTTACTGATTATGGGTTCTGCCGGATTTATGTTTGGAACCGGCGGCAGTGCGCTCATTTCCAAAACCATCGGGGAAGGAAAGCAGAAAGAAGCAGACAGCCTGTTTTCCCTGATTGTTTATACATCTGCTGTCATTGGCATTGTCCTGGCTTTTGCGGGCCTTGCGTTCATCCGCCCGCTGGCTGCCGCGCTTGGGGCACAGGGACAGCTTTTAGAATACAGCGTGATTTACGGGCGCATCCTGCTGGCCGCAATTCCTGCCTATATCCTGCAGTATGAATTCCAGTGCCTGTTTGCCGCTGCCAGTTCTTCGGAACTGATGAGCAATATTTCCATGTCTATTGTCAGCATGCTCTACAATGCCCAGCTGTTAAAATACGCCGGGGAAGACGGCGTTGCTGCCTATGGCGTGCTGATGTATGTCAGCCTGATATTTCAGGGGATATTTATCGGATATTCGGTCGGCTCAGCCCCGGTGACCGGTTACCATTACGGGGCGCAGAATCATGACGAATTAAAAGGACTGTTAAAAAAAAGCCTTGTGCTTATCAGCTTCTTTGCCGTATTGATGTTTGCGTTTTCCTATGCACTGGCAAGGCCGCTCTCTGTCATATTTACGGGATATGATGAAACGCTTTTGAACCTGACAGCACGCGGCTTCTCGATATTTGCATTTTCGTTTCTGTTTTCGGGATTTGCCATTTTTGCTTCTGCATTTTTTACGGCACTGAATAACGGACTTGTTTCTGCTTCGATATCGTTTTTGAGAACATTTGTATTCCAGTCAGCTGCCGTACTGATTTTTCCGCTGTTCTGGGACGTGGACGGCATCTGGCTGTCCATCGTGGCTGCGGAAATGCTGGCTGTGCTTGTGGCTGCGCTCTTTTTAAAAGCAAACCGGTTAAAATACCATTACTGATAACGGCATATTCCGGAATGCCGGCAGAACAGCCTGTCAGAAGCGGCAGCAGCAGGTACAGCACATATTCATAAGCACCATTGACATACAGAAGCGGCCAAAATTCTCATACGGCCTGCCATAGCTTTGTCCCATGCTGCTGTACCATGCACCGCCAAAATTCAGCTGCTGCATAAGCTGCCTGTACTCTAAGTTGCTGGGCTCAAGCGAAACAGCCTGCTCTGCATATTCGCAGGCTGTCATATTGTTGCCGAGCCCTGCATGTGCAATCGCACAATAATAATACCAGCGCGCATTATGCTCCTGCATGCCGTTCAGCACATTCAGCGCCTCCTGATAGCAGCGGTTTGCCAGAAAATTGACCACTGCCTGCATCTCAGGCTCTTCCTGCGTCCTGCGGCCATAAGAACTGCCGTATCTGGACGAACCGTATCCGCCAAAACTGCTCTGCTGCTGTTTTTCCTGCATAATCTGGTTATATGCCTGCTGTATTTCCTTAAAACGCTCTTCAGCCTGCTCTCTGTTTGGATTGTTGATATTTGCATCTGGGTGGTATTTGCGGCTCAAGGCACGATATGCTTTCTTTATTTCTTCATCCGTTGCACCGGGCCTGATGCCCAGTACGTCATAAGGGTTTCCCATGCTGTGCAGTTTCCTTTATACTTTCTTTTACACTCTTAATCCTGCAGGATTGTTGCCATTTATCTGATCTTTTTTGTTAACGCAGTCCATCTGTCCAAACATGCGGATCGTCTTTCATCTCATTCTCATGTTCATCCTTTTGTATTCATTCTTTATGGCCTGCTGTTTTAGTCTTCGCGGCTGAATTGTCTGCCGCTTCATATTCTGCTGTTTCAGTCTTCGCAGCATCATTGTTTACCAATTCATAACCTGCTGTCCCAGTCTTTGCTGCTTCATGACCTGCTGTCCCAGTCTTTGCTGCTTCATGACCTGCTGTTTCAACAGTTATTACTGCTTCATTGTTTACCGCTTCATATTCTGCGGCTTCAGTCCTTGCGGCTTCCATATTCACTGCTTGATTGTCTGCCGCTTCATATTCCGCTGTTTCAGTCTCTGCCGTCTCATTATTTACCAATTTATGATCTACGGCTTCATTGTTTACTGTCTCATTCTTTTTTTCTTTTTGATTCTTTTTTACTTTACTGCTCTTTTGTATTTTTTCTTTCTTTTTATCTTTTTCGTTTTTAGCCCTGGCAGCTTTTTCGGCCTTTTCCGCTTTCTCCGCATCCATTTTCGCGATGGATCTGCTCTTCTTTTCTTCTTTTGCCTTCTTTTTCATGCGCAGATATTCATATCTGGTCCAGACGCCGGAGTACAGAATATTCCTGCAGATTTCCGCATGAAGCAGAATCGGCAGGCGTTCAAAAGACTTTGCGCACTCTGACATCATACTCGTTAACAGCAGCCTGGAAAACGTCTCAAAATCCAGTTCTGTCTCATACTGCATCAGACGGAACACATTATAACAATGATTCTTTCCGTCCTTTTCGATGTCTTCATACGCGTCCATCAGATAAATAAACTTACCCATATAAAATCCCAGACACCGCAGCTCTTCCGCCCAGACATCGTCTTCCTTCCAGACAAAAATCTCGCCCAGCATCTCTCCGGTCAGTCCGGCTACCGCATCCACGTTTTGTTCCCTGCTCTTTTCCGCCAGCTCCAGTTTCCGCAAATACTGACGAATCGCCCGTTCCTGTCTGGGATAACATGCCGCAATGCGCTCATAATCTTTTTTAAACACCTGCGAGAGCGCTTTTTTCGTATAGGAATGATTATCATTCCAGTCGTCTTCAAAATTTTTTGTGCAAAGCAACAGATTCATGGCCGCCGCGTATCTCGTAGCTTCGTTATAACGTGCCGTCTGCTTTTTCGCCGGATGTATGGCGCAGATAAATTCGGCTGTCTGGTCTTCCAGTTCATAAAGCCCGGTAAGCAGCACAATCAGAAACGTCATATCATAATTTAACAGCATCTGGCCTTTTCTTCCAAAATTTTCCCTGAGCTTCTGGCAAAGACCGCAGTAATAAGACTGATAGATACTCTTATCCTGTGCGCTTAGTTTTTCCCTGTTGACGTTAATATATCCAAACATAGGCTTTAACTCTTTTTGATAAATTCAGCGCGGCACTTCGGACAGGTAATCGCAATCTTCCCTCTGCCCCGCGGTACCCGGACTTTCTGCCTGCAGCCCGGACACTTGTAAAACCGGTACTCTTTGCGCTGCGCCCAATGTTTTTTAAAATTGTTCCATTTTACAATTGTCTGATACCGCCAGTTTAAATATTTCTGATTCTGCGCCGACATTTTTGCGATATCTTTGGAAAAAGAACGATACGTCCCATAAATCAACAGCAAAAAACCTGCCGCATAAAACAGCTGCAGCCTGGTAAATAAATTGATAATGAGGCACACCATTGCCAGACCGACGTACAGCTTTGACAGCTGATCGTTGCCATATCTGCCATACATAAACCTCGTCATCCGTTGCCGAAATCCATTCATGCTCCCACACTCCTATTCCTTTTGCACATTATGTTCTATCATATATGGTATATGCGAAACATTTTTCTGTCAATGGGATGATGCATGTTTTCAGAAAAAATTGAGAATGTTTATATTTTGTTAATGTTATCGCTTTCATAGAGGCCCCTGATTACTTCGCTCAGTCTTTCAGCCAGCACAGCATGCGCCTCCGGCATCAGATGCAGCGAATCCGCCGCGGACGGAAGGACATGCTGCGCCGCATCGAAAAAAATGCACCCCTGTCTCTCAGCTGCCCGGCGGTAGTATTTTGGAAATTGTTTGGATTTTTCTGCCGCATCCGCCGCAAATGCAA
>OFGA01000552.1_pt1 | contig 30329 bp, 34 predicted proteins | sample 1521471 | NCBI WGS metagenome assembly OFGA01 (sample SAMEA3504086, study PRJEB24116) | mouse gut metagenome | biome: mouse gut; feature: mouse-associated habitat; material: faeces | place: Denmark | collected 2011 | reverse complement strand
TAACTCCCGGAATCTGAATTCCCGCCAGCCTCAAAGGCTTTTGGTCATTTCAGCTCCCGCTGTTTTTTTAATTATTTTTGTTGTAATTTTTGTTGTAATTTTTGTTGTCGCAGTTATTTTGTTGTACTTTTTGTTGTGGCTCTTGTTGCTCTTTGCGAAGCAGCGCACCCGCATTTTTAATACAATGCGAAGCAGCGCACCCGCGTCTTAAAATCCATGCGAAGCAATGCACCCGTATCTTTTTTAACCAGTGAAAAACAATACGGGATAACGCTCCGGTATATAATAGTTACGAATATATAGAGCGATTTCAACTGAAAAGTGCAGAAAAGCTAGTATTTATAAGGCTTTAAAGGATGTTTTGATAGTTCCCTATATGGAACCAAATAGTTCCATTTTGAAATTCGTATATTGACGTTAAAACAGGGATAGAGTATGATGTTCAAAACGGTTATTCCAGGAGGGAAAAATGGGTACAGGAAAAAGCAAAAACGAACGTGACATGGAATATTTGGAGAATAATTCCACGCTAATCGGCACAAGGCCATTGGAGCTGGTTGACCCTGAAACCGGACAGGTGCTGGAAATGATACAGACGACAAAGCTCCGCTATGGCTCAAAGCCTTTCTGGAAATGCTACCTAAAGGAATTTCTTGCGGCAATGGAATCCCTCAGCGGCAGAGAGTTCGATGTCTTCATTTTTATTGTTAAGAATGCCAAGCAAAGCGACAATAAGTTCATCGGCACGTATGACAAGATTATGAAAGGCACGGGATGCAGCAGAAAGGTAATAGCAAAAACCTTGAAAAGCCTGCAGGACTGCGATTTCATCCGGAAAGTGCAAAATGGCATCTGGATGATAAACCCGTATGTACTGATGAAAGGCGACGGCCAGAAGCAGCTGGGGCTGTGGCGGGAATATGGGAAACCTCTGTTAGATGAAGAGGCTAAAAAGGAAAAGAAAAAAGAAGATTCTAGTGGAGAGAAGCAGGGTGAGGAAGTAAGCGGGGAAAGCAGTAGCGAAATTCCTGCGGAAAATAGTGATGAATCCTCTGAAGAAAATAGTAAAGAAATTTCTGAAGAGAATCGCAGGGACACAAATATTACGGATGACAGCAACTGGGAGACAGACCTTGATGAAAGCCATTTGCCGGGTCAAAAATGATATGGATGGCGGCTGTTGGGAAATGCCAACATAATACATACGGAGCGCCTCAAAGAATAAAATTTTTAGAAAACGGAAAATGTCGGAACGCCGTTTTGTATAAATGCTTCATGCCTTACTGTCCTGTTGTTTTTTATATTATGGAATGCTCACTGCCACATCATCGCATCGCTTCCGGGTGCAGGGTTCCCGTACCCCCTGACTTCATTATTAAAAGGGGGAATTGGCATGAAACCGCCACCCTTGACAACCCGCGCCGGAATATGCTGATGTGCATATGCCGACGGCGAAGGACTGGGGAACAATCAGACGCTTCCTGCCGCGCAAAGGCTAGCGTAGCATATTCCGTCCCGTTTTCCCAAGGGCAGGCCCCTGCGGGATGGCTGGTGCAACGCCTCCGGCTTCTGCCCCCTAAAGAACAATCAGCGGATACGCAGGCGCGTCTGCTGTGAATATACGCCATCTTTTCCGCCCGATGCAGATAAAAAATCGTCGGGTGCGTTATTGTAAGTCCGTAGGAATCGGACACGCAGACAATAACCGAAAGGATGGAAAAAACTATGGGAACAAAAAGAATAACGGACATCAAAACATTCGCATCCGCCTTAAAACGGATGCTCGGAGAAGCGTACCCCTCCTGTACCGTGGAAATCCACGAAGTCTCCAAGAACAACGGCCAAATGCGGACAGGCATCCTCATATGGGAAAAAGGACGCAACATTGCCCCCGCGATTTATCTGGAAGAGCTTTTCGGCGAGTACTGGAATGGGAAACCGCTGGATGAAATATGCCGGAGAATACAGAGAATCCATACAGAATCAAACCCTGCCGAAAGTTTTGACATAAGCAGTATTACGGATTTTTCAGCGGTTAAAAACAAAATCTGCTACAGGCTGGTCAATGCGCAAAGAAACGCCGCACTGCTCCGGGAGGCCCCGCACAGGCTCTGGCAGAACCTGGCGGTCGTATATTACGTCGCATTGTCAAAAGATTCCTCCGTCGGCATTTCGTGCGTTGCAGTCAAAAATAACCTCTTGGAGATGTGGGGCATGGACGAGCCTGCGCTGCATGAACTTGCAAAACAGAACACACCTGTATTATTCGAAGCCGAAGTCACGCCAATATCAGACGTGATAAACAGTATGTTGGAAGAAATGCAGGAATGCGGGCCGATTGCCGCGCTGCCGGACATGGAGGAACCGGAAAACCTGCCGCCGCTCTATGTCGCGACAAATGAGTGCAAGTGCCATGGGGCGGCTGTCCTGCTGTATGACGGGGTTCTGGAAAGGTTTGCGGAAAGAATCGGCTCGGATTTTTATATTCTTCCGTCAAGCGTCCACGAGACGCTGTTCATGCCCGTATTGCCGGATACGGACGGATGCATGCTGCCGGAACTGGTGTGCGGAATCAATACGGAACAGGTTGCTCCTGAAGAAGTCCTCTCAGACAATGTGTATCTTTACCATGCGGGGGACGGCTCCGTCACACAGATTGGCTGATTCTTATTGAATCTTATTTGCAGGATTGCCCGCAGGATAACCGGAAAGCCCTGCGGGCTTCATGCTGCGGATATTTAAGACAGTACAAGAGATACAGCTATGAAAGGGGAATTGGATGGAGAACGAAGAAAAACGGATAATTGGCTCCTATGAAGTTACGCAGAGCATCCATATCGGAAAAAAGGAAGTCGTGTTCGGCATAAACGAAAAAGAGGAATACTCTTTTCTCGTCTGCGACTGCACTTACGACAACCCGCTGTCCGCAGAATGGGTGACGGATGCCGTCGGTTCCGACGACTATCTGGAAGCCATGCAGATTTTTACCGACAGGGTGCAGGAACAGATAAGTCTTGTACGGGCCGAACACGGACGGTTTGCGTTCGACATGACGCCTTTTACCATGGACGATTGCATTCCGGATGACAGGGATAACAGCATCGTGGGAAAAGTCGTGGTCATCAATGCCGAGGTCAACCGTTATGAATACAGGCACTCCGCTTATCAGCTGGTATTGGTTGACGGCGGACATGGAGCGACTGGCGGCAGGGGGCAGGCTGTGTTCGGAACTTCCCTTGCGGACGGCAGACACGCCCGATGGGAACGGTGCGACGTGCTTGGGGAAATCAGGCCAGAGAAGATGCCGCAATGGGCGGAAGAAGCCCTTGCAAAGATACAGAAACAGCTAACAGCGTAAGATGGGAGGGATAAAATGACTTACGAAGACTATCTTAACACGGAACGGAGCCTTACTTTCAAAGAGATGCAGGAGATACACGGCCAGATGCTTGCGGAGATTGCCAGTGATGCCGATGCAAAAGAAATTTATAACGGGCTTGCGGCTTCAGCCGCGAAGTATGCGGCGGTACGCGCCGAATGGCCGATGCTTGGCCGGGAAGAGAAAGCGGAACGGGATTCACGCAGGACATCACTGCACGATTCCGTAATTGTGAAATTTAATATGCTGGCAAGATACCTGAAAAAGCAGGGGAAGGATGCCGGATGGCGGGACTGTCTGGGGGACGAGAAAGAAAACCCATACGACAGGAAACGGCTTGGGGATATGGCCTGTTATGTGGCGTTTGTGAATGGGCTGAATGCAAGGTAATAATCAGGAGCAGATAGGTTTTGCTGAAATGAAAAAGACCCTGTAATATTGCCTTTCGCATGATAGAATAAAATGTGTTGTATACTCTCTGATAACCGATATAGTTAAAAGATAGAAATCCGAAAACAAATATTAGAAAGATAAAGGAACCCGGCGTTTCTTTGTTTCTGGTATTTGTTTTCTTTTTTTTTGTTTTTCTAGGAATTTAATTTCTTTTTTTTCATTATTTATGCAGATATAAACTGGAAGGTTGTGGTTAAAAAAGCGGGAGCCATCTCAGGAAAATTTAAGAAAAGGAGAATGCGAATATGGCAAACGCTTCCAATGGAAAAATGACGGGTAAGAAATCTTTCGTATGTATTATGAATACAAAGGAAGACATACAACAGTTTCCCACAATCTGTAACGGTAAGTCCGTCTGTGTCAGCTATAACGATGTAAAGCCGATTCAGGCTATTGCGGAAAAGTTTATGGCTGGTTTTGGAGATGTGGCTCCTCAACGGCTCCCGGATATTGCATAGCAGTACATATAGGCTCAGGCAGCTGCAGAGCAGTATAGAACACAAGCCAACAGATAAATAAAGCCTGTTGGCTTAATTTTTCCATACTAAAGCTGTTACATATTCATTTGCATAACGGCTTGCTATATAGTTTTTGGGAACGGCATCAAGAAAAGGCAATGTTGTAAAAATCAGGAAAGGATATGTCTTTAACTGTTGATAAATGAGTAAAAATCAGGTATGATTGATTTGCAAAGCACGACTAAAGGGAATAATATGAAAGTGGGTAGGAAAAAATGGTGAAAAAATTAAGATGTTATTTATATACAAGGGTATCCACGGAAATACAAGTGGGTGGATATTCGCTTGAAGCCCAGAAAGAACGGCTGCGCAAAGAAGCGGAACATCGTGGCATGAAAGTAGTTGGCGAGTACAGCGATGAGGGAAAATCCGGAAAGAATATAAAAGGCAGGCCGGAGTTCCAGAAAATGCTTAATGACATCAAAGACGGAAAAGACAAAGTTGACTATGTGCTTGTATTCAAGCTGTCCAGATTTGGACGTAATGCGGCAGATACCCTTAACAGCCTGCAGTATATGGAAGACTTTGGCGTGAATCTTTTATGCGTCGAAGATGGGATAGATTCTGCTGGCGCTGCTGGTAAATTGATGATTTCCGTTTTGGCAGCAGTTGCGGAGATTGAGCGAGAGAACATCAAGGAGCAGACGATGGCGGGACGGCAGCAAAAAGCCCGTGACGGCAAGTGGAATGGCGGCTTTGCCCCTTATGGCTATAAGCTCGTCCACAAAGACGGGGAAAAAGGGAAAGTCCTTGAAATTGATGAAAAAGAAGCAGAGCTTGTACGGCTGATATATGATAAATTCGTAAATACAAACATGGGGGCAAATGGAATCGCAAAATGGCTGAACGAGCATGGATATACAAAGACTGTCCGTCAGAATGGCACAATGCCGACATTGAGCGCACATTTTGTAAAACTGGTGCTGGATAATCCTGTGTATATGGGAAAAATTGCTTATGGGCGGCGTAAGACAGAGAAAATTGATGGCACAAGGAATGAGTTCCATATTGTAAAGCAGGCTGAGGACGCATATGAGATTTACGACGGTATACACGAAGCAATCGTCACGGAAGAAATGTGGTACGAGGCTTATGCAAAACGGAAAGTCACAGGCATAAAACATGAAAAAACGCACAGTATAGGGCATTACCATATGCTGTCGGGATTGGTAAGATGCCCGGAGTGCGGAGCAAAAATGTATGGGGTTGTAAACAGGAAGAAAAAGAAAGGCTCCGATGAGTTTTATAAAGACATGTGGTATTATAAGTGCAAGAACCGTATAAAAGTTGAAGGAAAACCATGCTCATACAAAACCAATATTCGTCAGGACCAGCTGAATGCGGAATTGATTGCACTGGTTAGATGGATAGTTAATACGTCAAATTATAAAGAGCAGGTAATAGCGGCTGCTGATGGAAAAAATGACACACTGGAAGAATTGCGGGCAGAAGAAGAACGGTTACAAGCAGAGCGGAAGAAAGTGGAAAGCAGGAAGAAAAAGCTACTTGCAAAAATTGGAAGCATGGATGCTGACGATGACTTGTACGATGAGCTGTGCGAAGATTATATGAAGATTGTGCGTGATTTAACAGAGCAGATAGCTAAAATAGATGCAAATCTTGTGCGTAACCGCCTAGTTAAAGAAAAGGCGGAGAAGCAGGCATTTTCAAAAGAGCGGTATTATAGGGTTCTGGACTGGATGATGAACAATATTGAAGAACTGCCAGAAGAAGACCAGAAGGCCGTGATGGAAACATTTATCGAGCGTATTGAGATTTTTCCAAACAGGGAGGAACATGGCAGATGGCTAAAATATGTAAGGCTTCAATTTCCTTTGGAACGTGATGGGGAACGTTCTGACGAGATTTGGTTTAAAGACTCGGCAGATGAGCTTACAGAAAATGATATACCAATTCCCTACCCCATCGAACAACAGTCGAAAGTATCGTGTTGCTTTCAAAACTTAAATCGGATAAACATATTGATGTGGAATTAGAGATGGATGAACTTGATTTGACGGCGGCGGAGAGTAAAGCAACTTATGAGGAAATCAAGGATTATGTTCTGAAGCAAAGCGGATTGATAGTCAGCAACTTGTATATCGCACAGGTAAAGCAGAAATGTGGGATTATTGAGAGAGAAAATTATAACCTGCCGAAATCAGAAAATACCAGACAGCCGAAATGCCCACCAGAGAAAGAAAGGGTCATTAGGGAGGCATTGAAATATTTTAAGATGATTTTATAACTTGCTGAACAGGAGGTTAAGTATGGCAAAAGATTTAACAAATTCAAGATTAGACAGGCAAAATATATTGAATAATGAAATTGCCATAGACGCAATACAACAGAAGTCAGGAATAGACGGTATTTTATGGGATGGTAAAATCTTTGTAACTCGTGAAATGACAGCTAATTTTTTTGAAGTTGATATAAGAACAATTAGCCGTTATTTGGAACAAAATGGAGAAGAACTTTCTGAAAATGGCTATCAGGTGCTTCGCGGGAAGAAATTAAAAGCTTTTTTAGAATCTGCAAAAGATTTTGGTAAGGACATTTGTGTCCCTACCAAAACAACAGTGCTTGGAGTGTTTGATTTTCGAGCATTTTTAAATATGGCCATGCTTTTATCTGAAAGTGATAAAGCAAGAGCATTGCGACAGTTGATGCTGGATATAGTTATTGATCTTATTAATCGTAAAACAGGCGGCGGAACAAAATATATCAATCAGAGGGATAAAGACTTTGTTTTTTCCTCTTTGCAAGAAGATAATTACCGTAAGCAATTTACGGATGCGTTAAAAGATTATGTGGAAGATAACCGATACAAATATGCTCATTTTACTGATATGATATATGTGAGCATATTTAAGGAAAAAGCAAAAGAATATAAGAAAATTTTGGACTTGAAAGCAAATGATAAGGTTCGAGATACTTTTTATAGCGAAATATTGGATATTATCGCAGCCTATGAGAGCGGTCTCGCTAATGCTATAAAGTGCGAATATGAACAGGTGGGCCATGTTTTATCACAACAAGAAGTGGAAGAATTGTTTAGACGTTTTGAAAACATGGCACTGTGGAAGCCATTAATCCAACGCGGACGAGTGAAAATGGCAAGTCGTGATATGGCACTAAGGGATGCCTTCCATTATCAATTATCAGAGTATATACAACCTCTTGATAAAGATGAATATCAGAAATTTTTGGGTGCTGCCGGAGATGAATTGGACAAGTTGATGCAGGAAAATCAAGAAGTTTTACGCAGATTGAAGGAGCGTGATTAAATGGACGGAATCATTTATTTAACGCTCGGACAAGCAGAGATAATACATAAAAAGACAATCAGGTATAGTGGTGGTGGGATCTATGAATCTCTGGATATCGGAAAGCTGGACAGTGTTTTGCAACATATACAAAACGATGAATATTATCCGACATTTGTGGATAAGCTGACACATTTATTCTTTTGCACCTGTGAATTTCATTGTTTTGCTGACGGCAATAAAAGGCTTGCAATCACCTTATCATTACAATTTCTATTATTTAATGGGTACATGGGAATTGCAAGGAATTTTATGTCAATTACAGAAAATATCAGTTATCATGTTGCAGCAGGAAAAATAAGTAAAGAACTTCTTCATAAAATAATGACAGCTATTATGGACGGTACATATGAGCAAAATGAAACGCTTAAAATTGAGATAATGAATGCTATTGCAGAGTAGTTTATAAGTAGGAAACTAAGAGAATAATTATTGCGATAGCAAGGGGCAGTAGCTTGGACAACGAAAAATATGTAGAGATGGTTGCCTTATTATCCCTGAAAACAGGTCAACCTAAGTTAGAAGTTATGATGGAAGTGGATTCTGATAGTAATTACACACCAGAGAAACATGCCACGTATCAAAAGATTAAAGCGTATGTGAAGAACATATATGGTGTGAATGAGCATACTTCTTATATTGCACAGGTTAAGCGGATGTTTGGTCTGGATATAGACGAGAATTATAATAAGTCCAAGAAAGAGAATTTAGAGGTAAAACAATGTCCGCAGGGGAAGGTGGAATATATTAAGGATGCATAGAGGCATTTTGGTATGATATAATAGACTTAATGTTTGATGATGAGATGAAAATAAGATAGGAACAAGGAGGATAAAAATGGCAACAGTAATTACGTTTATAAATATGAAGGGTGGAGTTGGAAAGACTACTCTTGCGGTAAATGTGGCATATACATTATCAAAGATAGAAAATAAGAAGGTATTGTTAATTGATATGGATCCACAGATGAATGCAACACAATATACACTTACTGAATCACAGATGGAGGAAATATTAGCAGATAGAAATAAGTCAGTTTATGGTTGCTTGTCTCCAGACTATCAAGCTAATTCTGTATTAGAGAAATATGAGCAGAGAAAAGAAGAAAAATGGATTTTTAATATAGAAAATACCTTTGATATCATTCCATCCAGTTTGGATATTATGACGTTGAATCTTGCGCAAGGTCCATATAAATTAAAGCAGTATATACAGAACGATTTAGGGGGAAAATATGATATCGTGATAATAGATTGTCCTCCTACAATTTCGGAGTATACAAAAGTTTCTTTGTTGGCATCAGATATGTATTTGGTTCCTATGAAGGCAGAACCATTATCCGTATTTGGTCTTCCAATGTTAGAAAATTATGTAAAGGAAACGATACAAAAACAATTTGAGCATGAAATAAAATTTGTAGGAATAGTATTGAATATGGTTATACCTTCAAGATTACTTTATAAAAAGAATAAACCAATTATACAAAAGAAATGGAAGTTAAAGCTTTTTCAAAATGAATTAAAGCAATGTGAAGATATAGTAAAAGGATTAGATTCTGAATTGTCAAATGAAAAATATATATTAAATATGAGTGATATCAATGTAGTTAATCAGATTAAAAATATAACTAAGGAATTAGTTCAGAAAGGTAGGTTATAATTATGAAAAGGGAAACAAAGGAAGCATTATATTCTCTTTTGGATTTAATGGATATGTTAGGAAGTATTGAATTTATAAATATGGATATAGATAAAGCTAACAGTATTAGAAAAGAGGTTTTGGATGTTATTGGAGAAAAGAAAGAAGTAACTATTCTTGATAGTAGTACAGAAGAATTGCTAGGAATTCTACCTATGATTTTGTTAGATTCTAATAAGTTTCCTTCTGCAAAAGAGATATTAAAATTTGCTGAAAAATGTTTAAATATTGAAATAAAAAAATATTGGTTAAAACGTTCTAGAGCAGAAGCCGCAGGAATTGTACTTAATGAAGTATATGAGCAGAGTCCAGAACAATTTAACAAATTTTTGAAAGCATGGAGTAAATTTAGTTGCGACTCTAACTCTTGTCCTGAAAATAACCAACAAATACCTGATGAAAAAGGATTTATGGAATCTTGGTTTGAATTTTTTGATAGTTATAAAGGTGTTGATTGATGGAAATATTTGGTTATGAATTAGAAGAAGAATTTAATGCAATAACACATTTTATAGAAGAAAAATACGGGATTATTATAAGATCCAAAGAACAGTCTGTTAATTTTACAAAAAAAGCACTTACTTTTATGATGACTATCAAAGTTTGGAAAAAGCATATGGCTCCTATTTTTCAGAAAGTACCTAAAACTGAAACATATTTTCAAGAAATGTTGTCAAATGCAATTCATATTATTTTACTTGGTAATATTGATATGAAGATACCTGCATTAATAATGTTGCGAAGAACACAAGAATTAATTTTGGCGTATTTGTATTATAGTGAACATCCTGTAGAATTATTTAAAAAAGAAATGGATGATAATTCAAGGCCTGTTAGTGGTTTTAATGAATTAAAAGATTATATTAAAAATTATCCATATTCTATGAAGTATAATATAGAGGATGTGAAAGTACAAGAAATTGCTAATAAGGTTATTGATGATTGGACTAGACAATATAGAACGTTATCAAATTTTGTTCATGGAACTAACAGTAATTTTTTTCAAAAGACAGAATATGTAGATGGATTTAAATTTGTAAAAAAGGATATAAACTTTTTAGCAAAACAAGTAGAGATTTTATCAAGTATTGTAAATACTTTGCTTATAATTTTCTATTTTGAAGAATATGTAAAATTTGATGAAAATACAGAGAAGAGTTTGATAAGAAGTGCAATATCTAATGATTTAGGATATAAAAAGAGCGTGGCAGAAGTATTGGAAGAGATATAGATTATATTCACAACTGAGCCACTATAACAGCCAACCTTGAAAGAAGCAGTTGTTGCAAAAATCATCTGGATGAAAAAGATCTTTGAGCAATGGGACAGCTTGTATGGAAGTGTCTCTCATAAGCAAGCCGTTAATAAGGCAACAGATGAATATAAAGCAAGAACTATCAGCGATGTAGAAGAGGATTATTTGAACTGTATAAAAGTATTAGAACAAAAGACAGATAAGAAATAAAAAGATATGTGATTTGGTTTGGACTACGGTGAATATGTTGAGACTGTGTGCCTCTTGAGCAACCGAAAACCTAAGCCCGATTCTTACGTTGACTTAAGTATCAATATGGAAGATTACCATAGAATTAAGAACGAAGAAAAATAAAACATAATAAACCGAACTTACAGAAGAACTGTTAACACGATGAAGTGTTGGCAGTTCTTTTTTTGCGAGTAACGAGGAAAGTGCCGTGCTTGCACGGGCATTTGACGAGTACCGCGACAGTTTTGGAACTTGTTTCCAAGCATATGTAAGGGAGGTGATGCCGTTGGGCTGTGGAACACAATTTCTCGGATGAATCTATATCCGATACAAGGTCTGTGAATCTAATCTAAAACAAGGCAAATCTAAGGAGGCAATATTATGGCATTTAAGAAATTCAGAAAAATAAAAGTATATGAAGCAAGCGGCTACAACTATAAAAGAACACCATCCATCATCCTCAAAGGAGATTGGTTGAAAGAAACCGGATTTGATGTGGGTGGTCTGATTCAGGTGGAATGTGAGAATGGAAAGCTGATTATCACTCCGAGAGAACTGGAAATGGTGGAACATCATGCTCCGTGTGGTCAGTGCATGATGGCAGCGGAAGATTGTAAGTATTATGGCAAGAAGGGGAGAAAATGATTATGGCAAAGATTATTGTATTAGGTGCCATGAAGGGCGGAGTCGGCAAGTCCGTCTCCACCTTCAATCTGGCATATTCATTGAGAAAATTAGGAAAGAATATTTTGGTGGTGGATTTTGATAGTTCTGCGAATATTACCAGATGTGTAGTAGAGGATATGAAAATTATTGAAATCAGTATAGGCGACTTGATGATGAATCAGATGGGCGAAGAAGAACAGCCGAATCCGGCTGAGTACATTATTAACAGAAATGGAGTTGACTTTATACCATCATCAAAAGTTCTGTCAGTGGTAGATGCGAAGCTGAGATTGAAAATGGGTGCAGAGAAGATTCTGGTATGTATTTTGGAACCATTGCGAGAGGAATACGATTACATTTTGATTGATACATGTCCATCATTAAACACATTAACAATCAATGCGCTTGCCGCTGCAGATAAAGTCATTATAGCGGCAAATCTTCAGTTCTGGGCAATGGTAGGACTGGAAGACTTCTTTTTAACTGTTAAGAAGATTAAGAGCCGTGTCAATTCAAAATTGTATGTGTCCGGTATTCTTCTGACCATGTGTGAGGAAAGAACCAATCTTTGTAAGGTAATCACTGACGAAGTGGCAGAGGTATTCAATGGGAAACTGCGTATCTTTGACAGCAAGATTCCAACTACGGTAAAAGTCGGAGAATCCGTGTATTATGAAGAACCATTTTGCAGATGAAAACTAATGCACCAAAAAGAAAAGTATTTCAAGATGCAGTGGACTTAATTAGTCCAGAAAATATTGTAGACAATGGACAGGCAATGATTTCTGTGGAGAAGATTATGGAATGACTGGACGCAACATTGCAAGGTACATGAGATTGAACCAGACCACAGATCAGATAAAGGAAATGGTGGATGATGGTGCAATGGCAATGGTGGCAGCAGTGGAATTGTCTTATTTTTCAGAAGAGGAACAGGGACAGGTTTGTAAGGTTCTGGATGAGCATGGAGGGAAAATAAACACTGTTCAGGCAGTGGAGCTGCATAAAGAAGCCGGTTTTCTTACAGCGGATAAGGTGAAAGATATTCTGGTAGGAAGCACAAAAGAAAAGCCGGTATCGGACGCAAAGATGTTTGCTCAGATAAAGAAAAAATATTTTAAGGGTAAGTCCACGGATGAAATTATGGAAGTTTTGGAACAGGCATTGACCACATGGTTTGCCAGAGAGGGGGAAGTGAATGTTTGATACAAGACAGTTTGAGAAAATTAATCCTCAGTATTTCAACATTATTATGTTGAGTGAGCATGATGTGACGGTGCAGTCCAGAAATACTGGACATTACTGGTATCTACATAATACAGATTATCCGGCAGAAGGGAACTGTGTGATATTTCATAAACATAAAGCATCACATCCATATCATCTGCATGGGAGAGCAGGAACATTGCCAAAGGCGGTACGGAGTATTAAGAAGCATGATAGGTGGCAAATGAGTGGGAGAAAATAAAAGAATAAAAAAATGGACTTACAAGTTGAACTTATAAGTCCGTTTTTTGTACAACATATGATTACAATAGATTATATGAGTGGAATTAGTATTCTTGAAACAAATATTATTACTGTGCACACTTTTTGTAGATTTGTGTACACTTTTATGATATACTATCTCTTGTCTGGCTGTTTTGAATTTGAGGGGATAGATATGGATGAAAGAAATTTTAGATTATGGATGGAAGAAAATAAAAATTATCACACAGCAAGAACATATACTGCAAGATGTATTAGGGTTGAAAACGAAATGGGAATAGATCTTGATGAGCAGTATAAAGAGGATGAAGGTAATAGCCTAATGCAGAAATTAAAATATTCACGAAAGGAATCACGTGAAGGAACACCACCGCAGTGCGGAATCGTATTTGATATTGATGTTGATGTCTATTCAGGAATGCATTCATTAAGAGCTTCGGTGAAAAAATATTTTGAATTTTTGCAACAGGAGAAGAAGTGCTGAACTTACGGATGGAAGAATAGTGGTAATTAGATAGTATTATAAAAAATTGAAACCATATTCTTCTATAGCAGTTCGATATTTATACCGTGTTGCTGATACGAGACTAATTAAGTGGTCGTTCCATTTATACAAAGATATAGGAGTGTGATAGCAGTATGGATCAGTTGAATATTTTTGCGATGACAGGATCGAATGATACCTTCAGTGACATATGCGCAAAACTAGGATGTGAAAATAATGCCCCTGCTTGGCCGGATGACTTCGGTAGAGCAATAACTAATTATATGAAGGATAATAATATTTCAAAGATTCGAACGCTAAGTTTGTTTTCTGGTGCTGGCGGTTTAGATATTGGATTTCATGATGTAGGATTTGACATTATTGAATCTGTTGAAATTGAAGAAAAGTTTTGCCAAACATTAAAACTAAATTCAGGCGAGGGAAAAAGATTCGATAATTCAAAAGTCAATTGTATAGATATTAGAGAATATACAGGAGAACATCTAGGAAATATAGATTTCATAATTGGAGGACCACCGTGTCAGACTTTTAGCGCGGCAGGAAGAAGAGCAAACGGTGTACTTGGAACAACGGATGCAAGAGGTGTTCTTTTTAGAGAATATGTTAGGTTGCTTCAAGAATTATCCCCGGTAGGGTTCTTGTTTGAAAATGTATATGGCATCATTGGCGCACAGGGTGGCGAGGCTTGGAAGGAAATACTCGATAGTTTTTCAGAAGTGGGGTACAAGCTATATTATCGTATAGTAGATGCTGCAGATTATGGTGTTCCACAACATAGAGAGCGTTTAATAATTGTCGGACTTAAAGATGGAGCGTTCAGATTTCCCAGACCTACGCATGGTCCGGATTCTTTGGATGATGAGCAATTTTATAATGCAGAAACGGCTATAGCAGGTGTTCTTTTATCTGATGATGAAAATAAATCTGGAATTGGAGGAAGATATGGTTCGTTATTAAATGATATTCCACCAGGACTTAATTACAGTTTTTACACAGAGGAGATGGGTCATCCAAATCCTGTGTTTGCATGGAGATCGAAATTTTCAGATTTCCTATACAAGGCAGACCCTAATACACCAGTTAGAACCATTAAAGCATCTGGAGGAGCATATACCGGACCTTTTCATTGGAACAATAGATTTTTTGCCTATCCGGAATATAAGCGATTACAGACATTTCCAGATGACTATGAAATTAGTGGAACAAAGCAAATTGCTGTTAAACAGATTGGAAATTCGGTTCCTCCTCAACTGGCAAGAATGATGGCTCTTGCAATAAGACAGCAGGTGTTTAATACGCAGTTTCCTTTTACACTCTCGTTACTGGATGACAGTGAAGAACTGACATTTAGAAAAAGAAAAAGGCAATTGACAGCTGTTTATCAGAAAAAAGCACAGATGGCAATTGAATTTATTAAGGAGAATCATGTTGTGCTGCCAGACTCACACAAATATTATTGCAGTATGGCAGACAATTTCAGATTTAAAGAGGTTAAAAAAGCAGAAGCAGAATTTGAGATTGATGTAACGTGGGGAGATACCCTTGATATAGCAGTCAAACCTATAAAAAATGCTCTTAATGAACCTGCAATTTTGATTAACATTGTTCCAAATGGAACAAATTGGAATCTTGGAGTTAATAAAGTCCGCCTAATGGCTTATGCAGACCAAATAAAAGCATTTACCGTTGCATGGAAGGCTTTTGATCATGAGCTGATTATCAATTCTATCAAGGCGGATATTGTTCAATTAAATGGATATTATCAGTATGTTCCTATGTTAAAGTGTGAATGTGATCTGAACAGTAACATTAATTATGGGGATATTTTATCAAAGGTTGTTTCCGGTGAGTTGGTTAGAGAATTGGTATCTTCACAAGAATTAGCTCATTGCTGGAATATAGCAGAGGATGAATTAATTGAAGTTGCACAATTTTTAAGAAACTTGGGTTATGAGATAAGAAATCATGTGACTAATCCACAAATTAAGGACGAAAATTGGTTAATTCCATATTCGTTCCCTACACTTACACCGCAGAGCGTGCAACTTAGAAAGAGGGTTATATAAATGAGTTATAGTGAACAAAAAGAAATACATTTGGACGTGTATCTAGACCGACAAGAATTGCATATGAGCGACGTGGTTAAGACTTATTATGAAGGAATGCAGTCTGCCGCTGCAAAAGCAAGATATGAAAAGATAAAAAAGACATTATCTACGGATTTCTTGCAGAAAAAGCTTGATGGACTAGATTCTGTTGATTTTTCCGAACTGTCTATTAGAAATCGACAGTTGCTTGAGGCTCTGGTAAATGGTGTTTCTAGTGAAAAAGGAAGAGGATTATTGGGAGTTGCATTTCTTCAGCTAGTTGTGAAAACAATAACTCCAGAACAAAGTGTAAGGCTGCATAAAAGTTCAAATCAAAGAGGCAACTTTTCATGGCAAGATGGTATCTCAATGAGAACCTTGAACTCTAAATACACTGGCAAATTTTTAAAAGATAATGGCCTTCTTAATTCAAATAAGTTTGGGTCATTCATGACAAGAACATTGGCTGAGAATTATCCCTTTTCAAAGTTATATAAGGCAGAAATACGGGGACCATTTAATGAATGGATAGATATAGTTGATGCAATTGAAGACAATACTATGCCGGCAGAATTGGCACTTTCATATTTGATGCTTTTGTTAAAAAGAAATGCAGATGCCTTTAAAAAATTAGCAAACGATACAATCGAATTAGCGAGTGTTTATAAAAAACGAACTTTTGAAAATATTAAATGTTTGCTGAAATTATTTTACGATTCTACCTATGGAAGGGCGAGGGCCTTTGAAGTAGTAATGCATGGACTTATGCAAGCAAAATCAGAGATAGATGCAATTGGGGACTGGGAATTAGTACCATTATCTCAGATGCGTTCTGCGAATAAGAAACATGGAAATGTTGGGGATATTGAATTATCTTCTGACGAGATAATTGTTGAGGCTTGGGATGCAAAGTATGGAAAGACTTATTTGTTAGACGAATTAGACGAGTTAAGGGATAAGTTGATAGATAACCCTGGCGTAGAGGTGGCAGGGTTCGTTGCTGATAGAGATGTAGATAAAACAGATGAGATTTTAGATAAGATAGCGGATATTTCATCTGATACATCAACAGAAATTATTCTTTGTTCATTTGATGAATGGGTAGAAATGCAAACAAATGGTTTATCAGCTGAGGAGAAGGATGATATTGCTGACAAATGGTTAATGGCTGTTGTAGAAACATTTGCTTTGAAACGGTCTGATTTTGCACCTATAGAAGAACCGAGCGATAAATGGTTAATGGATATATCAAAGTTACTTATTGAGTAAGGAGGAATTATACTATGTCGAGTAGAAATAGAGATAATACACATTTGGACGTATACTTGGACAGATATGAGCTTCATCAGAATAATGTAGTAACAACATATTACGAAGGTTTTCAGAATGCTGCTACTCAACAGAGATATGAAAAAATTAATACGGCATTATCTAATGGTTATTTATATGATGTCATGAAAAAACTTCCGGATATTGACTTTGCAGAGCTTTCTGAAGAAAATAAGACATTACTTAAACGTTTAGTAAACGGAATTACAAGTGAAGTTGGCAGGGCATTAGTTGGCGTTGCGTTTCTTCAATTGACAATCAAAAGTATTGCCCCAGATCAGAGTATAAGATTACATAAAGGAACTACAAGAAGAGGATCGTTTTCATGGGTCGACGGAATATCAATGAGAACAATTGATTCTACATATAGTACTCCGTTTCTTAGAGAACAAGGACTTTTAAATGTCAATAAATTTGGTGTATTCATGACGAGAAGTTTGGCAGAGAACTACCCATATTCAAAATTGTACAAGGCAGAAATGAGAGGACCTTTTAAAGAATGGATTGATATTGTTGATGCCGTTGAAGATGAAAGTTTACCAGCTGAACTTGGGCTATATTATTTGATGGCTCAGTTAAAAAATAAGTCTGACGCATTTAATTCTATGGCAGATGAAGCTGTTGATTTAGCAATTAAATATTCAGACAAGTCCTTTGATGGAATATCCAAGTTTATGAAGCAGTTTTTCAACCAGACGGATTATTCTGCAAGGGCATTTGAAATAGTAATTCATGGATTTATGCAGGCAATGGAAGAATCGCACTTGCTTGGAGATTTGGATTTAGTTCCAATGTCACAGATGAGATCCGCAAATAAGAAACACGGAAATATTGGTGATGTAGAGCTTAAAGATGGTAGGGTTATTGTTGAAGCTTGGGATGCAAAATATGGAAAGCCATATCTCAGAGATGAACTGGAAGAATTGAGAGACAAAATTCTGACATCTCCAGGTGTAAAAATTGCGGGATTTATTGTTGATTGCGATGTTGATCGTAGAAGAGACGTGGTTAGCAGAGCAGAGGAAATATCTCTTGAAACCGGGGTTGAGATACAGCTATTTTCATTTGATGAGTGGATTTCTTATCAAACTAAAAGAATTGCAAAATCAGAGTTAGATAAAGTGGCAGCGAGATGGCTGATTGCAGTTGTTGAATCCTTTGCACAGAGAAGATTGGAAAAAGCTCCTATAGACGAGCCATGTGAAGAGTGGGTTGCAGATCTCATTAAAAAATTAAAATAAAAAGAAGGTATCGAATTGAAGAAAGATATAACAGCGGTTTCTCTGGAGCCGGAGGAATGGATGTGGGTTTTGAAAATGCCGGAATAAAGGTTTTATTGGCAAATGAAATTGATAAAATGGCTTCAAAAACATTTATTGAAAATCATCCTGATACAAAAATGATTGTTGATGATATAAACAATATTTTTCCTATGTTAGAAGAATACAAGGGAGTAGATATTGTGTTTGGAGGTCCTCCTTGTCAAGGTTTTTCGGTTATTGGAAAAATGGATCCGGAAGATATTAGAAGTCAGTTAATATGGTCTTTTCTCAAGGCAGTTGAAATTATTCAGCCACGTGCATTTGTAATGGAAAATGTGAAGGCGTTAGCAGCAATTGCAAAATGGAAAAATGTGCGAGAAGAATTTATCGCAAAAGCAAAAGAATTAGGATATGGCTGTATTCCTTTTGTTGTCAATGCTGCTGAATATGGAACTCCGCAAAAAAGAGAACGAGTTTTTTTATTGGAATTAGAGGAGTGGAAGAGTTTGGAGATAAGCTTCTTGAATTACTATATAAGCAAAAGAGTAAAGCACCAACGATACGAGAACTATTCAAGGATTTAGGTCCAGCAGGAACAGATAAAAATCCTAAGACATGTAACGCAAAGATTACATATGCTGAGAGACCAGTTATGCGAAAAATACCATATGATTGTTTGATGTTCAATGGTATTGGAAGACCAATAGATCCAGATGGTTATTCAAGGACAATTACCGCTTCACAAGGGGGCAACATGACGCTAATTGTTGATGAAGAGTTTTTGCATAATCCAGATGCAAATAATTGGATTCAGGAATATTATGAAAAATTAGTTTCTCATGAAGTGACACCAAAGTTTGGTGAAGCACCGGAAAGATTACGAAGATTAACGATAAACGAGACTCGAAGAATTCAAACATTTCCAGAAGACTATGTTTTCTGTGGCGCAAAAACAAGTGTTTATAAACAGATTGGAAACGCAGTTCCTTGTAATATGGCTAAAGCGGTAGCAATTGCGGTGTCGGAATATTTGAATAGTTGATATCAGCCCGAGGAGGATTGACTCCTCGGGCGTTTTATCTTAAAATAAATTTACAAAACAACAAACGAAACAAGCTTGACAAAATAATAAAAATATGTAAAATCCTGTTTTTGACAGTAGTATGGGCAATGAATCGCTGTAACCCTAGTATTTATGCGGGCTACAGCGATTTCGGTTTCAGAAATGAAATATGGTAATTTATTCCCTGCCTTTACTTCTTTTTTGGATTCCCCTCATCTTCTGCCTGGTGATAAACTGATAGTCCGTGCGGAAGCCGCAGGCTTCGTGCAAGGCGTCTGTCAGTTTAGAGCGTTTATAGAGCGGCATATACCCCTGCTCCTCCACATCTGCAAAATCCATCTCCCGGAGCGTCTTCAAAATCTCTTCGCAGGTATAGCCGCTTCCCAGCTTTTTTTCCAGGATCCGGTAGACAAGAAGCGCGAGAAAGCAGGTCAGGAAATGTGCCTTGATCCGGTCTTCCAGCCGCACAAATGCAGGCCTGGCTTCAAAGTCCGTCTTCATGATGCGGAAACATTCCTCTATCCGCCATCTTCCTTCGCTGACTTTCAGGATGGGGGCCACATCATCATCCAGCAGGTCGGTACATACGGCATACAGCCCGTCATATCTGGCTTCTTCCGCTATCTTTTCTTCATCCAGATAATACTGGATGCCGGCTGCCTCGCCGTCCTTTGTGGCAGCCATCTTCCCCACGAACCGGGCCGGGTCATTAGGGTTCTTTCTTTCTGCCTTCCTCTTCCCGGATGCCACCATTTTTTCGGCGCGTTCCACCTGTCTCCTGCGGATCTCCTTCTGATAAGCGGCATATCTGGGGGAGTAGGTGATGATCAGCCTTTGGTGCAGCTTTTTGGTCGTATAAGGGCAGTCTTTATAGAAAAGGCCGTCTTTTTCTTCCCCGATTTCGGACAGGTCTACCGGCTTGTCATCAGAAAGCCGTTTAAAGCCTCCGCCGTTAAGCGCCCATTCCCTGTCTTCGGCAGGCAGCTTTTTCATGGATTGTGTCACGATGAACGACCTTTCCCCCATATGGTTGAACTCACGGTTGCCTTCCGAGCCCAGCCCTGCATCACAGCAGTAAATAAATTTGGAGTGGCCGAATTTCTGGAGGATTGTTTTTTCCAATGGTTTAAGGGACTGCTGCTCGTTCTGGTTTCCCGGAAAGATGGAGAAGGCCAGGGGTATCCCATCTCCGTCCGTGAACATTCCCATCTGTACGATGGGGTTCGGGCGGTGTTCCTTGCTCTTCCCATACCTTTTTGCCCCGTCTTCCTGCTCAATTTCGAAGTAATAGTTCGTGCAGTCGTAATAAAGGATCCCGTCATTCCGGTCTGTCAGGAAGTTGCTGTTCTTGAAGGCCTCCGATTGTATAAAGTCGCATTCCTCTGCAAGGACATCCAGGGCGCGGTAGACGTCATGCCCTTCATAGGAAGGCTTTTCGAGATAGTCCATTGCCGCCCTGTAAGAGGCACGCTTGCTTCCGGGTTCCAGTATCCTGGTGTATATCAGGCCAGACAGGATGGCATTGAGGTCATACCGGAACTTATGCCGTTCCCGGATCTTCCTGCAGGCCCGGTCAAATCCGAGCCCGTAATAAACAGACTGCAGGAAAAGGTATCCGCCCTTATAAAGCTTTTGGCGGTTGTAATCCAGCTGCCTGTCGGCATGGAACGGGATAAGGACCGTCCTGGCCTCATTTTCCTTTTTATACTTTTCGGTCTCCAGCCTTGCCTGTTCCCGTGCCCATGCCATTACATCATCACGGGTCGGGCCGTGGTCTTTGAGCAGGTCGTTAAGGGTTCCGAGCTTACGGACAACAGAGGATGTGCTTACACCTTTTTCATTGATGAAGCCTTTCGTTATGTAAAATGATTCAGAATTTTTAGATTTCGATGTAGTAACTCTCATATGCTACCTCCGTCCTCTTATCATAACATATATTGCTATATATTACAATATAATAAAACGAAATAATTGACAAAAAAATACAGGCTTTATGCGGCCTGTAGGTATTTTTCTTATTTTGGAACTGTTAAAGACCCGTGATTTTTATGAATATAAATATTATATCGAAATACTTACAGTTTCTGCGTAAAAGCAACAACTACACACAAGATGATTTGGCAAAAGAATTAGGCATATCAAGGCATGGAGGTGTTATAATAGGACTAAATTAAGAGAAGCCCAGTAAAATCACAATGTCATGATGCTGGGGTCAAAAGCCCTCGAAATAGAACCTTGAAAATTTAATATTTTACAGTAAATACAAGCATTCCATCGCTTTATAAGTTATAATAGTAATAACTTCTGAAAGGTGGTATGTTCTATGTCTTTTAAAACAAATGATTATCAGCAATTATCATTAGATGATAGTTTTATTGCTCTTACTGAACGCGAAAGAAAAGCTTTGGAAAAATCATGGGCGAAGATTTTTGCTGATGAAATTTTTCCATCTATAGATGAAGAACGCTTTTCTGTCCTGTACTGTGATAAAGCATCCAGACCTAATACACCTGTAAACGTTATTATCGGTGCGCCCATCATCAAGGAACTTTTTGATTATTCTGATGATGAAATCGTTGAGAATCTGATGCTTGATCTCCACCTTCAATACGCGTTGCATACCACAAGCTTTGCAGAACAGCCGATATCAGACAAAACCCTGAGCCGTTTCCGTAAAAGATGCTATGACTATGAGACACTTCATGGTGTGGACTTATACCACGACTGTGTAAAAGATCTCAGCGGTAAAATCGCTAAGATAATGAAACTGAATGGACGCATACGCCGTATGGATCCCATGATGATAGAAGCTAACATCCGTTTTCTGAGCCGTATGGAGCTGGTCTATACCTGTATATCCAAACTGGTTGTTTATCTTACAAAGAAGCAGCCAGATATGGTGCCTGAGCCGCTAAAGCATTACGCAGACCCGAATGATTATAACCGTATCTTCTATCATCAGAGAAATGATGACATGGAAGCAATTATTCAAACCTTGCTGGCAGACAGTGACTGTTTGCTGGAACTGTGCAAAACAGATTTTGAAGAAACGACAGAATACCAGCTTTTTGTCAGATGCCTTTCTGACCAGACAGTTGTTGAAAATGATAAACGTCGTCTGAGGGCCAAGGAAGATGGCACCATGAATTCATCGGCACTTCAAAATCCATCTGATCCGGATGCCGCTTACAGAAACAAATCTGGCAAGCCATACAGAGGATATGCCGCAAACATAGAAGAAACGGTTGGCAAGAATGGCTCTGTAGTGACGGATTATCAGTTTGATAAAAACACTCATACGGACAGTCATTTCCTTCAGGAATCTCTTTCAGCAATGGAAAAGCCTGAAGAAGAAATCATTCTGGCTACAGATGGCGGTTATGATGGCCAGGACAATGCAGCTCTCGCGAAAGAAAAGAATGTGGAACTGGTAACTGCCGCACTAATTGGCAAAGAAGCAGCGGATGCTTTGGCTGATTTTGAATTCAATGAAGATGGAACGCGTCTTCTGAAATGTGCTGCGGGTCATGAACCGGCAAGCCAGTCTTATACCAAAACAACAAGGCAATGCAGAGTCTCATTTGACCGGAACCATTGTGTCGGCTGTCCATATCAGGATCAGTGCCGCCCCAAGATTTATAAAAAAGTTGCCACTTTTATTACCTCAAAAAATGCATCCAACAGAGCAAAAAGCCAGAGATATATGCAAGGTGAGGAATTCAGTAATTTAGCAAGGTTAAGAAATGGTGTAGAAACCATTCCGGCCAATATCCGAAAGAATTACCATCTTGACAAACTTCCAAGAGGTAAACAACGGGGTAAATTCTTTTTTGGAAGTAAAATAGCAGCCTTAAACTTCAGAAAGCTCTTTGGGTTCCGAAAGGGCTTGGGGAATTATGCGCAAAATCCGGTGTTGGCATAGAAATAAGCCAGAAGTACATCAACATATTCCAAGGCAATGAAGTCTTTTACAAAAAATCTACTGTAAAATATTAAATTTTCAAGGTTCTTGCAGAGTATCAAACATAGAAAACACTATGTTTTGACCTCAGTATCATGACATTGAGTAAAAAGTAGGTTTCAATATGCTTACAGGTAACTATTCAGCCTTACGAAAAATTTTCCCAAAAAAGTGACGAAATTTTTTCCGGCTGTTTAAAAAGTTATCCACAAAGCAGAGTCTGTCCTGCCTTTCTTTCTTGAAAAAATTTTATTTTCTGTCATGATTGTGGATAACTTTATGCAGATAAGGGCAACCTCCCTGTTTTTTGGACTTTATAAATGAATTTTTCCGGTATAAAACCGGCAGCATCCCTCTGTAAATCTGACGAATGTCCCAGGAGGCGCAGTTCGCATTTTTACGCTGTCTCTGCTACAATAAAGGTACAGAAAATATCAGTGGGGAGGCGTTCCGGTTTGGGCGGCAATTACGAAAAAAGCATTTATAACCAGCTCATGGAAGTGATGGGGCGCCTTGACGCGGTGGAAAAGGATCTGCGCGTTGAAAAGGCGGAGCATAAGGAAGATGTTGACCGCCTGAACACCCGGATCAGTGAACTGGCTTCAGAAAACCAGCTTCTGCGTGATGACAACGCGCGGCTTAAAAGCATCATCAATAATGACAGTTCTAACACTTCAAACCCACCCTCCACTGACCAAAAAGCAGGGAAGCCGGCCAATACTTATAATGGAAGGGAAAAGACCGGGCGCAGGGCAGGCGGGCAGAAAGGCCATAAAGGCATTACGCTTACAAAAGCGGATGTGGAAGAAAAGCCCAGGTCTGGGAAATGCCGCCACCAGGTCAGGGAGATCGGAAACCCGTCGGGCGGAAAGTATATCACAAAGTATGAGGTAGATTTAGACATTGCGCCGCTGGTCACGGAGATCCGGATCTATGCGGATGAAAAGGGGCGTTTCAACATACCGCCCGGATACCGCAGTGATGTGGTCTACGGACCTAACGTAAAGGCAATGGCTGTGGCATTATATAGTGAAGGCGTGATGGCAACTGAAAGGATTGCATCCTTTTTGGACGCTGCTGGGGGCAATGCCCTTGGGCTGTCAGCAGGGAGCGTGTACCATTTCTGCAGGCCTTTTTCTGGAAAAGCCCTGGGAAGCATTGCCCGTTTGGAAGAAGGACTGCTAAACCAACGGGTAGTGATGACGGATGCGACGGTAGTGACTGTAAATGGGGAGCAGAGTTATATCCGGAACTTCAGCATGGAGAAGGCGGTTGCCTACCGTGTGATGAAGGACAAGACCCTTGCGGCAATGGGGAAGCTCCGTTTTTTGTCGAAATTCACAGGGATCCTTGTGCATGACCATGAGACAGCCCTTTATCATTTTGGAACGGGGCATGGGGAATGCAACGCGCATATCATCCGATATCTTAAAAAGAACAGTGAAGAAAGTGGGAACAGCTGGTCAGGGGAAATGATATCCCTGCTGTGTGAAATGGACCGTGAGAGGAAACAGGCCATAAGCAGGGGGGATGTGGCATTCCCCGGAGGGCTGGTAATGGAATATGAAGAGAGATACAGGGAGCTGATCGCCAAGGGGAGGAAAGAAAACCCAAAGACAAAGTACAAGTATGCCCGAAAGGATGAAAAAAAGCTCCTGAACCGGATGGATAAGTATATGGGGAACCATCTGCTGTTCCTGCATGGCTTTGAGGTTCCCTTTGACGATAACATGAGCGAAAGGGACCTGAGAAAAGCCAAAAACCGCCAGAAGATGGCGGGAGGGTTCAGGAAGGAGAGCGGGCATGAGATGTACTGCAACATCTTGACGATTATAGAGACACTGAAACGGAGGAACATGCCAATACTGGAAAACATAAAAAAGCTGTTTATGGGAACACCGGCTATTTTTTAGCCGGTGCCAGATGCGTTGATTTTAAAGGGAAGGCTGAATAGTTACGCTTACAGCGGAAAAAGCAGGAAAGCGGTTGACAATGCGGCAGGAGCATGATAGATTATAGGTAATGAAAAGCTTCAGTGCTTTTGCGGCGACAGAGAGGAGCTACCCGTCCCGGCTTTGCGGGCAATACAAATACAAAGGTCGTCTCTGCCTATGGAGTATCATAGGCCTGCTCCCAGAATTGCAATTCAAAAAAAGAAATGTAATGCCTGAGCCTAACCGCTCAGGCAATTTCTTTATACGTTGGGAGGAAACATGAAGGACACAAGGCTTTTGCAGATTTTCCAAAGTGTAAAGGACACGATCTGCAAATATGATTATTATATCCATACTTCCAAAAAGATTATCCATCTGTCCAACACGGAAGATAAGATACCTCATCTGATGGGACTCCAGTATGCAGGCAGACCAAAGCAGTACACGGGTGATTTTGGGGCATATGCGGTAAAAAAAGGAAGGATTACGATGCAGTCGCTGGAAAAGCTGGTGCAGAAGTATTACAGGACAGAGGAAAAGCAGCGCAGAATTTTGGAGGTCATTCACTTGAAACTGGATAACCTGTCTTTCCTGCCGGAGATGTTTGCATCTTATTCAAAATTGTATTTATATGATTTAGGCAAACGTGAGGATTCCGATTTTGACAGCGATTATCTTATGGTGCATGAAATGGAGGACAGGACTCTCCACCTGGGAATTATAAAAAAGGACAGGCAGGAAAAAAATCTGTGCCAGTGCAATTCCTTTATGACAACGTATAAGAAGGATAAAAACAGCGATTCATTTTACCGTGGTTTGGAGCATTGTTATGAAATCAACAGGATTGTCCGTGAGGACAAAATGACAAAGCGGGCAGAGACAATCTACCTAAGCAGCATGGCAGAGTGCAGGGAACGAACGGGGATTGAAAAAATGCTTCAGGCAGGCGGTATCGGGGCAGATGAAAAACTGGTTACGGAAATTGTAAAAGTAAACCTCAAATTCGGCATATACCACACAATGGATATGTTAAATGACGGGGCAGGGCTGCTTGCGAAATGCGTGGATAAGAGGGAGAAAGCCCTTGTATCGGATTTCCTTGCACTATGGGAGGAAAAAAGAAATGGCATATAAGCAGGAACTGTGGGATGAGGCAAAGAAAAAATGCCGTATCGGGGATGAAGAAATCCGCATGGCAAAAGAAATGGGGCTGAACCCGAAAAGCCTTATAAAAAATATCCCAAACAAAAGCGAGATGTGGAAAGCCCCCGTAAAGGACTGGATACACGATATGTACAATAAAAGACAGAGAAAATCCCGCCAGAAGGCAAAACGGAGGGCGGCGGGGCAGAATAAGGACAGCAATCACAGCATCTAAGCCAAAAACGGTTTAGGTGCTGTTTTTTTGCTCTAAAACAGGAGGAGGTGCAGATTGAACATTCAAAAAGTAAATGATAAGCCGGACAGATTCGGGTGTCCTGTGCTTTTTCGGAGGGAAGGTGGTAAACATGGATATTGGTGCGTCTGTCAGGAGTAATGTCATTATAAACAGGGACTGTCTTGCAGCATTGAAAGACATGCCGGATAAAAGCGTTGACTGCTGCATCACATCGCCGCCCTATTACGGACTTCGTGATTACGGAGTGGAAGGGCAGATTGGCAGGGAGGCAACACCGGAACAGTATGTGGAAAGGCTGGCAGAGGTTTTTGCGCAGCTTTACAGGGTGCTTTCGGACAGCGGAACTTTCTGGCTGAATATTTCAGACTCGTACTGCGGCACAGGGAGCAAGGGGGCGTGTCTTGATCCCAAAAACCCAAAAGGGCGGAATGGACAGAAAGTTTCCCTTACACAGAATGTCAGGGGGTGCAAGAACAAAGACATGATAGGGATTCCGTGGCTGCTGGCGTTTGCCCTGCGGGATTTTGGGTGGTATGCTGATGATCGGCGGGAGTGTCAGACCGACCGATAGCGCCACGATGTGTTCCCTGGTCACGCCATAGAGCTGCCAATGAAGCGTGTGCCAGCTCCGCTCTCCGTTCCCGTCTGTCAGATAGGAGTAGGATTTGTATTCGCCATAGATTTTGAACAGGTTGGCGAGGCTGAACACCACAAAGAGCGCCAGGATGGAGCGTTTACAGAACTGCTTGATAAACTCATACCGTATCAGACGTATCATGGCGCTCCCCCCTGCAATAGTACAAGAACACATCCTCCAGGTTGGGCTGGACAGGCTGTGCGGTCTTGATCGGGCATCCATCCTCAACAATGCGGAGGGTAAACTGTCCGTCCTCCTGCTTCATGTTGCTGACGCAGTACATATCGGTCAGCAGCGCGGCGCTCTCGGCCCCGGCAGTTACACTCCACACCTTACCTTCAATGCCCTGTTCCAGCGCGGCGGGCGTTCCCTGCATGAGCAGCGTCCCCTGTTTCAGCAGCAGGATTTCCCGTGCGATGCACTCAACATCGGAAACGATGTGGGTTGCCAGCAGGATCGTCCGGCCCTGGGCAAACCGGGAGATCAGGTTCCGAAACCGTATCCTCTCGCTGGGGTCAAGACCGGCGGTAGGTTCGTCCAGGATCAGAATTTTGGGGTCGGACAGCATGGCCTGCACAATGCCGACGCGCTGACGCATACCGCCGGAGAGCGCACCGATTTTCTTGTTCTGTGCGTCCGTCAGGTTCACCGTGGCAAGCAGCTCGGAAACCCGGTCCTGCCCTTCGTGGGCGGGAATGTCTTTCAGCGCACACATATAGAGCAGAAAATCCCTGACGGTAAAGTCCCGATAGAAGATAGGATACTGGGGCATATAGCCGATTTGGGACAGGAACGCTTTGCCCAGCGTCCTCACGTCCTGGCCGTCCACCCGGATCGTGCCGCTGTCCCCCCGCAAAATGCCCACAAAGGTATTGATGAGCGTGGTTTTCCCGGCCCCGTTTTCACCCAGCAGACCGTACACGCCCTCGTTCAATGTGGCAGTAAAGTTTTTCAGCGCATATTTTTTCTTGTATTGCTTCGATACGCGTTCAAATGTGATCTCCATGTTATTCACCAAAGGTAAATGTGGACGTCAGCGTATCCACTTCACTGATGCTGCCTCCGAGAAGCACCACGGCGGTCTTGGCCTCGTCCAGAAGGTAAATGCTGGGGATGCGGTAGAAGTATGTTTTATTGGAATTTTGAATGACTTTGGTGGCAATCAGCTTGCCGGAACCTACCTCATAGACACGAACGGTCAGGCTGCCGTCCAAAACGGCGGTTGCAACATAGTTCCCCTGCTCAGAACTGTACACACCGTTCCGGCCCTCGTTCCTGGTTGCGAAGGAGAGGGTGCTTTTGTCTCCGGTTTTCCGGTCAAGCCAGAGCAGCGTCCTGTCATTGCGGGTAAAGGTCTGCGGGAAGAACAGGCGGCCGGTTCTGCGTTGGATTTCCTCGATGCTGTAAGAGGACGGCTTCGTGAGCTTCAAATTGCTGCCGTCCAAGGCAAGACTCCCATAGATGGAAAAACTGTTCTCATCCTTTTTGGCAGGAATGGACTGACCTCCGCCATAGAACATGATCTGGCTGTTATCCTGGGAAAACGCAACGCCATCCAGAAGGGAAATTTGAATCTTGGGGGTACCGGCCTTTTTCGTCAAATCGAGCAGAGTGGTGAGCTTTTCTTTTTCCAGATCATACAGATACAGTCCGTTCAGGGTGGCGATTGCCAGCTTCTTTCCGTCCGTGGAGGCCGCCGCACCGGTTTCGCTGACCACGAAATCCTCTGTCAAAAGGTGATCGACCGCGATTTTCTTGGTCAGCGTAAGGGCGCTGTCATAGATGTACACCATCATGCCGTCATCTCCCATACCGGAGAGAATGTAGCCCTTGTCAATGGCTTGAACCTCAAAAGAACGCAGGGGTGTTTCCGTTTTGGCCAGCACCGAGCCTGTGGCGGTATCATAGAGGTACAGCTTATCCGCCGCTACGAAAAGCTTTCCATCCCCGGCATAGGCGCACTCCCGGATTTTTCCGGCAAACTGAGAGGAATTGAACGCACACTTTACGGGGCCGGCTGGTGCTGCCAGAGCGTTGGCTTGTCCGAAAGACAGCGATGCCAGTGTAAGGAGCGCGGTTAAAAGAAAACAAATCGTCTTTTTCATGTTTGGATTCTCCTTTATACATTAAAATTATGCTGTGCTTAAAATTCAAATACAGATACCAGCGTATCAAGTTCGTCGATACTGCCTCCAAGAACGACTACGGCGGTCTTGGCCCCGTCCAAAAGGTAAATCCTGGGGATGCGGTTGAAATATGTGGGGTCGGAGTTCTCGATCACTTCGGTAGCAACCAATGCGCCGGAGGCCACGTCATAGACGCGAACAGTCAGATTGCTGCCTAAAACAGCGGTTGCCACATAGTTCCCCTGCTCCGAGCCGTACACGCCATCTTTGCCCTCGCCGCTGGCAGAGAAAGAAAGGGTATTGGCGCTGCCCGTTGCCCGGTCGAGCCAAAGCAATGTGCCGTTGGCCTGGGTAAAGGTTTGCGGGAAAAACAACCGGCTGGCGCTGCTCTGGATTTCTTCCATATCATAACCGGACGGCTTCGTGAGCTTCAAACCGCTGCCATCCAGGGCAATGCTCCCATAGATGGAAAAGCTGTCCTCGCCGTCTACTGCGGGAATTGATTGTCCGCTGCCATAGAAAACGATTTGGCTGTTGGCCTGGGCAAAGGCGGCGCCGTTCAGCATGGAAACACTGATGCTGGCTGTCCCGGCGTTTTCAGCAAAGTCCAGAAGGGTAGTCAAGCTCCCGCTTTCCAGGTCATACAGATACAGCCCTCCCATGGCGGTAAACGCCAGCCTCTTTCCGTCTGTGGAGGCCGCTACGCCCCCGGATTCGCTGAAAACAAAATCTCCCTGCAAAAGCTCATCCACCGCGATCTCCTTGTTCAGAGAGAGGGAGCTGTCGTAGATGTACGCCATCATGCCGTTATCGCCCATGCCGGACAGGACGTAGCCCCCGTCAATGGCCTGGGCTTCAAAGTCGCGCAGGGGCGCTTCTGCGGTGGCCAGCACCGAGGAAGTCCCAGTGTCGTAGAGGTACAGCTTGTCTGCCAGCACAAAAAGCGTTCCGTTCCCGGCATAGGCGCAGCTCTGGAGCTTGCCGCCAAACAGGGCGGGGTCGAAGGTGCAGG
>OFGA01000551.1_pt1 | contig 30366 bp, 24 predicted proteins | sample 1521471 | NCBI WGS metagenome assembly OFGA01 (sample SAMEA3504086, study PRJEB24116) | mouse gut metagenome | biome: mouse gut; feature: mouse-associated habitat; material: faeces | place: Denmark | collected 2011 | reverse complement strand
CGGCCGCCTGCCGAAGAAGCAGGCGGCCGCGCAGGCTGTAAAAGATGCTTTCATCTTTTGGGAAGGGCTACAGATTGCTCCCCTGGCCGCCCCCCTCGCCCCGCAGCCAGCTCCCGATGCCGGTCACGCACAGCAGCGTCACCACCAGGAACGCCCCGGGGATCAGGATGATCCACCAGGCCCCGCTGAGCAGGGCCTTTTCCGCCAGGGACAGCATGCTGCCCCAGCTGACCACCTCCAGCGGCAGGCCCAGGCCCATAAAGCTGAGGGTGGACTCCGCCGCGATGGCGGAGCGGATGCTCATGACGGACATGAACATGATGGAGGAGAAGAAGTTGGGCGCCAGATGCCGCCGCAGCACATGGAAGAACCCCGCCCCCATGCACTTGGCCGCCAGCACGTACTCGCTCTCCCGCAGCCGCCGCACCTCGGCGCGGACCACCTTCGCCATGCCGGTCCACCCCGTGACGCCGATGACCACCGAGAGGCTGACCACGCCGGCCTTCCCCAGGACCGCCTGGAGCAGGACGATGAGCAGCAGGGAGGGGATGCTGAGGAAGATCTCCGTCAGACGCATGAGCAGCTCGTCCAGCCGCCTGGGGGCCAGTCCGCTGACCGTGCCGAACAGCGCCGCCAGGGCGGTGGAGATTCCCGCGGACAGAAAGCCGATCAGCAGGGAGACGCGCCCGCCGTACCAGATCATGGAGAAGATGTCCCGCCCCATGGGGTCGGAGCCGAACCAGAAGGCGGGGCCCGGCGCCTCAGACGGGCGGAACAGGTCCATGTAGGCCGGGTCCTTGGGAATAAACAGCTCGCAGCCCAGACAGCCCAGGACGATCACCGCCAGCGTAACCATAGCCGCGACGGGCTTCCCCTCATGCCACGGCCGTTTTACCGGCGGGGGCGGCAGGGGCGTCCGGGGGCCTGTGAGGGTAAATCGTTCATCCATGGTCCGCCACCTCCGCCGGCTCCCCGCTCCGCATCCGGGGGTCGATCCGCTCGCTGACGATCTGGGCCAGGATGCTGCACAGGATCACCGCGCCGCCGGTCAGGACGCACAGCAGCATCAGCAGGTTGTAGTCCTGGTATCTGGCGCTCTCATAGGACAGCGCGCCGATGCCCGGATAGGAGAACACCGTCTCCACAATATAGGTCCCCCCCAGGATGTGGGGCACGGAGATCGCCATCAGGCTCAGGTACGCGGGCATCGCCCCCCGGAGACAGTGCCGGAACAGGACCTTCCGGCGGCTGAGGCCCTTGGACTTGGCCAGCAGCACGTAGTCCGAGCGGATCTCCTCCAGCAGGCGGTTGCGGATCATGTAGGCGTAGTACCACAGATGGCCCGCCACGGTCACGGTCAGGGGCAGGAGCAGGTGGACCGCCCGGTCCGCGGGGCCGCCTCCCCCCAGGGAGTAGGCCCCGCCGCTGGGCAGCCACCGCAGCCGGACGGCGAACACCAAAATCAGCGCCAGGGACAGCCAGAACTCCGGGATGCAGCTGACCGCCGTCCCCGCTCGGCACAGGAAGCGGTCCAGCCGGTTCCCCTCGTTCCAGGCGCAGACCGCCCCCAGCGCCAGCGCGCCGGCGAAGATCAGAACGAAGCCGGTTCCCCCCAGGAGCAGGGTGTTGGGCAGGCGGGCGGCGATGACGGACAGCGCGTCCGTCTTGTACTTATAGGAGATGCCGAAGTCCCCCGCCAGGGCGTTCTGCAGCCAGCGGGCGTACTGGACGTGGATGGGCTGGGGCAGCCCCAGCCGCTCCTCCGCCTGGGCGCGCTCCTGGACGGTCATTTTCTCCGCCCGCTCGCCGTAGTAGGAAACCAGCGGGTCCCCCGGGGCCAGCCGCGAAGCGTAAAACACCGCCAGGGACAGGAAAAGTACGCTGAGCAGGAAGCTGAGGAGCTTGCCGCCGTAGTAGAGAACTGGATTTTTTCGGCTCATGCCGTGCCCTCCTTCCGTAAAACAAAGTGGCCGGGGGAAGACTCTGTCAGCGTCCCCTCCCGGTCAAAGGGGACTTCGTCAAAGTCCAGCAGCCGCCGGGCCCGCTCCCGCCGGGGGTCCGGAATGGGGACGGCGGAGAGCAGGGCCTGGGTGTAGGGGTGCAGGGGGTGGGAAAAGACCTCCTTCGCCGGCCCCATCTCCACCAGCCGGCCCCGGAACAGGACGCCCACCCGGTCGCAGAGATACCGCACCACCGACAGGTCGTGGGCGATGAAGAGGAAGGTAAACCCGTGCTCGGCCTGCAGGTGCTTGAAGAGGTTGATGATCTGGGCCTGGATGGACACGTCCAGGGAGGCGATGGGCTCGTCCGCCACCAGGAGCTCGGGGCTCATGCCCAGGGCCCGGGCGATGGCGGTCCTCTGCCGCTGTCCGCCGGAGAGCTCCGGGGGCCGCTTGTCCAGACAGCCGGGGTCCATGCCCACGCATTTGAGCTGGAAGGCCGCCTCCGCCCGGAGGGAGCCCCGGGAGGGGCGGATGCGGTGGATGACCAAGGGCTCGGCGATGATCTCCGCCACGGTCATCCGGGGGTTGAGGCTGGAGGTGGAGTCCTGGAAGATGATCTGCCGGGAGGTCTGCAGCAGCTTCCGGTGGGAGCGGAACTGCCCGGGGTCGCAGGTGTTGACCCCCAGGTACCGGATCTTCCCGGCGGTGGGGCGGAGGATGTTCATAATGCACTTGGCCGCCGTGGACTTCCCGGACCCGGATTCCCCCACCAGTCCGAAAATCTCCCCCCTGCGCAGCTGGAAGGATACCCCATCCAGGGCCCGCAGGGTCCGGTTCCGGCCCAGCCGGAAGCAGTGGGTCAGGTCCTGTACGTCCAATAAAATATCATCCATGGAAGCCGCCTCCTATCGGCGAAGCAATCTTCGGGGCCCGCTCGTCCAGCAGCCAGGTGGCGGCGTAGTGCTCCCCGCCCACGTGGAACATGGGCGGGGCCTCCTGGTAGTCGATGGCCAGGGCGTACTCGTTCCGGCAGGCGAAGGCGTCCCCCCGGGGGGGATAGAGCAGGGAGGGGGGCATGCCGGGGATGGTGTACAGCGGCTGGCCCTCCTCCGCCCAGGCGGGGAGGGAGCGCAGCAGGCCCCAGGTGTAGGGGTGGCGGGGATCGTAGAAGACCTCCTCCGCCGTGCCCAGCTCCACGATCTGTCCGGCGTACAGCACCGCCACACGGTCGGCCACATTGGCCACGACGCCCAGGTCATGGGTGATGAAGACGATGGTGTATTTGAACTCCTTTTGCAGGTCCTTGATGAGCTGGAGGATCTGCGCCTGGATGGTCACGTCCAGGGCCGTGGTGGGCTCGTCGCAGATGAGGATCTTTGGCTGGCAGGACAGTGCGATGGCGATGACGATGCGCTGGCGCATACCGCCGGAGTACTCGAAGGGGTAGTCATCGAAGCGGGCCTCGGCGTTGGGAATTCCCACCTTGTGCATGAGCTCCATGGCCCGGCGGCGGGCCTCCACCTCGGAGCAGTTCTGGTGCTTGAGGATGACGGAGGTGATCTGCTTGCCGATGGTGATGATGGGGTTGAGGCTGGTCATGGGGTCCTGGAAGACGGTGGCGATGCGCTCACCGCGGATCTTGCACCACTCCTTGGGGTTCTTCACCAGGGCCAGGTCCAGCATACAGTCGCCATGGAGGCTGTCGGCCGTCTCGTCCAGGTACTTCACCCAGCTGGTGACGTTGGCGAAGACCGCGTTGCGCTGTTCGTCGCTGTCCAGGTCTACGCCCATGCGCATGGCATCGGTCAGGGCGGAGATGAGCTGGTTGAAGAGCTTGCCGCGCTTGCCGGTGCTGTAGCTCTCAACGGAGAGGACGACCTCCTTGGCCAGGATCTTATTGCGCTCCTTGGCCTGGTTCGAGATGTCCTGCTTGGTCTCCTTCTCATACTGGGCGTCCAGCACGGCCTTCTGCTCGGCGTACTTCTTGTTGAAGGCGGCATCCTTTTCGGCGGCGGCTTTGCGGTCCTTGGCCGCCTGCTCCTCCTTGGCCGCGAGGGCCTTCATCTCCTTCTCCATCTCCTTGAGGCGACGGCCCGCCTCGCGGATCTTGTCCTTCTCCTTGGAGGGGTCATAGGCCTGCTTGGCGTTGAAGAGGTTGTTGTGCTTGTCCTGGAGCTCCTTGCGCTCCCTGGCGAAAGCGGCGCGCTCCTCGTCGCTGAGGGTGCTGCGCACCCGTTTCTCGCTCTCCAGGGCCTGGAGCTTCTGGTAGGTGGCCGCGCCGTATTCCAGGCGGGCGGCGTCGTTGAGCTTCGCCTCGGCGTTGGAGAGCATCTGCTGGGCGGCGGGGGTCAGCTTCGCGTGGGTATCCGTCAGGGCCTTGTCATGGAAGACAATGCTCCCGTTGCTGATATAGCCGTTGGAATCCAGCATCCCCGCGAAGGTCTTGGTAAAAACGGACTTGCCGGAGCCGGACTCGCCCACGATGGCGATGGACTCGTTCTCCAGGATGTCCAGGGAAATCCCCCGGATGGCGGTCAGTTCCCGGCCGCGGACACGGAACTTGACATGGAGGTCCTTGACGGACAACAGGACGTTCTTGTTTTCTGCCATATCTCTGCCTCCTTACATATGGGTCCGCGGGTCGGACGCGTCGCCCAGGTTCTGTCCCACCAGGTACAGCACGATGGTGATGATGGATGCCACGAACACGGGGCACCAGAACTCCCAGCCCCAGCCCGGCGTCACCATGGCGTTCTGCGCCAGGTAGATCAACTTACCCAAGGTGACTTCGTTCATGCCCAGACCCAGGAAGGACAGGAACACCTCGTAGGAGATGTAGCCGGGGACCTCCGCGGCCAGCATGGTCACGATGATGCTGGTCATGAAGGGCAGGATGTTCTTCATGGCGATCTTGAAGGTGGAGGTCCCAAGGCACCGGGAGGCCAGGTTATACTCCCGGTCCCGGATGATGATGACCTGCACACGCAATGAGTAGGCGATGCCCAGCCACCCTGTCAGCGTCATAGCGAAGACCATGGTCCAGAAGGTGGCCCTGAAGAGCATCACCAGCACGGACAGCAGGAGGATGTAGGGCACGTTGGCGATGACGCTGTAGATCACGATCATCACGCTGTCCACCTTCTTGGAGAAGCCCCAAAGGGCACCCAGGACCACACCGATGGTCATATTGATGGCCGCGCAGATGAAGGCCAGGGAAAGGGAAATCTGCGCGCCGTACCAGATGGCGTCAAAGGTGGATTCGCCCGCCGCGCCGGTGCCGAAGATGTACTTGAGGTGGAAGCCGTACTGCTTAAAGGCAGCGGCGGGGGTTAGGTGCTTGGCGTCCACGTTGAGCAGGTTGCCGAACCGGTCGTAGTCCGTAAAGGCGGGATACAGGTAGGACATCAGGATGACGACCGCCAGGAGCGCCAGGATCACGATGTTGAGCTTGTTCCGGAAAAACACTCGGAATACGCTCTTCCAATAGGAGTAGCGGGGCGCGGTGATCTTCTCAGACGCCAGGTCATTGTTGTCCACATGGGAGAACAGCTCCTCCGTGCTGAGGCCAAATTGACTATAATCAAATTCCATACTTCTCACCTAGCCTTTTCTGTGAACGAGATCCGCGGGTCTACCACAGTCATCATGACATCGCCCAGGATCATGGAGACCACCGACAGCGTTGCGTAGAAGAGGGTCATACCCACGATGACGCCGTTGTCGTAGGCGGCGATGGCGTCTGTCAGCAGGCCGCCGGCGCCAGGGACAGCGTAGATCCGCTCGGTCATGATGGAGCCGGTCATGGCGAAGATGATGGCGCCGGGGATGCCGCTGAAAATGGGGATGGCCGCGTTCTTCAGGATGTGCTTGCGGAAGATCTCCCCCTCCGTCAAGCCGCCGGACCGGGCGAACTTCACGTAGTCGGAGTTCATCTGGTCGATCATGTACCGCCGCAGCCATTTCATCAGCATTGCCACCTGGGGCAGTGCCAGAGAAACAATGGGCAGCACATAGATCAGCTTGCTGGTGGATTCCACGTCGAAGGTGATAGGCATGCCCAGCTTCGCGCCGATGGCCCGGAACATGAAGATATACGCCAGGGACGGCACCGCGCTGATGAAGATGATATACATCGTGCCCAGCTTGTCAAACAGCTTGTCTTTTTTCAGGGCCATAGCGATACCCAAGGGCACACCCAGTAGGTACGCGGCGAAGGTGGCAATGATGCCGATGACAAAGGAGAAGCCCAGCTTGGAGAAGGACTGCTTCACCGTACCCACGTTGGTGTAGTTGTCCGTGAAGCGGGCCTGGAGGAAATCACCGCCGACGGCCAGGCTGTTGGGGCTGTATCTGGCGGTGTGCAGGTCGTCCGCAGCCTGCTCCTGCAAGCCCGTGGGGAAGGTGGTGTCCGAGAGGACGTAGGCTCCCTGGGGGCGGCTCATGGTCTCGAACACGTCCACGCCCTTATTGACGCTGTAAGAAGCGCCCAGCCGGATGGTGGCGATATTCTGGTGGATGAAGGGGAACTTATTTGAGAAATAGAGCAGGTACTTGTACTCCGTTCCATTTCCCATAATAGCGGGGGCGAACTTTTTCCCGCCGTATGCCGGATCGTGCAGGGTGAATGTGACGCCCGGATCTTCCACGCCCCCCGTGGGGTCCTCCCTCTCTGAGTAGTGGATGCTGTCCACAGTGATGAGGTTGCCCAGATAGGTGAGCAGCCGCTCAAAGAGAGGGATATCCTGGTGGGCAAAAAAGATCTGCGCGCCTCCAGCGGCCAGACGGCCGCCCAAAAGATCTGCGTCCCTCCGCAGGATGCTATAGCCTTGGGACTCGTACTCCTCGACGAAGCGGGCGGCGTACTCCTTGACGATGTCGGAGTCCTCCTCCGGTGTGCGGCCAAAGGCGGCGGCGGCGGAGCGGGTCTCCTCGTCGATCTCCCCTTTGTTGGCCAGCTCCTGCAGCCACTCCGTATAGGGAACGTAATCCAGGTAGCCGTACTCCTCCCACTTGCTGTACATGTACACGTAGCGCGTATTGCTAGTCTGCCGGGTAAACATGGGGTCCTTGGAGAACACCAGGTCACGGTCCATCAGGGAATAGATCAACAGCATGACGATGGCCATCGCGGCGATAATGGCCAATATGCCGGTCACAAGCCGCCTGATCAGATATTTTAGCATAATTCACTCCCTAAATAGGGCTTGCGGGAGAATGACTTGCGTCATTCTCCCGCAAGCGCAGTTATCGACTTACAGCCTCCATCGCTGGCGGCCTGTGGGATTGATTAACCCCAGAAGCCGAAGGGCTTGGTCATTCTGCCGGTGTACTTGGCCAGGGTTTCCAGATAGCAGCCGGCGTCGCCGTAGTCGGGCGTCCAGCCGGTGACTCTGACGCCGTAGTCGTAGTTGGCCTTCGAGCCGGTCTCGGCGTAGTAGCCGGTGTTGTCCACGTCGTCAGAGACATCGCCAAGGATCAGGTTGACCTTGACAAAGCCCTGCAGGGAGGCCTCAAGGCTCTGCTGGAAGGCGACCATGCCGTTGTAGCCATTGGTCCAGCTGCTGTTGACGGGCACGTCGAGCTGGATGGGGTTCTCCGTAGTGACCTCAACGCCCTGGGCGGCCAGCTCCTCGATGGCCTTGTTCAGGTAGGTCATGGCGTTCTCAGGGCTGTACCAGCCGTCATAGCCGTCGCTACTACCGCCGTCGACATCAGTGTTCCAGACCACGACGGGCAGGCCGATCTTGTCGACGAAGGCCTGGAGCATCTCGCCGTACCATGTGCCGGCGGGGAAGGTGGCGGATTCGCCGTCATACAGGGTGACAGTGGTATCCGCAGACAGGGCGGAGAAGCTGCCGGGCACGTAGCTGTTGCGCAGGCTGGCAAACTTGAGCTCCTCACCGATCTCCTGGGCGAGCACACCGCCGCGGTCGAAAGCCATGTTCACGGCCAGACGGAAGTTGGTGTTGTTGACCGCACTGTGGGTGCGGGCGGCGTCATCCAGGATGTCGGAGGTGTAGACCCCGGCCTCCAGGTCGATGGCGTCAGCACTGTCGTGGGTCTGACCGGAGACCATCCGGTTGGGATCGTTGAAGTTGGCGAAGCCCAGACGGGGGAAGCACCAGAAGTTAGCATAGGTGGTGGAAACCAGCTTGCCCTGGAAGTGGTAATCGTCAAAGACGCCGTCCTCCCGGGCACGCACCAGGGCGCTGGCGTTCAAGCCAACACCGACGATCTCCTTGTTCTGGGCCATGTTGTATGCCTGAAGGGGATCACTGCCGTCACTGTAGTAGAAGGTCATGGAGGTGAGGTTGACGCCGTCGGGGTTCCAATAGGTGGGGTTGGGCTTGAGGACGATGGAGTTCTTCGCAGTCCAGCTGGTGATCAGCAGGGGGCCGCAGTAGGCGATGTTGTTGGGGGAACTGCCGTAGGTGTAGCTGCTGGAGGCGGAATCGAACTCAGCGCCGAACTTGCCGCCCTGGGACTCGTAGTAGCTGCGGCACAGGGGCGCGGCGATGCCGTCATAGGTCAGCATGGTGGGGAACACGGCGAAGGGCTTCTCCAGCGTGATCTGCAGGGTGTACTTGTCGAGGGCCTGGACGCCGACATGGCTGAAGTCGGGGTCGGAGCCATCCACATAGTTCAGGTAGCCTTCGATGACGCCGCAGAAGAGCTCCTCCTGGCCGCCGCCGCAGTCAGCAACGTGCTGCAGAGCAGCGACCCAGTCGTCGGCCTGGACCTCGCCGACCTCACGGCCCTGGGAATCCACCCACTTCACGCCCTGACGGATGTGGAAGGTGAAGACGCTGTTGTCCTCGTTGACCTCCCAGCTCTCGGCCAAACAGGGCTGCATGACGTTCTCATTGTCGTACATGACCAGCTTATCCACGGTCCTGCAGACGTAGTAGCTGTCGTTGGTATTCCAGCTTGCCATGCAGTCCCAGGTGGTGGGGTCGGCGCCGTAGGTGGTGGCGTACTCCGTGGTGAAGGTGTGGCCCTGCTCCGTCAGGTAGTTCTTGGCCCACTCCCTGTAGGTGCCGGTGCCCTTGACCTCGTTCCACTTCTCCCTGAGGACGGCGCGCTCCTCAACGCTGACGTAGTTGTCCGCGAGGATGAGGCAGTTCTCATAGCGGTTCTGGTCATTGCCCCAGTCCACGCCGGGGGCGGTATAGGGGACGACGCGGTTCATGGCGTAGTTACCGCCTTGGGAAGTCATGGGCGCGAAAGCACCGCTGGCCAAGAGCTGGGCCTCCGCATAGGCCATCTTCACAAGACGCTCATCCAGGTCCACGGCAGCCAGACCGTCCTGCAGGGCCTCATAGAAGGAGCCGAAGGCGTTGTCGTACAGCACATCCCACTCATAGGTGACGGGCACGAACGCGCCGGGCTCAGCCGGGGGGGTGTCGCCGGGCTCACTGGGCTCGCTGGGGGTGGTGGTGGGCTCCTGGTTGGGCGTGTCGCCGTTGCCGCCGCCGCCACCACAGGCGACGAGGCCCAGCACCATGACCATAGCCAGGAGCAGAGCAACAATTCTCTTCATACACTTGGTCCTCCTACAATTTAGAATAATATTATTTTTAACCGCCAAGACAAGAAGAGCCCATCTCCAAACCGGCGGTCAAAAAACAGGGGGTAGCCATTGACCTTCCAGTCTGCCGGTAGGGCAGACTGGGCCAAAAGTACTTTTGGCGGCGCGTCCCTGAAATTTTGCAGAGATGAAAATTTGTGTCGGTTCTGTGAACACTATAGCAATCTTCCATCAGTTTGTCAATACAGCGCTGTTAATCCTGTAAGATTTCGACAAATCAGCAGGCTCTTTTTTATATAATGTGCAAGCTTAACTGGCATTTCTCCTTCTAATATATGCCCCGTTTGGGGTTCGATTCTCCAAATTCGCGAACGATTTTACACATATTCTACAACTCCAAATTATTGTTTACCACTCAAAAGGATGCGGCGGCGAATCAACCGGCCTGTAGATGTGAACTCCAGTATCAGGGGGCGTCTGTTCCAGGCAGAAAAGTGTCCTCCCAGGCCGCTTTCGCGGCAGTCCATCTAACCTCCCCTTGCATTTTACACCTGTTGGTAGTACAATACTACCAACAAAACCGCAAAAACTGCTTAGAGGAGGTAATACTTTATGAAGGACGGATTCATCTGCACCGCTGCCGGTACAGGATACTTTACGGCATCCGCCCCATGACAAAAATTGCACATGTCAAGATATCCCTTTTGTGAATACCCCATATCAAATTCTAAAAACACTTTTTTCCCATTCTCTCCTAAATCCGCTAACTCCAAATAGTCATCTTTACCAACACCAAAGCCAAGATTGTCAGACACACTCCGAGCCATGACACAGTAGTGATATTTGCTGCCCCGAATCTCCCTGCATGGTGTTTTACACCTGTCAAATACTTTTGTAAGTTCATTTTCATCCCCGCCCCTGTCAACAGATCGAAACCCATAATCCATCCACTGTTGATCCGGTTCACTGATTGTATACATAATATGATGCTCATCCAGACATTTTGTCAACAATGCATACCGCTCTTTAAGGCGTACCAAAGTTCCCGAATAATTCGATATCCGTATTGTAACCTCATATTTCCTGCACAGGTCCAAAATATTTTCATCCGGTATGATTGTTCCATTTGTGGTAATGGAATATATCATCATTTTATCCCGGTATTTCTCCCCGGCATAAGCAATCATTTCCGCAAGGCCACTGTACAGAAACGGTTCCCCACCAATCAGCACAAACTCTTTTATGCGGTCCACCACCGAAAAAAATGAATCTGCGCTTTGCTTAGCCACGGCAAGATCCATATCACTGCTTTTAGGATCAACCGCAAAACATCCATGCGCACAATCCCTGCATCTAAGCGTGCACCGTTCGGTAAGGCTGATCTGTGCAATTTCCGTATAAAGGATATGATATTTGTAGTAAGAGATCACCGGAAAAACAGTTTGCATAAACTCCTGATATACCCAGAAGTCCACACCCTTTTTTAGCCCTTCCGCCTCTAATTGTCCTTTGATCGCTGGAATATTTTTAGCATCTGCAGCCACGACAATAATACCGTTTTTCGAGCTGTTTATGTATGTCTGGAAAGAAATGACCTTCCTTCCATTTACTCCGTCTGACTGCTTTTGGGTATTGTTGTCAATATACCCGCCAAAACACTGGTACCATTCAAAAACGGGGGCGATTGTTCCCCCCCATAATCCAGCGCCAAAAACGTATATTTTTTCCTGTTTTTCTTCAAACATCTTTACCAAATACTCTGCATGTTTGTCCAGTTCATGTCCTTTATTTTTCCATTTCATGATCTGCCTTCCCCTCTGTTTTAGCCATGCGGCAAACTCGGTTTTTTATATCTGAAAACAAGACAATATCCCTAAAGCCATTTATTACAAGCTGATGATATATTTCCTGTTCATAACTTGTAGAGGACACCACAACTTTATTTTCCCTGCTTAAAGCTGAATCCAATCCTACAACCTCTATCCCCTGATAAACGGTTCCTTGTATCTCTTTGTTATTATCAATAATTTTCAGGACATTGACTTCCATGACATTTAATACTTTCAAACAAGCCTCTGCATTATTTCCCCTCCCAAATACCACAACCTCTTCTTTATGGGAAAAAACATTACTTAAAATATTCTTCAGCAGTTTGTGTCCCCGCACAGTTTCACATAACCGCTCAAATAACTGCAAATAGTGCTGTTCGTTGACGATCGGGTAGTACTTTTCCTGTCCTTTATCATCCAGTTCCGATAAATATTTATTTGCAATCTCAAAACACTCCCATGCACATAACTCGTGATTCACCACACTATACCCAGTCATACAATAATGGCTAAACACGATAGGCACATATGAGAATTTTGCACCTTGATAAAATATCTTCAGCAGCCAATCATAATCCGATGCGATTTTGTAATGAATGTCAAAATGATTCTCTTTTAGCAATTTCAACTTTGCCAGTACTGCCTGATGGCAGATTCCACGACATATGATGTCGTTAATATCTTTAAATTCCCCTTTTTCTCTGGTTTCTATCCCATTTTCGTATATTCTGCATACGTCGCCATACAGGACATCTATTGAGTCATCCAGAAAGCCTATGCATCGTCCTATTGAATTATCGGCCAGCCAGTCATCACTATTGATAAATATAACATAATCTCCTGTCGCACGGTCTATTCCCTTGTTCATAGCATCGTAAATGCCTGAATCTTTCTCTGAAATAAAATATGCTATCGAGTCTAAATATTTCGTGACAAGCTGCTGCGTTCCATCGGTAGAGTTTCCATCTATAATGATATATTCAATATTTCCATATGATTGGCCAAGCACACTTTTAATAGTACGCTCGATTGTTTTTACACCATTATAGACAACTGTGATGACGCTGATCTTATATGTTTCTTTTTCCATATCAGATTTCATATAAAATATCTTCCAACGAAATAATGGGGCAATCTAATTTTTCAGACAGCTCTTTTTCAATTTCATTAAAAAAAACAATGGGTGTGACAACTACCGCATCAACTTCTGTCAATTGATCCTGCATAGTTACAACATCTATGTCTGAACATATAGCCTCCGCATTTTTATCAATACCATATTTTATCTCAATATTACTGTTTTCTAATTCTTCTGCCAAACGTAGCCCAGCATAACTCATGCCATATACCGCAATCACCTTATATTGCATTTTTTCAAAATAATCAGCAAGATTCTTACCCTGCTGTTTTATTGCAACCCACTGATCCATCATTCGGTATAATGCCAAATGCTTTTCTGATATTCGCCATTGAGCCTCAACTTCCTTTTTCATTACCTGTCTTACTGCAACAGCCGCCGCTGCTGCACCTCCAAGTATGGACAATGATGAAAGTATCATTTTTTTCATGTCACTCACTCCTCACTTTTTTCGCACATAAAATTGAATATATTTTACTTACTTTTCAAAGAAAAATAATCCATACCGATACTCACCATTATGTGAGTCATTATCATACTTATGGAGATCAACATTATACTCAATTTTTCCTTCGGCCGCACACGAAAATTCTTTTAGTTTCAAATTCGAAAAACACTCCACAATCGTGCTAGCACAAAATACCCTGTGTGCATTAAATTCTACTCTTTCCTTTCCGATCGGAAGTGAAAGGTATAATTTACCGCCCTTTTTTAATTTTTTTTGAATGTTGTCAAAACATTTAAAACATGCTTCCGGATCAATCGGATCTCCATACCTTCCAAGCCCAAAATGCTCCAAAGAACACAATGCAGATAAACTTGGTATACTTTCCGCATCGAATTGTGTAAGCTGCGTTGCATCATCAACGATCGTATATAAGTTCTCTACCTGTGCAGGGAAAGGCCTGATATCAATTACATTTACTTGCATTCCTGTTGCAAGAAGATGAGCAATAAATCCATCTACACTGCTCCCTATATCATAATGTTCACAAACCCCTGATTTTATTATTTTTTTTGCCGCCCACAAGTCCTGCCAAAAATAATTCCCCATCACACCATTTTTAACATACTTTTCCCCTATGACCGGCCACATATATTCTTCTTGGATTTCAAAGCTTTTTCTATTATTTAATTTCTGATAAAGCTTTTTATCTTTCTCAAAAAATGAATCAACATATATTCCATACTGGGCTTGATAATTAGTATAATTCTTCTCTCCCAATATTCTTTTTAATGTACTAGACGGCTTAACATAATTTGTCCTTTTTCCTCTCACAAGAAAAATAACCTTTGACAAATCAATCTGTGACGTAATGCACCAGTCATAAACCTCATCTGCAAAACGATTGGCCACAAAAATATAGTCGTAACCTTCTGCTATCTCTGTTGCACTAATCACGGGATAACCTAAGAAAGTTTCTTTCGTTTTCCTCGTCTCAATAAACCCCCTTATCTTTTCACCAAAACCATTTTCGTATACATTCTGTGCTAACGGTCCTGTACCCCATATCCAAATATCCATAATCAATACCTGCTTTCTCCATTTTTCCTGACTGATAAACTTTACAATACTTCTTTAAAATATTCTATCGTTTTTCTAAGACCTTCTTCAAGTGCTATATGAGGTTCCCATCCTAACTCTCTTTTAGCCAATTCAATAACAGGTTTTCTCTGCATTGGGTCATCTTGCGGAAGCTCTTTAAAAGTGATCTTAGATTTGGATTTAGTCAATTTTATTATCTTTTCAGCCAATTCCAACATAGTAAATTCACTTGGGTTACCTATATTCACCGGCCCAGTAAAGCCCTCTTCGCTATTCATTAAACGATACATCCCTTCTATCAAATCTTCCACATAGCAAAAACTTCTTGTCTGACTGCCATCCCCATATATCGTAACATCTTTTCCTGTTAATGCCTGTACAATGAAATTAGACACCACTCTGCCATCATTAGGATGCATCCTCGGTCCATATGTATTAAAAATCCTCATGACCTTAATATTAAGGTTATACTGCCTATGATAATCAAAGAACAACGTCTCTGCCATCCGTTTTCCCTCATCATAGCATGAACGTATCCCAATAGGATTCACACATCCTCTGTAACACTCAGGCTGCGGATGAACCTCAGGATCTCCATATACCTCGCTTGTACTTGCCTGAAGAATTCTCGCATGTACACGTCTTGCTAATCCCAACATATTCATCGCTCCAATTACGCTTGTCTTTGCGGTTTTTATAGGATCATACTGATAATATACCGGACTAGCCGGACACGCAAGATTATAAATTTCGTCCACCTCAACATATAACGGTTCCGTAATGTCATGTCTTATAAATTCAAAATATGGATTTGTCATCAAATGCCTTATATTATCTTTGCTTCCTGTAAAAAGATTATCTACACATATCACATCATTTCCTTCTTTTAATAATTTTTCACATAAATGTGAACCTAAAAAACCAGCTCCTCCAGTTACCAATACTCTATTCATAACGGTTTCTATTCCTTTCAACTCTACAAGTAGCTACCACTCTCTACACGCTTCATAATATTCTCTAAATTCAAACAAACATGCCAGCAACATATGCTAAATACTCACTATACTCCCGAATATATTCATTTGCATCATAATGCTCACTTGCTAAAACAAGCATAATAGAGTCCTCAGAAAAATCATACATTTCTTTCCAAATCATGCTTTTTAAGTATAATCCCATGCGAGGCCTATCTAAAACAATAATCTTCTCTTCCCTGCCATCTGTCATTTTAACTTTACTTGTTCCGCAAACATTTATCAATACAAATTCTGTCTTTTTATTTGCATGTTGTCCTCTTATGACGTTAGCATCTGAGCCATATATATAAAAAACTCGTTTAATAGCAAATGGAATGTCAATCCCCTCTCCTTCTGCCACGATTAAGTTCCCTCTTTCATCTCCTTTTTCTTCGAAATTTAGAATACAATACATATCTTTCAATGACGTTTTCAACATACACATCCTCTTCTCACTAATTTTTAAAATGCATTTATTTTATCTATCACGTATTTCTGTTCCTCTTCCAGCATACCTGTATAAATAGGAATAGACAGCACTGAATCGGCATATTTTTCCGTAATAGGCAAACTGCCCTTTTCTATTTTTAAATATTGATATGCTTCAGATTGATGCGGCGGAACAGGGTAATGTATTATAGTACCTATATTGTTATCTGCAAGATATTTACTCAACTCTTCTCTTTTATTGCACCTTATCACAAACTGATGCCATACCGAATCACTATTCGGCCGTACATCCGGCAGCATAATAATACCATTATCTAACTCAGTTAAATATTTACTAGCGATTCTGCGTTTTTCACATGTGATTTCTTCAATATATTTCAACTTTATCCGGAGCATTGCTGCTTGAATCTCATCCAGCCTTGAATTTGCACCAACTACTTTATTATAGTATCGCTTCTCACTGCCATAATTTCGAAACATATGTATGAAATCCCTGATTTCTTTATTGTTCGTAACAATTGCGCCACCATCACCATATGCTCCTAGGTTCTTAGATGGATAGAAAGAAAAGCATCCTATATCTCCAAACGTTCCAACTTTTTTCCCGTTCCAGCAAGCACCATGTGCCTGAGCACAATCTTCCACAATATATAATTTATGTTTTTTTGCAATTTTCATAACGGAAGACATATCTGCTGCTTGTCCATATAAATGCACAACCAAAATAGCCTTTGTCTTTTCAGTTATTTTTTCTTCTATTCTGCTTGTATCAATATTATAGTATTCATCTGGCTCTACAAATACAGGAGTTGCACCATTAATCGATATCCCCATAACACTGGCAATATATGTATTTCCTTGAACAATAACTTCGTCTTCATTCTTTATCCCCAAGGCACGAAACGCTATCCATAGCGCATCCAACCCGCTTGCCACACCAACACAATACGCCGTACCTAAATATTGTGCAAACTCCTCCTCAAATCTCTTAACATTTTCCCCAAGCACATACCAGCCAGACCGCAATACCCGCAGCGCTGCCTCTTCATATTCTTTTTGGTGCGAAAAAAACTCTCGATCCATGCGATTAGGCATAATTTGAAAATCATATCTCATTTAAAATATCCTCAATAGCAATAATGGGGCAATCAATTTTCTGCGACAATACATCAAAAACTTCATCAAAGCCACCTATCAAAGCCACTATTATTGTATCTACCGCATCTAACTCATCATTCGGCTTTACCATTCTTATATCTGATTGAATATTAGGAGCATTTCTATCAATTCCATATACAATATCTATTCCGGAATGTTCCAGTTCTTTCACTAAGCGCAACCCCACATCTCCCATTCCATATATAGCAATTCTCTTGTAATTATTCTTATCAAAATATATCTGCAGATTTTTTCCTTCTTGTTTCCTATATACCCATTGGTTCATCAACAAAAATAATGCCCTGTTTTTATCCGCCGCCGCCTTCCATGAATTAATGCATCTTTGTTGCAGCCTCAACAATAAAAAAAACACTACTCCTATTGTCACAAAAAGACATTTCAACAACCTGTATCTTCTTTTCAACATCATATCTCTCCTACATCTCTATTTTTGAAGTTCAAAAACATAAAATCGTGAAACTGCCCTTCCATCTACAAAATATGGATTTTCAGGAACACTTGCAATATCTTGTTCAATCAATTTATAATCTGGAGCAAAAAAATTCTCTATCTGGTTCTCAGCAAAAATCCTTAATGGATAACTTCCCTCATAGATACACTCTGGTACTGTTTCTCTGCATATACGCATTTTATCACTGACCAAAATCCGATCGAGAATAATATAATGTGGCTGTGCCTTCATTATTTTAGAAATAACTTCCTGATATTGAGAAATATATTGCAAACTGGCAGATAACAATATAATATCAAGTTTATCCAATTTTTCCCAATGTTCTAAAGATTTAATAAATTTTAATGTTCCATTCTCCAAGTTGTGCTGTCCATAATCTACAAAATGATCTTGTTCTACAACAATATATTCTAAATTTTTGATTTCTGCTAAGTATTCCTTGTTTTGAAAATATGTACTCCCAAGAGCCCCCCCTATATCCAGAATACGCACTCCCCTGTTTTGGTTTCGCAAGGCGCACCTTAAAAGGGGGGCACAAATGCAATAAACATACTTGTGCTCATAAAATAAGCATCCATCCCTCTCCCAGACAGCATCCCCGTTAACCACCTTATCCACCGCACTAATAACTTTATTTAAAATTTTCACGTCATCATATCCATTACATTCATTGAGTGCTTCATCCCAATTACAGTAATTCCCAAAATAGCGGACCGCCGACACCTTTTCATCAAACAGAAAATAAAACGGAGTGCTCTCATTATTTTCATACAACGTAACAATACGTTCCGTATAGCCGTACTGATTCACCAAAGCATTAATAATTTGTGTTTCTTTTCCAAAAACGGAAATTACTACCGCCTCAACATCTCCCCAATTAATTTCTTCCGGATCTTGTATAGTAAACCCAAAATATAAGTTTCCCTGTTTTTGCACATCAGTATCCAAAATACTTTGAACTTGATAAGAAAGTATATCTGTGTACTCAAACAATTTACAGGTATGCGTTCCCGCCCCCCAGATTACTATATTAGAAATATTTTTCAAAGCCTTTAATCTTCTATTGATATCAGTTACTTTTTCCTGCAAAAACATTTTATCCAGATACCTTCCTTATTACATTAGCAAATACTCTTTACCTAAACCATGTATTCTTCTACATGTTTTTCAGACCATTACATTTGTATCCAATCCACTTTTCAAGCCCTTGGAACAAACCCTCTCTTACAATAAACTGCTTTAATAAGTTCTTTGTGCCTAAAACTTGTTCAACATCGGCAGTCATATGACTAAAAGAAATTTGATATGTGTCTTCTAAAAACACACGGATAAGTTTAATTTTATCAAAATATTCTCCATACAGCAGTCTAACCTTTCTCCCAGTTCCTCTTTGGCAAGGATTCCATAGGCTCAAATAGACCTTGCCATTACTTAAATACTTCATTCCCTCAAAATGATAAAAAACTAAGCCAAACCGCCTGTTCTTATATGCCAGCCATATACTTCCATCCCTTTTCTCTAACAATGTGTACAAATGCAGATTCCATGGGGCAACTCCTGCGCCCAAATCCTGTACTTCATACACGCAGGTATACTTTAACCGCCACTTATCAGGATATTTTTGATCGCCAAGCTTCCCATCTTCAAATCTGTAATAGCACCAATCCAAGCAATCTTTCTTCCATTCTTCCAACACCTGCATTCCATCTGTATTGTTTAAAAATGTATTAAATTGTATACAATATTTGCCAAGTTTGAAAATCCCTTCCCCATAAGTGCAGTTTCTTTCAAATCCATGCCTGACTAAACCAACTGAACATTCCTTATCAACAATTTCCTTTATAATCCCTGCCGGACTGGAAAAAAAATATATATCCGCATCAATGTATGTACATATATCCTCTTCACATTTAATCAGTACATATTCAATCACAATGGGTGTACAAGTCCAGCAAAACTCCGCCCGGGTTCTTTCTTTCTGTATTTGCTGTAACGCCGGTGTCATAATTTCTCTTAAATGGATAACAGTGACATTTTTCAATTTCAAATCAGTTAAAATTTTATAGCACTTATTATCAAATGCAAAAACATATAACCTAAAATCTTTAATATGTTTTTTCATCGACCAATAAAGCGCCAGTCCTTTATCTAGATAATTTGAATCAAATAATGTACAAAATACCGATGTCATATAAATTCCTCAAAAATTCCGTTAAAATGTATTACTTAGATTCAAAAACAAAAAACTTTGAATGTGCTACATCGTCTTCAAAATATAAATCTGCTGGAACACTTGAATCATCACTTTCGATCATTACATAACCTGACCCAAAAAATTTCTCAATTTGGTCTTCACTAAATATTCTAATAGGATAGCTGCTCTTATATATCCACTCCGGTACAACTTCTTTACATATACGCATTTTTTTACTAACAGTAATCCTATCAAGAATTATATAATGGGGCTTTGCCATATTGATTCTTGAAACAATCTCTTCATACTGCTCAATACATTGTAAACTACCGGACAATAAAATAATATCAAACCTTCCACTTTTTTCCCAATTATCCGTAGATCGTATAAATTTTAAAATATCGCTCTCTAAGTTCTGATGCCCATAATCCGCAAAATTATCTTGTTCCGCAACAACATATTCTATATTTTTTACATCTGATAGATATTTCCTATTCTGAAAGTACGTACTTCCTAACGCCCCTCCTATATCTAAAATGCGCACACCCTTATTTTCATTTTGCAGCGCACACCTTAATATAGCAGCGCATAGGCAATAAACATACTTAGGTTTATAAAATAAGTAACCATCTCTTTCCCAAACAGCCTCTCCTTTTATCACCTTATTAATTGCATTACTTACGGTTTCTAAAATATTTATACTTTCATATCCATCACATTCTTCATATGCATCGCTCCAGGTTTCATAATCACCAGAATAATGTAACGTCGATATTTTTTCATCGTACAAAGAATAGAATGGCGTACATTTATTCTCCTCATACAATTTAACAATATCTCCTGAAAATCCCAACTCATCTACAAGCATTTCTGTAATCTGCTTTTCTTGACCAGGCACAGAAATAACAACTGCACCGACATTCTCCCAAACGATTTTCTTTGGATCTTGTACCACAAATCCAAAATATGGATTCCCTTGCTTTTCTTTACTTATATCCACAATACCTTTCAAGTCATACATCATTATATTTGTACACTCAAAAAGCTTACAGGTATGCATACCTGCTCCCCATATTATGATATTAGAAATATCTCTCAGCACTGTCAGTTTATTATTGATTTCACTCACTTTTTCCCACAAAAACATATCATCAATCTCCTTTTTTTATAATCTAATCATCATATCAAAGCTTCAAATGCCCGCTTAGTATATTCCTCATTATTTTTCACACAAGATGGTATTTGCATCGGAAAACTAATTCTATGGTCTTCACTATATAATTTATCAGGCTTTGTTTTCGTATGTGTTGCATCCGGTCCAAACCCAATATTTTTTACCAGACATTTTTGAGGAGCAATGGTCAATGCTTCTTGTTGAAATATCAAATATTGTAATTGATAATCCCATGTATCAAGTTCATGAGTATATACAAGGTCAAATAATCTTGCATAAAAATCAATTGCCTTATCACTCATAAACGTTTTCATATATGGGGGAATCTTTCGCCCTTCCCACGAAAGTATATCATAATCATACTTCTCCCATGTACGTTTCCATGTTGCCCATCCCCAATTTTCCAAATAAGGGGTAAAAACAAAACTGTCCTCTCCTTCCATCTCCTCTATAGAATTAGATCCTCCTATCAACATGATATTTTCATCTTCTTTATATAACTCCAATAGCTCCTCACAATATCTGAAAAAAGATAAATCCGGCAAACAATCATCCTCTATGATTATAAGTTTCTCCTCCTGTTCAAATGCCCACGAAATTCCACTGGACATACGCTTCCCGCATCCCATATTTTTTTCGGCATAATTTTTATAAATCTGACAATCCCAGTCAACATGTTCATCCAGATACCTTCTTATGGAATTTACTTTTTTTTCTTCATCAACAATATTTTCACGCGGTCCGTCCGAAACTAAATACATTTTCGCCGGCTTCACTTCTCTGATTCTTTCAAATACCCTCTTGGTACACTCTAATCTGTTAAATGTACAAAACAACACCGGAATATCAAATTGATTCATGCCCCATCCTCCCTTTTCATATATTAATGCGTAAATCACCATGTAACAGAATAACTTTAAATTGATCACCATAAAGCTGCCAAACCATATCACTCATTTCTTCTTCATATTGTGGAGAAGATATCAAAATATAATCCAATTCTTTTCCTCTTATTTCCTCAATATGCCAAACTGGATATCCTCTATTTCTTGCACGACTATCCTTCTGGTAACTGTCCAAAAAAATCACATCTGCCTTAATAACTCCTATCCATGCTTCATAAAAATCAAGTACTTTATCCGTATACCCCCCACATCCGTAAATTGCAATCTTGCTCTTCTCTTGATTCAGGGGCAATTGATTTAATGTTTGAACTAATAACCGCTTTCGTTTATCTTCAATCAGATTTTTTATTTCCTTAAAATCTTCCCCCGGGAAATATATGCATATATTGAAAACATAATCTATATCCCCCAAGTCATCTGTACCTTCTATCGTACCTCCACATATTCTATTCCATGTATCCAATATTTTTGCAAACAAGCTATACTCTTTATCATATAAACTATTTTCATAACACACTTTCGTTACATACAACAGCATACTCAAGCTGATCTCTTTAATGGCATGCCAACCTTTTTCTCTGTTTAGAGTCTTCAACTCTGCCATCGCATTTATAACTTCTATATGATCTCTCGCTTTTCTCAAATCAAAGCCCGATCCTGTTGTAGAATCTTTTCTGCAGCGATATCGATAAAACATCTGCGGAATATACATTACCCTTTTTGCCAATGTCATCATTCTACAGTAAAACTCATTATCTTCAAAATATACTCCCGTAAGAAAGCGTATATCATTATCTTTTATAAATGCTGCAGAACTGTACATTGACCATGGCACTGGATTATATGATTTCCTATAATATTTTTCTAAAAAAAATATACCTGAAAAAACCTCCATTCTCTCCTTAATAATTTCATGTCTATCGCAATTATTTGGCTTAATTACTTTTTTTTCGATACAATCCTCAAACTCAAGCGCATCAAACAAAACAATATCTAATTTATTTTTAGAAGCACACTCATAACAGCTTTCCAATGTATCTTCCATAATATAATCATCAGAATCCAAAAAATAAATATATTCTCCTCTAGCCATTTTTATGCCAACATTCCGTGCATACCCCTGTCCATGATTATCTTGTGTCACAATGATAAGGCCTGGATATTTTTCCTGTAAATGCTGCAAAACTTCCCAGCTATCATCTGTTGACCCATCATTAACTGCAATTACCTCGATCTCCCTTTGCGTCTGATTGTAAACGCTGCCAATGCACTCTTCTAAATAGATCCCTGTATTATAAACTGGTATGACTACTGATGTTTTAATCATAATATTCCTTTCGCATCAATCCCCCTTTATGTCTTTTCCCCAAAGATCTTTTAACAGTTGCGCTTCCGGTAACTCCCCTTCCTTGAAAAAATTGTACGGCATAGAAAACCCCATTTTTTTTCTATACAGTATGGCTTTTCCAACTTCTTCCTCATAGGCCTTTTTTAGCACCCCTTTTAATACCCCATTGGGAAGCCTGTCTTCTTCAGATAATGAAAAGGAAAATTCCACTACTCTTCTTGCCAAAAACGGTACTCTGGCTTCCAACGAGACAGCCATGCTTGCCCTGTCTACCTTAGTTAAAACGTCTCCCGGTAAGTATGTTTTTAAATCCAAATATTGAGTTCTGGTCATTGGCGGTAAATCTTTGAAATAATACTGTCGGAATTTCCAAAACATGTCATAATCTTTTGGAATCCCAAACTGTTTCCTAAGTTCTTTATCACTTGGCCGCGGAATGCCACAAATATCCCTTAATATAAATGTCAGTTCATCCATCCAATAGTGATCCAATCCATTTTTATGGAGTTTACTGTACACATATGAAAGGAGTAAATTATCCGGCGCTTGGTCTTTTTCTTTCTGCCATATTGCTTTATGCCTGTCATATCCGCCAAATATCTCATCACCGCCATCACCTGTGAGTACTACCGTAACCTTTTCCTTCGCTATTTTAGAAACAATATATGTTGGAAACGCCGAAGAATCCGCAAATGGTTCGTCATACCAATCTTTTAACCGACTATAATGCTCTAGAAAAATGTCACGGTCAAACACTTTTACATTCCAATTTATCTTATACCGCTCCACTAATTTTCGGGCATACTGTAATTCATTATAATCCCTTTGCGTAAATCCCATTGAAAAACATTCCAACAGAGGATTAATCTTATATCCTTCATAAGTGATAATACTGGAATCTACCCCGCCACTTAAAAAAGTACCTACCGGAACATCAGCAATCATCTGCTCGCGCACAGACACTTTTATCAGTTCCTTTAACTCTTCCACAATATCGCTCTGTTTTCGCTCTGATGCTTGATTTGAATTTACATTTAACTTCCAATAATCCGAATCTTTAACGATACGCTTAGATTTTATATCAAATATCACACGATGTCCCGGAAGCATTTTATATACATTTTTATAATACGTCTTTGGCTCTGGTATGTATATATAGTTCAAATAATCATAAACCGCTGTATAATCAACCTGTAAAGAAACCGTATTGCACATATTAACAATACCTTTGAGCTCAGATGAAAATCCAAAATTAACACCATCATAATAGTAATATAATGGTTTTATCCCTACCCTATCGCGGAACAGTCTAATCATGCCGTCTCTTTTATCGTATATCGCCATTCCGAACATGCCGTCTACCCTTGTGACAAATTTTTCTCCCCATTCAATATATGCATTTAATATTACTTCTGTATCCGTAGTTGACCGAAACCGATATCCCTTTTTTTCTAATTCCTTTTTTAATTTCTGATACCCATATATTTCACCATTAAACACGATTCCGACTTGTCCATCAATAGAAAACATGGGCTGCATGCCATTAACCGACAAATCAATAATTGCCAGCCGGGCAAAAGCAAGCGTAAAATCCTCCATTGAATCAATCCTTATGCCATCCGGCCCACGGTGCGACATGCTTTCTATCCCTTTTTTATAATCCCACCGAGAATTATTTCCGCCAAGAATCCCACACATCCTTTTTCTTCCTTTCCCTACATATACACGATGCTACACCGTTAAACCATCTGGTATCAACCATATCTGCTTTTCTAAATTATAAATATTGCTTACATTGCTCCCAATCCTCTCCACAATCTCATCGAAAAATTGGGGTGTGGTAATAACAATATGATCAGCCTGAACATTATTAAAATTTTCCACTACATATCCATATATCTTCTTCCCCCATTTATCCTGTGCTGAATCAAATACATGTTGTATATTTATATCTGTCTTCGATATCTCTTTTAACAATGCGCTGCCAATTTCTCCTATTCCCCAAACAGAACAACCCTTACATGACAAATTTCTTACAAATTCTACCTTAGCCTGTATATAAATTTCCTGCAGATTAATATTCTTATTTCCACTAATTATATTTTTATAAAATACTCTGTTTATACTGCTTAACTCCCCTATAATTTCATTTTCCTGCATTCCCCATTTCTGTAAATAGACATTCCTCAGACTATCAAAAAGTACATCATATCCTGGATCGCCTAAATAAATATTCAAGTTAGTAATGACATCATTATAAAAACTTCTAACTAAGAGCAGATTGTTCTTTTTCAATTTGATATGCTCATATATTTTATCATATGCCGCAAACAGATAGTTTTTCCTTGTATCTCTGTCTGTAGAAAGTGTATGTCTCCCTTTATTGCTTCTGTAATGATAAAACACTTTATCAACATAAATTATTTTATGTGAATTTATAGTTACAACTTTCGAAAAGAAAACATCATTTGCATTGGGGATATCCTGAAAAAAAATATCCTTTTTTGTGTATAGAGATTTATGGATAAGCTTGGTACATGGCACCGTGGTCACAAGCTGCATAATATGGTGAAGCTCTTTTTCCGTATTAATAACAGGATATGTACTGCAATATAATTTTTTTATCCAATCGTCTAACACACTATCTGTACTGGGTATATCATCAAAATATTCCCAATAGCAACATGCAAGGTCAGCATGTTCCTTCACCGCAGCGTTAACCATTTCCTCTATTGCATTTAATTCCACCAAATCGTCTGCGTCCCAAAAAGCTATCCACTCCCCTTTTGCCATACTTATACCAACGTTACGGGCAGCGGCGGCTCCACGATTCTCTGTCTCGACTCGTATGATGATTCTGGAATCATTCTTTGCATACCCCCTCAGTATATCCACTGTATGATCTGTACATCCATCACATATATATATTATTTCCATGTTCTTATATGTCTGATTCAAAACTGCTTCCACATTTTCACATAAAAACTGCTCTGCGTTGTATGCCGGAATGACTATCGTTACCAAATCCCCATCCATATGTCTCTCCCTTGATAAGCTTTCCAAATTCTTATAAGCCATATTCCTTCAAAAGAACATAATCTTTATCCTTTTTCAACCCAAGACCGCTCAATTGTTTCTCAATCTCTTCTGTTTTCTGGCAAGTAACAATAACAAAATATTTCAGCCAATCCATTATTTCCTTAGCATAGCTTACCGTTACTCCTCTAAAAACCATTCCCTGCTTCTCCTTGTCATTGTCAGTAATCGAAACCCCGGAAATATCTCCCAAAATATCAATTAACTTTTGACAATTATACCCTGCTCCAAAGAGCATCAATTTCCTATTGTTACTTTTCTGCCAAACATCCTTCATCATGAACTTCCCAATCACATCTCTGGACATCTTTTCAACCAAATTTGTGATCCTACGAGCTTGAGCATATATCATTTCTGTAAATATACGTATCATATCTGCTTCAATGCCACTACTTTGATTTATTTCATATAATGGATAATCCATCCTATCATCATAAAACAAGATTCCTTCTTCCCTATGCAAATACTCTCTTGCCACCTGTTCATTGTCTTCCACAAATTTCCTCAAGAATCTTTCCCTTTCATCCATTGTGAAAAAACCACATTCCTTTTGATCTTTGTTATATAAGTTTGACAATCCTGCACAAATATCTCTAAAATCGGATTTAACTTTCCAGTCAATTCCCTCGTCCTCACTCATATGACTCTCCATGCCTCGGATAGAATTGGTCAATCTATTAATCTCTAAATAATTCCCTCCTAAAGATATATTTTTCATGGAACTTCTTTCCCAATTGTTCCTATCTAACGGTATTCCAAGAACAGACAAAAAATCCATAACCGTATCGTTATCAACAAGTTGCTGCTTTTCATATATCCTGACAATCAAATTACTTTTTCCGATTATCTTACTTATCGAATTTAACTTAAATAAATAATCTAAAAAGTTGGGAGGAATTCCATCCGAACCAATAAACTCTTCAAATGTACGATGCTCTGTTCCGTTTTTGATTCGTTGATTATACAAAGATTCTATAGCCCTATCCTGCCGCCTTAAATATACAATCACTTTAACCTTTGCATATCTTTCTTTAACAGCCGCTATAAATTTATCCCCTTCAAATTCATAAATACTTTCTGCCGACAGGATAACATTCTTGTCCTTCAAATATCGCAGAGAAATATCCATTCTTTTATCCCATTCAGATTTTACATTACTTATTATCAAATAGTCATACAAATCGTACCCATTCCCACTGCCTTCCAGTTCCCACTGTTTCCAATATTCCATTTCACCATCCATCAAAACCGGATAGCACCATCCATATTCCTCTAATATACCGTTATTGAGATATAAAAAATTTTGCAAAGATGTTGTTCCTGTCTTTGGCATTCCTATGTGTATCAATAATGTATTAGCACCGTCTATCTTATCTATCACTTTTACCCCTATACCCCATATTCTCTCATGAGAACATAATCTTCTTCCTTTTTCAGGCCATAGTTATCCAATTGCTGCTCAATCTCTCCTGTAACATGGCAAGTCACAATAATATAATATTTTTTCCAATCTACGATATCTTCCGTATGGCTCACCTGTGCCCCATGTATAGCCGTTCCTTGTTTTGTCAAATCATTATCAACAATCAACGTACACGGAAGATTTCCGACTATATCAAATAATTTTCGGCAGTTACGCCCTGCACCAAAAAGCAGCAGCTTTCGGTCTTTCCTTTTTTGATAAACATCCCTCATCATTAACTTTCCAATAACTTCCTGCGAAGTTTTTTCAATCAAGTTTGCAAGTCTCTGACCCTGGGCATGCATCACGGCCGTAAAAACGCGAACCATATCTTCTTCAAATCCACTACTTTGATTTATATCATATAAAGGATAATCCATTCTGTCATCATAGAACAAGATCCCATCTTCTCTGTTCAGGTATTTTCTTGCTATCTGCTCGTTATCTGGTGCAAACTTCTCAAGAAACTCCTTCCTTTCCTCCACTGTGAAAAATCCATGTTCTCCCCTATCTTGATTAAATATACCTGATAATCCTGTACAGACATTATAAAAATCATGCCTTACTTCTTCATCACACCAACTCAATATCTCATCTCTGTTTCCCACACAGCTATCAATACTCTGAACAGAATTGATCAATCTGCTAATCTCTAAATAGTTTCCTCCAAGAGAAGCATTTTTTTCTTTTCTTTTCCAATCAACCTGATCTGTTGGTACTCCAAGAACAGACATAAAATCTGTAATCGTATCATTTCCGATAAGTTGCTGCTTCTCATATATTCTGACTATAAGATTCTCTTCCCCAACTATTTGGCTTATTAAATCCAGTTTGCATAAATATTCTAAAAAATTTCCAGAAACAACATATGACTCAACAAATTCCTCAAAAGTATTATATGGTTTATAATATTCCACATACTCAAGCCCGCTTTTAATTCTCTGGCTGTATAATGACTCTATAGCTCTATCCTGACGCCTGAGATAAACAACTACTTTTATATTCTCATATTTGTCCTTAGCATCTGCAATAAACTTGCTATTCCCAATCCCATAAATATTCTCTGCTGATAAGACAACATTTTTCTCTTCCAAATGTCTTAAAACAATCCCCATTCCTTTATCCCATTCCGGCTTCATACCATTTATGATCCAATCAGCATGCAATTTGTATCCATTTCCGTTTCTTTCTGCTGACCACCGGTTCCAATATCCCGATTCAGCATCTTCTAATACCGGATAACACCAACCATATTTTTTTAACAAACTGTTATTGTTGAATAAAAAACTTTGCAATGCTGTTGTTCCTGTTTTCGGCATTCCAATATGTATCAACAATGTGTTTGTACCCATATTATTCATAACATATTCTCCTTAATCAATTTAGCATGAATCTTCATTCCAACACTATAAACAGCTGTTTTCCTTACTTTCGTACTCTCCGTCCGTTTTCTCATGTGATAGTCCTGAACACACAAAGGGTCTTTTGCCTCATAATAAACCCCTTCACATGCTTCGCAATACTGCCGCAGGTAATGCTCAGTCAAATAGTATTTTTTCCATTGGTATGTTAATTGTTCCGTATCTACTTCCAAAACACGGCTGTTTTGCGCCGAAAACAACCCTATATACCTGGAATCCCTTACATATTCCATCAAAAAATTTCCTATTCCTTGCATCTTTTGTAGTGAAACACTTATTTTATCCTCCTCATGTATCTCAAGTACAGATAATGCAGCATTCTTTTTATCAGCGTACAAAATTTTCTTTGAGTGGATTGGAATAAACCAAATGAATCCCCCTACATAAATTATTCGATTAAATACTGGGGGAACATTATTATCAGTTATTTTTTCCGCCATTTTATCAAAATTATATACTTCATAAACGTTTGAAAGACTGATAGTGGTAAAACTATCTTTTTCCTTATCCCATAGATACACTTCATTTTGATATCCGCTCAACCAAAATCTTTCACCATCAAAGCACATTGCAAACATTTTTTTTTCTCTATCTGGAAGCAAATGAACCGTCACCTTTTTAGTTAACAAATCAAATTGATAAATTCTGCCAAATCCAGACGATACCGCATAAATCTTATCTCCCACTAAAATGCTTTTTTGTACATTATCATCCTCACAGATTGTGTGATATGCCGTAACTTCCCTCTGACTTATACTAATCTCAATTATCTTATTCCAATTTGCTACTACAATAAATATTTTATCATTCCAAACCCAGGCCTGTTTTCCCAAATGACATTCTCCAAGCCCTTCCAGGTTAATTTCAGTAAAATTTTTATCGTCCAAATTATAAATCCATATACTTTCCCCATATCCAGGAATACAAAATATATCTTTGCCACATTTCACGCAATATGGATTCCGGCGGTATGCTCCTTTTTTTGATTCTGGGATGCAACCTACCTTTTCGCATTTTCCAGAATGTAATTTCACGCAAAAGAGTGTGTTGCTCATCCCATCAACGAACCATGCTTTATCACTCTCAAGACACCAGCCATCACTCCATATAAAGGTTTGGCTATAATCTTTCATTTCAAATCCTTTCTCAGCTACTGGCACATTATTTTCCAAACAAAAACCTGTTATTGCACTGCATATCAAGCACAATAACAGGTTCACCTTAATCCTATTTCTGCATCCATGCAACTTTCTAGTTATCCTTAACCATCACTATATGTATCGGCACTCTTAATAAGTATCTTTAGAAATTAACTGTACCTTATACTTAGCAAACAAATCATTTCCTGCACCCTACGTCTAAAACTATTTTGTAATTCAATTCTGTCTTCTAAATCTAATTGATCTTTATAAAACCCCGTAGCATCTCCTGGATCCTCAAAGCGAAATTTCTTCAGAAACATCTCCTGTAATTCTTTTCTGGCAAACTGATTCAATTCTACATATGAATATCCGTTTTTCTTTCTCCATGGGGCATCTATGATCATCAGCCTTAATCTGTCAAATTCTGAAAAGAAATTTTCATATGTATTGTACACAGGCTCTAAGTCAAAACCACTTACATTCTGCATATAATTAGTGTCTGCTGAACAACTTAAAATATTGATAAATACTGAATTTTCCAGCA
>OFGA01000550.1_pt1 | contig 30367 bp, 32 predicted proteins | sample 1521471 | NCBI WGS metagenome assembly OFGA01 (sample SAMEA3504086, study PRJEB24116) | mouse gut metagenome | biome: mouse gut; feature: mouse-associated habitat; material: faeces | place: Denmark | collected 2011 | reverse complement strand
TGGCTGCTGCCCGAAGAAGACCCGCCGCCGCCGAGGAAACCAGCAGGATTGCCAGCAGCAGCCATATCTGCTCCGCTTCCCCGCCGCCGGCGATGGCGTTCACCAGCCGCGCGGTGAAGTACAGCGGCACATAAGGGGCCAGGGCCGTTACCGCCGGCTTGGCTGCATAGGCGGCGAACATCTTAGGATCGACCTTCCACCAGATGGCGAACCCCCGGAGGGTATAGGCCAGCGCCTCCCGGAGGGACAGGCGGTCCTTTTTTGCCTTACGCATTCTCCATCACCCCTTCCTTGTAGTATTTGCTCTGGATATCAAACAGGTAGGCGTACCGCCCGCCCCGGGACAGCAGCTCCTCGTGAGTACCCTCCTCGGCAATGCCGCCGTTCTCAATAAGGAGAATGCGGTCGCAGAAGCGGGTGGAGGCCAGCCGGTGGGAGATATACACGCTGGTACGGTTTCCAGTCAGGTCGCTGTACTTCTGGTACAGGTCGCTCTCGGCAATGGGGTCCAGGGCGGCGGTGGGTTCGTCCAGGACCACCACCGGGGCGTCCTTGTAGAGGGCCCGGGCCAGCATCAGCCGCTGCATCTGTCCGCCGGAGAGGTCGATGCCGTCCAGATAGACCTCCCGGCCCAAGTGGGTGTTCTCCTTCCGGGGCAGCTCCCGGACCTTGTCCGCGATACCCGCGCGCTCCAGGCAGTTCCACATCCTGGGCAGGTCTACCTTTTCGCTGTTGGTCTGGGCCACGTTTTCCGCCATGGTCCCCGCCAGGACGGAAAACTGCTGGAACACGGCGGAGAAGTGCTTGTAGTAGTCCCGGCGATTATACTGCCGGATGTCCTCGCCGTCCAGCAGGACCTGTCCCTCTGTGGGGTCGTACAGGCCGCACAGCAGCTTGATGAGGGTGGTCTTTCCCGCGCCGTTCTTGCCCACCAACGCCAGTTTTTCGCCGGGATGGATGGTCAGGTTGACATGGGACAGGGTGTCGTGGTCCGCGCCGGGGTAACGGAAGCTCACGTCCCGCAGCTCCAGCGTATACAGGCGCTCCTCCTTCACAGGCAGGGGCTTGCCGTCCTCGAAGCGGAACAGCTCCGGTTCCTCCAGGAATTCCCGCATGGCGGACAGGTCCAGGCTCTGCTGGTGAAGCTCCCCCAGACCGGAGAAAATGCCCGTTACCCACTGGGTAAAGCCGCTGACCGCCGTGAAGTACAGCACGAACGCCGCCGCCGTCAGCTTTCCCTCCAGGGCCATGGCGATGAGCAGGCCGTAGGCCGCGCCGTTGCGCAGCAGGGCCAGGACTACGTCCAGCAGGTCCGCCCACATGTCCTGACGGTAGGCCTTGACGTAGAAGTCCTGCATCAGCCGGGTATACTTCTCGTACAGCTCCGTCAGCCAGGGGCCGATGCCGAAGATGCGGATGTCCTTGGCCAGCTTCATGTCCCGGCTGCGGTAGACCACGTAGTCCGCCTTGTGCATCAGCGCGGCCTCCTCCTCCCGGTGCCGGTAGCGCCAAGCGCGGATATGTTCTCCCGCGAAGTAGCCCGCGGCGGACAGGGCGATGCACAGTGCCGCTACCCACGGTCCTACCTGGGCCAGCAGCAGCAGGTAGACGATAAAGCAGATGACGTTGGTCAACAGCTCCGTCAGTGTGGTCCAGATGTACTCCCCGCCCCCGTTGTTGTCGGTCACGCATTTTTCGGCTTCCTCTGTCCGCTTGAGATAATCCGGGTCCTCAATGTGGGGGAAGGAGGCCCGGCAGAAAGTCATGTGCAGATCCAGGCACAGCGTGGAGCGTACCTGGATGCGGTCAAACATGGCGTTGGTGTCCAGATAGCCCCGCAGGGCACGGACCAGCGCCATGCCCACAGTGAACCAGAGGATCATACCCGCCAGCGCTCCGGGGCTGACGCCCCGCTCCACCGCCTCCAGGATGGCGGGCACCACGAACAGCTCCAGCAGATTTGCCGCCACGCCGCAGAGGATGATGCCCAGGGCGACGACCAGCACGCTTTTGCAGTCCCGCCACGCCCGCCGGATCATGAAGGCGCAGTTTTGAAAAATGTTGTAGGTTTTCCGCTTAGTTTTTTTCATTGTTCCTCACCTCGAGAGAGAGCATAACACATCGTCCCCCGCCTGTGTGGATCGGGGGACGAATCGTCGTTTTGGGGGGACGAATCGTAATGCTACCCCACCGGCAGCAGGATCTCTGTGGTAAACGCCCCGTCCTCGCTGTTGCGGGAGAGGTAGCCCCCCAGGCGCGAGACGATGGCGTCCATCCGCACCAGGCCGAAGCCGTGTCCCTCGCCCTTGGTGGAGCGGAAGAGGCCGGCAGCCTTTTTCCGCTTCCCGACGGCGGTGAAGTTGGTGAAGGAGATGTACAGCTGGGGTCCCTTCATGTCCATATAGACGCGGATCAGGCGCTCCTCCTTGGGCAGCGCCATGCATGCCTCGATGGCATTGTCGAAAAGGTTGCCCATGATGATGCACAAATCGATTTCAGACGTGGTCAGGGACACTGGCACATGGGCGTCCGCCCTGACGGTGATGTCCCTGGATTTCGCCAGGGATATCTTGCCGTTCAGGATGACGTCCGTCATCTTGTTGCCTGTCTTCAGCACGGTATCCACCAGCTCCAGGTCGGCCCTCAGCTCCTTCAGGTACGCCTTCAGGGATTCCAGGTCACCCGCCTGGGCATAGCTGCCCAAGACCTGGATATGGTTGCGGTAGTCATGCCGCCATCCTCTCACCTGGCTGTACATGTTCTCCATCTCCTCGTAGTGGGCCGTCAGCAGGCCGCTCTGGTACTGCGCGATTCTTTTGTCTATCAGCTTGTCCAGCAGGCGCACAGGGACTCTCCTTTCCGGTGAAAAGGTCAGAAATAGGCGATCAGGGCCCGGTTCACTCCCTCGTAGGCCCTGCCGGACAAAGGCAGCCGGGTGCCGTCCTTCAGGGTCACGTCGGTCCTGGCCACCTGCTTCACGAACCGCAGGTTCACGATATAGGAGCGGTGAATTTTGTAGAAGCTCTCGTCCAGTTCCCCTTCCAGCTCCTTTAATGTGCGTTTTACCGTATATTTTTCATCGGCATGTACCGTGACATAGTTGCGCAGCACTTCCAGATACCGGATTTCATGCAGCGGCACCCTGGTGGTGGCGCTGCCGCAGGTGAGCAGGAGGGCATTCTCCCTGGCGGCCAGCCGCTTCATGGCCCTGTCCAGCACAGGGCGCAGCTTTTCCCCTGTCACCGGCTTCAGCAGATAGTGGAGCGCCTCCACATCGTAGCCCTGCCCGATATAGTCCATGTAGCCCGTGATGAACACAATCTGGAGCCCCGCGCCCATTTCCCGGAGCCTCCCTGCCAGCTCCACGCCGCTCATCTCCTTCATCTCGATGTCCAGGAACAGCACGTCTACGGAATCGTCGTCCTCATATGCGAAGAGAAAGGCCTCGGCGGAGGGATAGGATTCTATCCGCAGGGGCTGCCCCGCCTCCCGGTTCCACTCCAGTATCAGGGACTTTATATAATCCGCATCCGCGGCGACATCGTCACATATGGCAAATCTGTACATGGCAAAATCCTCTTGGCGGCTTCGCTGGCCGCTTGGCTCATTGCCCGCGGGAATAAAAACATCCCACAGGAAAACAGAATGCTGGTACGGCTGATTCCTGAGGGATGTCGAAAACAACTATTCCTTAATCTTGTCAAGCTCTGTCAAGTTTACTCCTGCCACTGTCAGTATTACTTTCAGTTCAATATAGCGTTCTTTCATTTCCGCGTATACATCTGAATCCTTTTGTGACAGCTTCATGTAGCGCTGCAGTCTGCTGAACTCTTCAACAGATATCTTTATCATCTCTTTTTCAGACATCCTATCACCTCTTTCTAAAACGCCGTACCTATATTCGATACTTTCATTATAACAGCCCTCCGGTAAGGTGTAAAGCTTTATTTCGTCCCCCCATTCGGCTATTTCGTCACCGCTGCGCCAAATTGCGGGAATCTATGATACAATAATTACATCCGCAAATTCCTATCGAAAGGAGACATGACAGAACGATATGGCAGAAAAAAAGCAAAAACCCAAATACAACATGTGGCAGTCCGCCGCCTTCATGGTGCGGCTGGCCATCCGGGAGCGGGAGAAGAAGGTGCCCGTGCTCTGCATCCTGACAGCGCTTCTGGCGGTGACATGCAATCTCTCCGGGCTCTATGTGGCGCCCGTCATCCTCGGTTCCGTAGAGGCCCCTTTGCGGCATAATGAGTACCTCTTTTCTTGTGATTTTTATTATACTTCATTAGCCACTCCCGTTACAACTTTATTATAGCACTTCAGATAATCTCACTGAAATTTTGTTCCCCGATTGCTATGATTCTTGCCACTGTTTTTCTCCGGCTATTTCCCTCCGCAGCTCCTCTACACGGTCCTGAGAGTAACTGGTTACGATAGAAACAATTTCTTCTGAAGAATAATTTTTCTTTATCATGCGGATAACGGTCTTTTTCTCTGATTCGACCATTTTCTGTTTTTCTTTCTCTTTCTGAATCAGGGCTTCTTGTTTTTCTTTCTCTTTCTGTGCCAGCGCTTCCTGTTTTTCTTCTATTATACGGGCTATTTCCAGCTGTTTTTCTTTTATCTCCTGGACAAGCGTCTGCTTTTCTTTCTCTATCCGTGCCAGCGCTTCCTGTTTTTCTTCCTCAAATATCATTGCTACCTGGGTCATTTCTATCGCCCTCCTTATTTTCCCTGCTGTTTCCCGGTCAATCACCTTATCTGTAAACGCCAGTATTCCCGCCAGTGTAAACACCTGCTGCTTCCTGTCCTGTATTCTTACAGCCAGTTCCACGGCCATGCGCACCTGCTGTTCCTTATCTTCTTTCCTGCGATAGGACAGCGGCAGAATCATAAATTCCATCAGCTCCTCATCCGCCAGCAGCTCCTCTTTTCGTATATGCCTGGTTTACCGGGTTTATAAAATTCCAGTCTTGTCTTTGCATATACTATATCATCTGGATGGAAGATTTTCAACTGTTTGTAAATATACCTATTTGTCTCCGATTATCTAAAAATGCAAAAAAAGACGGCTGCAGACTGCCAGGTCTGCAAACCGTCTTTTTCTATTATTGAATCAATATATCCCTGACACTACGCCTTATCAGCTGCCTCATTATGTTCCGACTGCTGCAATATATATTTCACCGTTTCTAAAAATACAGCTCCTGCACCTCCAGAAATAACAGTACTGCTGTCATTCTCCTTTTTTAATACTTTTGTGCCCTCGGCATGAATTTCCACACAGGCAGATACCGTTTTACAGGATTTTACAAGCTCACTCTGGATATTCTGTTTCCCACTGTCAATAATCCAGCATTCGTCCATCTGTAAATGATAATCACGGGTTATTTTCTCAAATGCATGCGGGCCTTCACAAAAAGCATCCAGCCATGCGCCATTTCTGCCGAGCAGCGTTTCTATTTTGTTACGAATGCTGTCAGGCTCATTCACCGCATCTTCCTTCTGGTTTTCAGCAGCTATCGCAAAATAACCGGAATTATTGAGAAGCTTTACAGCCTCTGCCGCTTCTTCTGTCATCTCATACTGAGCAAGATTACAGGCATTCCAAGAACGGCTGTCTGTCAGCAGGGCAGCATCAAAAAAGACAGCCTTCTGTCTGCTTCGAAGGCTGCCTGCTGCAACGCGTCCAGATTCCATGTCAGCCGAAACCTGATAAAAACGCTCCGGTGTCCCCATATCTTTTACATACTCAGGAGAATCATAAGCATAAACACAGCGCGATGATATCAAAGGCATAATTATATCACGGTCTAAGTCTGCCTTGTTCCCGGCTCCGGCAAAATCAGGACAGATTCCCGGCAACCGGAATATTTCCGGAGATAATATATGAATCCCGGCATTTACCCGGTTCTTATAATACTGCGGCCTTTTATCCTCCCTTCCCAGCCAGCCGGTAACAAGCTTGCTTTTCTCATCGGCAATGACCAGCCCGCTGTCATATGGATGGCTGTTCGGATGTGTAAACACCGTTGCTAATGCGCGGCAAGAGAAATGAAAATCCGCAAACCGCTTCAAATCAATATGAAACACAGCATCCGCAATTAACAGCAGAAAATCATCTTCCAGCACTCCATTCTGCCACAATTTGAACACAGCTCCCGCATTTCCCAGTGGCTCATCTTCTACATAATAAGCAATATGAACACCAAACCGGCTGCCATCCTGAAAATAATCCATAATTACATGCGCAAGATGCGACACCGTAATGATAATATCACAAAATCCCTGTTCTTTCAGGCATGCGATTTCCCATTCAAGCACGGGCTTGTTATTTATTTTTATCATTGGCTTTGGTATGTCCTGCGCAATGGATTGTATTCTGGTTCCTTTTCCTCCAGCCATTATAATCGTTTTCATCGATATACAGACACCTTTCCCCCATATCAGCTTGTTTTTCTAAGCTGAATTTCTCCGTAATGCAGCTTAAACGTAATTCTTTCGCACACTCTCCTTGCCTGGCCCATAAAATAATCCTTCCCCCATCCCTGTTATCCATTCCATGGCTTTCTGTAAAAAACAAAATCTTCCCCTGTTTTCTCAAATACAAAACCCAGGTGTTTCATCCTTCGCATAACGGCCGCTTCACATCCCGGAATTTTCCTGTCATGTGTTTCAATGATTAACACTTTTACAAGAGGAAGCCATTCCAGGCATTTTTTATCCTTAAAAATTTCATATTCAGAGCCTTCGATATCCATTTTCAAAATATCAATATATGGAAACCCGTATTTTTTCATAATGCCAGGAATACTGAATGCCCGGACATCCGCATCTTCCCTGCTGCATTCCGACACGGTAAATCCCCATTCCCCGGTCCTGCTTTCATGTACGTTCAAATAACAGTTCCTGCTCCATACCCCCCCCCTTAAAAATTTAACCCCATTCAGGTTTTTGATATTTTTTAACAGCATGCAGGAGTTTTCCTGTTCCGGCTCAACTGCTATAATGCTGGCCTGGCTGAATTTCCTGGCATATAATACAGAAAACAGGCCTATGTTAGCCCCGGCATCTATAATATACCTGACAGGTCCTTTTATTTTCCGGGAAAAATCAATATCATACTGAAACCTGCTGCTTTCATCCGCAGCCCCATTGAGAAAAAACTCAGCTATCAGGCAGTAATCCGTTGTATGGGGCCTGATATACACATCATAATCAATAGAATTAATATGAATGCGCCAGAGTCCTTTGTATTTTCCGTTTATCCGGTGCTGTATTTTATTCCAGACAGAGAACCTGATTCCATTTAAAAGTCCCAGTTCCCGGAACAGATTTATATAATACGGCTTATTCATTTTCCTCATCCTCCGCTTTTTGTTTCGTCCAATTCCGCGCTGCCAGTATAACTGCATTATTATTTCCTGTTCCCTGATTTATGCCGGCTTCCTGTTATACAGTATTTCCGCCCGGTCTCCCATCATTTCTTTAATAACTTCCCTGCCAGTCTGGCCGTTTCAGCTATTTCATGTTTATAAATCATGCACAAGCCGACGATTATCACGCAGTTTAAATACCTGACAGGGTAATAGATATTGAAAACTGCCTGCAGATACAGAACCGCATAGACAAGCAGGTTTCTGGCCATATCCAGTTTCAGGCAGATAAACGGCCTGACAGCAGCAGCCCTGTAAGCCCAGACTGTAAAATATGAAATGCTGGTTGCCAGCGCTGCACCAGCGGGACCCATAAACGGTGTCATGGCAATATCCAGTGCAGCATTTACAGCCGCGCCAGCCAAAGTAGACGCGGCTATTATTTTTGTTGCATTCACAGCCTGGAAAATTCCTCCCATAAAATTTGCCATTGCCATAAACACAAATCCTATTGATAAATACGGGACATATTTCCATGCCTGGTAAAACTCTTTTGCATATAAAAAATGTGCAAGGGGCTTATTCACCGCAATCAGCAGTGCGCAGACCATTACCATCATTCCATTATATGCATTATATGACCTTGAAAAAAAGCCGGCCTTATCCTCCCTTTCATACTCTTTTACTGCTGACAGCATCCATGCCTGCTGGACAATCGTCTGCAGTACATTTAACAGGGAGGGTATTTTATAGCCGACGGAATAAATTCCATTAGCATCAATTCCGCAAAAATAAGAAACCACATACCTGTCCGATGAATTATTAACCCACCACGCAGCATTATTGGCAATCAGCGGCCTGGAGAAATTTATCATTTCCGCATCCAGCCCCTGTTTCCACGAACTTTTCGATACATAATTCCACAGCTTTAATTTAACAGCCAGGTAAGCTGCCTGCACAGACAGTCCGAGAATCGATGCCAGGAAATATCCGTCAAGCCCCAGTTTTAACGGAACAAGAAAAACAATATTTAAGATTATCGTTGCCGCAGCACCCAGGGCCCCCGAAACAGAAGATTCTTTTACACATTCCATTCCCCTGGCAAAAACAGACATGATATTGGCAAGGGCCGAAACAAGATAAATCAGCAAAAGAAATATTGAAAATTCCCTGATTGCAGGAATAATATTGAAAATATAATTGAATGCTGCAAGAGTTCCCACCACAAAAAATCCGATTACATAATATTTAATAGAAACCGAAAATACATCCTTCTCATTGTTTCTTTTATCCAATGCAAACCGCAGTGTCGAATCGGCAATGTTAGCTGTGACTATCGGCGTCAGCAGGCTGACCGTCATGCTGACCAGGTCATAAATCCCATACTCATATGCTGATAATACATTTGTATATAGCGGAATCAGAATAAAGCCAAATAACTTGATTGAAAAACTGCCTAATGCCAGGAAGCCTATATTCCTTAACAAATATTTTAATTTATCCATACCAAATACCCCTGCCAGTCATTTTTCATGCATACAGATTTCCCTCCATCATATTTTCCGCTTTACGGTATTTCATGCCGCAGCGGACATTCATACCCCGGAGTATGGATTAATACACTGTTTCTGTTCTCCAGGAAGGAATCTATGATTTCAAGCGAAAGGCTCCTGAACCACGCTGCAAACAGATTGCTCTCATCAGCCCTGCTGGCCAGGGTGCTCTGACCGCCGTATTTAAATTCCCTGCTTCTCTGAAAAACAAACCCGCCATCCTCATTCTGGTTAAAGAGAATCCATTTTTTTGCTTTCCTGACCCGGCTGATTATCCTCTCGTCCCTGATGCCAGTTATCATGCTGTACCTTATCAGCGGATCCACCCCGTCAATATCTTGACATGCAGAGGAACCTATGTCCGCATCAAAACCGCCCCATCTGTTTTGTGCAGCCAGTACCTGTTCCAGGGCTGAGTCTGCATATGGAATATCCCATTTATCATAATACAATAATGGCAGAATATGATATGCCCCCCTGACCATTTCATTTCTCTGGGCCTGATTATGAATCTCCCCCTCATACCACATCCCGTATTTTTTATTTATTTTCTTTACCAGATAATCCTCCATTGCATACACGGCTTCTGCAAACGGCATGCCCATCCTGTCCCTGGCAAACTGCATCGCCACTCCTATATTCATAATATGATTGCTGCTTGCCCATATGTTTCTGTAATCCAGTGAATCCAGCCATTTAATCAGATAGTCTTTATTCATATACGGCAGCAGATATTTAAATTCATGCCTGGGAATTTTGCGGATCCTGTCGCAGGCAACCGTTATATGCGGCACCAGATGCTGTGCACCCCATCCGCCTGTCTCTCCAAAAAAACACCTGCTGTCATAACAGCCGTCAAAAAACAGGCCGTCCCCCCTCTGATGCCTGTCCAGATACTCTCCAAAAGCTTTTCTTTCTTCATTATCGTTTAATGAATACATTTCCGAAATAAGAAAGCCATACACATTTGAATAAATAGTAGGCACATTACAGCTTTTGGAAAACAAATACCTTGCAGTCCCTGCTTTCATTTCTGATACATATTTTTTTACTCCTTCCCGAAAATCATAACCTGATAATTCATGCCGCTTCAAAAATCCGCAGTAATTTCTTTTTATTCTTTCTCTGGCTGGAAATCCACATATATGTGAAATAATATTTATTCCATATTTTAATGACTTTACCATACTTATCCTCTAATATTTCATTCAATAATAGAATTGCATCAATTCCAAGCGTTTTTATAAATACTGTTCATACATCTATTTTTTCATGTTCGCGGCACCAAAGATAATAAGGTACATGCCGCAGCGACTGAAATCCCATTTTTGATAAAAGCCATCTGGTATTTTTTCTTTTAAGCGCCATTCTTGCCTGGGCAATCCAAAACCGGTAAACCTCATCTTCCATGCAGGCTATTGTTTTTCGGTTATCTGAAACAAATGCAGAAAGCACACGTTCAGCAAGACTGACATCCACCCTGCGCTGGTACATGGTATCATCTATTAATTCTGTAAATGTTTTCAGATTATCCCGCGGTATCACAAAGTTCTTTCCAATAAAATCATGTCTTATCTTTCGGGCATACATTCTTTGTTCTTTTCGATATCTGGAAGATATCTGACTATCACTGATACGCCATCTTACCAGTTTTTTCGGACAGCAGTAAAGCGGAAAGCCTTTTGATAAATACTCACACCACAGGCCATAATCCTGCGCCCGCTTATAGCTTTCATTATATTTTATGTTATGGCAGGCCATCGTATCATGCCGAAGAAAGGCTGTAGAATGAACAATTCCTGCATTTCCAAAAGCCATCCTGACCATTTGCTTTGCCCTGTTTTCAGTAAAAAAATATCTCTGCTGATGTCCCGGAAACACCTCGCAGAGTGCGCCTGATACACTGGCCCCTGTATGTTCTGCATACAATAGCTGTTCCTTCAGTCTGTCAGGCTCTGAAATATCATCTGCATCCATACGTGCGATGTATTTCCCATTACAATGCTGCAAGCCCCTGTTCAATGATTTTGTCAGCCCTATATTCGATGGATTGTCATATATCTTAATCCTGCTGTCTTTATATGAATACATCACGTCCAGGCTCTTCTGGTTTGTCGAGCCATCATTCATAATAATAAATTCAAAATCTTTAAAACTCTGGCACAAAATGCTTTCCATGGATTCCGCTAAATACTCAGGCTGTGTATTATATACACACATTAAAACTGATACCCTGCCCATTTTATACTCCTTATTTTTATCTTCTTTTCACGAACCGGTGAACAAACTTCTGAAGCATCTTATAAAAAGGCTTATGATAAAACAGCAGGTAAGCTCTGATTCGAAAATGCAGTGATGCATTCTTTTTCATGACTTTATATTCTTCCCGAAGTTTTTGCTCATATGCTTTGTAAACTTTTTTGTTCTGTTTGTCTGACAAGTCAAGCTTTGTATCTGCATCAAGGATAATCAGCTGGCCCGCAATCAACGAATATTCAGCAAATTTTTTTAAACCCCTTTCATAAAAATACTGCTCCCTTCCAATCAACGCATCCACTACATCCAGTCTCCTTACACTAAATTGGTTGTGAACAATGCTGCCATCCCTTTGTACATAGTAATAAAGAGGATTGGAAACTGACGATATCAGCCTACACCTATCAATTATCTTATGCAAAATGAATTCATCCTCATGCAGCCTTCCTGGTGGAAACCTGATATCTGCTCCAAATAAATGCCTCGCGTATAACTTATTCACTGTCAATTCACACGCCAGGCCATAATACTTAAAATAATAATTCCAGTAATCTTTCCACGTCCATAACTCATTACGCAATTTTTCACCTGAAACTTTTTCAATTCCATTCTGCACAACCAGATAATTGCAAAAAGCCATATCAGACTTATCCTGCTTTATTCGTTTATACAGTATTTTCACCATATCTTTGTCTATATAGTCATCACCGTCTACAAATAAAAGATATTTTCCTGAGGCTATCTCAATTCCTGCATTCCTGGCACTGGACAGACCACCGTTTTCTTTATGTATTACACAGAATCTTTTATCTTTTTTTTTGTAAGCATCACATATTTCAGGGCTTCGGTCTGACGAACCGTCATCTATCAATAAAATTTCTAGATTTTGATAGGACTGTATTGCAATGCTTTCCAAACATTTGCTTAAATATTTTTCTATGTTATAAACAGGAATAATGATTGAAATAATATCCGTATTATCTTGATGAGTCACTGGCTTAGTCATTTTCTCTCCTCGCAGCATCGTGAACTATTTTTCCCTGACAGCCTTTTATTGAAATATTGTGTTAAAATCATCTGTGCCATTTCCTATATTCAAATAAAATCTAAGATATAAATACATAATTAAAAAAACAAATACAACAAATCGAAATGCTATCTTTCTCCGCATTTCAGGTAAATTAAAAATATGCGGAATTAAAAATGCACTTGTTAATGTAAATGGGATAGCCGCACGGGATAATCCAATCGATACAGACATAGAAACAGCATATATTGCTGTTCCGGCCAGATATACATTGAAATATTTTTCAAAACATACCCCTTCTATATCAGCACGCTTTTTATACCTGAAGTTCAAATAACTAAATAATGCAATCATTAAAAAAATATTTGCCATTCCCTTAAGTATCGTAAATCTCATGCTGTATTGCATTCCAAACATATTTTCTATACCAGAATTAATATATACATACAAACTGCGTTGTATTCTGGGTGGTGAGTAACGTGCGACAATTGCCAGCATACCTGGAATTTTGTCATAAAACAGCATTACAAAAACCATGCTCAGCAAACTGAACAGATAAATAACCTGATGTTTTATTTTGTGAAATAGAGGATATACTATTATCCAGCAAATACTCATCGTATGAAAACCAAATGCAGCAGCGGTACATAAAAAATAGTTCCTGAATTCCTTTTTCTCTACATATCTCATGCTATATAAACACAAGGCGATTGAAATTGTACTTCTTGCTATAAATACATTCCCAAAATTTAATGTCCATACAATCAGCATAATAAAAACAGAATTATTCTGAATGATGCTGCTCATACCTGATACATAAATTTCAAACCATACAGACATTACAAATACAGCCAGAACAAACCGCAGCACAACATAATTATTTACATAAATTTTAACTATTAAATTTGCAAGTGTATATAAAAACTCAAACCACCCATTAAAAACATACCTTAAATCTTTTAAAGATACATAATAAAAAAAATTTTCGTACTCATGATAATCGCCCAGCATTCCAATATATACCGTTGACATCAGGACAAATAAGCATGAATATAGAAAGACAATATACTTCTTAAATCCTCTCCTTATATTGGTAAACTGCTCTAAAAAAGAAAAAAACACAAGGCTCCAAAAAATAATGTAATATATACTCATTTTAGGAATTCTCCAGCATTTTCACTAAAAATATTTATAAATGCCTTTTCTAATTTTTCTTGCGAATGACGCTGGCTGAAATGTAAAAACTCTCTTTCTGCTTTTGCATCATTTTGATTTTTATCATAATAATCCCTAATAATATCAGACATATGAATACCGATTTTACAAATGTGCGGATAGTCTTTTTCATATTTTTTAATCAGTGGAATATTGCTTCCTATAACTTTTTTTCTATTTGAAAAAGCATCAACAACACTTGCACTTATTCTGTATTTAAATGTTTTTGGAAATGGTATCAGTATAACCCTGCTTCTCATGATTATTTCATAATATTCGCTTTCTTCCAGCCTACCTCTAAAAACCGTTAAAAATCCATTATCAAATTTATATTTTCCAGACCTCAACAGCATCCTTATCCGGTTTTTTCTCAGCACGCCATCCTGTTCTTCTTTAGATATTATTTTCCGAATCCATTCATCGTCATTACTATTACTTATTCCAGTATAATCGTATTCCAATTGAAATTTTTGATTCATAACATTTAACGGATGCGGAAAAGAATATACAAGAGTTTCAGGAACATGGTGCTTTTTTATAAAGCTGTGTTTCATAAAATCTTCAATCAGGACATGTCTGGTTTTTTTCTTATATATTTCAAAACAAATACGTTTGATTACAGATTCATCTAACTGGTCTGAAATATTATGATGAAGAATCAAAACCCTTTTTTCATGCATGCCATACATCATCCGCGATAATACCATTGCAAAAACATTACTGGCAGAAAAGAAAATATAATCAAAATGCATTTTTTTATCCAGCTCTCTTGCAAAACGCATGCATTCCATACTCTTTATAATTTGTTCTGCATTTTTCTGCATACATTTATGCTTTGGTTCAAAACTATAATATTTAACATTTTCGGGCAGCTCTTTTATCCATCCTTCTGGAAAAACAATTGTAAGATTCGTAATTGTACTGATTGTATTGATAATTGCTTCGTTCAATCGTTTATGTCCAAACAGATTTTCCCGTGCTTCCATTAATAATACTTTTGGTTTTTGATTCATTTTTATATCCTTTTCAAACAATTCACTGCTTTTTCTGACACCCAAAAACACCTGGCCAAATAATAATATATCTCAGGATTTATCCACATTATCAGTGATGCTAATGAAAGAAAACAGCTTTTTTTCCCAATTAAACAGACAGACTTTTTTCTAACAGGATATGTCATTATAAATAAATTATATAAATCCCGTTTTCCATTTTTTGCATAACCAGCCGCCACTGAAAGCATCATACGGGGATATAAATATGCTATAATTTTTCTCCTATTTACATAGCCGTTTTTTTTCATATAATAATACGCCATCTGCACGGACTTAACTGCATCTGTCAAATGCCAGGAAACATGACTGGTTACCGATAATGCATTTGGCCGATAATAATATACATTCATAGGAACATATGCTGCTTGCCGCACATGGCACATATATTCCCAAAGAAACAAATTATCTTCACTATATTTTATATTTCTTTTAAACATAAGCTTCTTCGTTCTTATAAGCCTGCCACAATATAAATAACATGTAAAAACCAGCGGCCTGTCTCGAAATATATAATGATTCATTGCTTCAAACGCTTCTTCTCTTATTGCTGGAACAAGTTTCTTCGACAATTTTTCTGCATATCTTGTCCAGCATCCATAAGCGATATCACATTCCTGCCCAGCAGCTAAATATGCAGAAACCAATCCCTCAATACAATTTTTTGAAATACAGTCATCTGCATCAAGAAAAAAAAGAAATTCTCCACGCGATTCCTCTATTCCCCTATTTCGTGCAATGCTTACTCCGCTGTTATCAATATCAGCAACAATTACATTCCTTTTCGATTGCTGCTGATATACCCTTAAAATACGGCCCGTTCCATCCTGCGAGCCATCATTAATACAAATAATCTCAATATTTCTATATGTCTGATTTTCAGCAGACTTTAATGCATCATGAAGATAGCGTTGCGCATTATAACAAGGAATTATTATTGATACCAAAGGCAAATGGAATATGTTTTTTTTCACATTCATAACATGTTCACCTGCCAGCACACAAAGCATGCATCATCAGATGGTCCAGAATCATATGAACATCCTCCGAAATCTGCATGTCCATGACTTCTGCATGAATACAGTAATCCGCCAGTTCTTTTAATTTCCCGCCATCATATCCTGCAATTGCGACCGTTGTTCCCCCGATGCTTTTTGCATACTCCATTGCACAGACAACATTCCGGCTGTTGCCTGAGCCGGATATGCCAATCAGGACATCACCTTTTTTCATTTTATTTTTCAAGGGATAGCGGAACACTTCCTCATAACTGATATCATTTGCTACTGCCATCATCGCAGGTACATTGTCACTCAGGCATTCAAAGTCATATTTTACATCCATATATTCATTCACGCCTTTGTTAAAATCACTGGCATAGTGGCTGGCTGTTGCAGCACTCCCGCCATTCCCGCAGATAAATATCCGCCTGCCCTTCAGCCTGGCATCTTCCAATACATTCATGACCGCATTGATATCATCCAGATTCAATGACTGAATTACTTTGATTTCCTTTTGCAGATATTCCTGCAGCTGCTGTCTGTAATTCATAAAAACCTCCCCGGCACCTTTGTTTTGATTCTTCTCCCTGCCAGCCTGCATTTATCGCATCCAGCACGCTCTGCTTCACTGCTTCTTCCGACGTATAATCCGGTTTCCAGCCTGTGGAAATCACTTTGGAAATATCATATTCAAACCTCGGCACATCCCCTTTCCATCCACGGCTGCCGCCTGTATAAAGAAACCTGACATCCGAAAGCCCCATTTCCTCAGCTGTAATTTGTGCAATCCGCGTAACAGGCGTTCCTTCTCCGACAGGTGAAATATTATAAACCTGCTCTGTGTCAGGCCACTGTTCTGTCAGCTGCACAATGGCCCTTACCAAGTCCAGTACATACAGATACGGCTTGCACTGCGTGCCGTCTCCGAGTATTTCAAGCTGCTTTGGATTTTTGCGCAGCTTTCTTATAAAATCATAAATGACGCCATGTGTCAGCCTTGGCCCAATGACATTGGGAAAACGGAAAATCACCGCATGCATATCACACATAGACACATACGACGAAATAAGGGCTTCGGATGCCAGCTTTGCTCCTCCATAATAAGATACCGGCATTAATTCGCCTGATGTTTCCGTAAGCCTGGTATCTGGCTTTTCACCATAAACGGCTGATGTGGAAGCAAAAAAAAGATTTCGTACTCCATGCTTTCTCATCGCTTCCAGCAGGTTTCTCGTCGTCATCAGCGTATCTTGAAAATCAATTTCCGGTTCTGCTGCACCCTTTTGAATATCCGAGTTCGCAGCAAGATGATAAACTGCATCAAATTTGTGCTTTTTAAATAACGCTTCTGTTTCCCGCGCATCCGCCAGATCAGCCTGATAAAACTGAAACTGCCTGTTCTTTTCCAGATGTGCAATATTTCTTCGGCCCATTACCAGCTTGTCTGCACAGATAACGGTATGGCCGTTTTTTATCAGTCTGTCAGTTAAATGGCTTCCAATAAATCCCGCTCCGCCTGCTGCTAATATGCGCATGCTCCAGCTCCTTTCTTAACCGCAAAGTCCCGGCAGCATTCCTTTGAACATGTTTCCAGAACCATATGCCCGGTTTTCCTGTTATGCAAAGTCTTTATCTACATGTACAATCGAAGCACCAGAATTATCCATTTCAAATGTTATCTCCCGGAGCATGCCTAATACATTCCGCACACTCTGATGCTTATCCTCAGGAACATAAAAAATCATAAATCCGGCTCCGCCTGCTCCAAGCAGTTTTCCGCCAGATGCTCCGGCACGCATCGCTTTTTCGTATATTTCATCAATATATGGACTGCTGATTCCAGATGCCAGTGACTTTTTCAGCATCCAGTTTTCATGAAGCAGTTCTCCCATGGCGTCTGCATGATTCTTTTGAAGTTCTTCCTTCAATGTTCTTGCTATACTGCACATCCTCACCTGTGCCTGTGCCTTTTCCTCAGAGGAAATATTTTCTGACTGCTGTTTCAATATCTCAGATGCACTATGCGTGCCTCCCAGATAAAACATCAGGATGTTCTTTTCCAGCTTATGATAGCTTTCTGGTGCCATAATGACAGGCTCCACATTAACAAAGCCTCCCGGCTGGAATTCATAGAATTTTAATCCTCCAAATGCAGCCGCAAACTGGTCCTGTTTTCCAATGGGCTCACCCAGCTTCTCAATTTCTACTTCACAGGCATCTTTTGCCAGCTTATACTTTGAAACATACTGGCCCCTGTATGTATAAAGCAGATGCAGCAGCGCCACGGTAAAAGAGCTCGAAGAACCCAGCCCTGTACCTGCCGGTATATCCGCCATGGAAGTAATTTCCACACCTGTTATGCCAAAATCACTCAGGCACTGTTTAAAATATTTGTGCTGTATATCTGCGTACTTTTCTACTTCTTCTGTTTTTGAATATTTCAGGCTGATACGCTCTTTATGAAAATAATTGTGAATCGTCAGGTACATATATTTCCGTATTGCAGTACTCAGCACACAGCCTCCATATTTTTCATAAAAAGCCGGAAGGTCGCTGCCTCCTCCGCAAAAACTCACCCGAAACGGTGCCCTTGTCATAATCATGTCAAATTGAAATCCTTTTCGCTGGCTGTGATTGTTTATACAGCTGTTTTATTCTCCCTGATAGAAATCCCTGTTCTGCATCTGATACATCCGTGCCCTGTTTTCCCTGTCATAGACTCTTGTTTTAAGCCTGTCAGGAACTGCCTGCCTGATGTAAGAAAACAGCCAGCCTGCCATAGAAAATAAAGGGCGTTTAAAAGAAAAATTTTTCCGCCTGATTGCAAGAACATATTTTTCCTGAGTCTTATCCGTCACCCGTTTTATCAGGAAATCAGATTCTGCCCGAAAGTTTAAAATGGTATCTGGCAGGTTCTCTATCCGGTACCCGGCATTAAAAAGCCGCAGCCAGAAATCAATATCTTCTGCCCTTTTCAGGCTTTCATCATACCGGTACCCGGCATCAGCAACGGCCCTTTTGAACATCACAGCCGGATGCGCCACGGGTGTGCGCATGCAGAAAAAAACGGCAAGCCTGAATCCGCCCAGCGGATAAGAACGCCGGCCGGTAATCTGTCCTGTTTCATCCATAATATTCAGCTGTCCCCCAAGAATATCTGCTGCCGGATGTGTGGAAAAATACCGTACCTGTTTTTCAAGCCTGTCAGGACTTGCCACATCGTCCCCATCCATCCGGGCAATAAAAGCTCCTTTCGCCAGACCCAGTCCCTTATTCAGTGATTGAACAAATCCAATTCTATGGTCTTCACGGTAAATACGGACACGTGCATCCAGACGGTAACTGTCGATTGCTTCTATTGTTGCTTTCTCATCACTGTCATCCAGAATCAGCAGTTCAAAATAACGGTATGTCTGATTTAAAATGCTTTCAACTGCCATGCAGATATATTCCGGCCTGTCATTGCAGGCAGCCATAATAACAGAGACTAGCGGGTTTTTACATTTCTCTTTTTTTATCATTTCTCTTTCATCCTGCTTCCTGCAAACAGACATGCTTCGCCATCTCCACAGCAGTATTCCCTGCTCCAGACTCATCCTGCATATCTTATGCCGGCATTTTATTACCCCTTTGCTGCCTGTACAGCCTTCAGACTCTCACAGCCAGTTCCTGTTCTTTCTCATCCTGATTCCGCTGTTTTCCGTTCAGATACAGCAGTGCCGCTTCTATCCATTCCCTTTACGCAAAGGCCAGGGCACCAGTCACATGCACGCCATTTTCCAGATAAAAGCTCATTGCATCATCTATCATGCGGTGTGTTGTCCATCCCATCCTGCATACCATCAGGACATTTCCGGTTTCTGCAAGACTGTCCCATACGGCAGAATCTGCACCAGCATTTTCTGCCACTGACAAATCAATTTCCCAGTCCCTGAGCATTTCTGCCAGATTCTCCAGAAATTTCCGCTCACCTGCATTAAGTGAAAAATCAGCTGCTGCGCACAGTTTTTTCATTCCCTGCTTCCCGCATGCCAGCCGGATGCGGTTCAGCACCTGTTCCTGTGTGTTTCCATACGTGCCTGAATGCCTGCCAAATGGCATCCTGCTGTTTTTTTCATGTAAAAGCCCGTGCAGATTTCCTGTACCGTTCCCGCTATGATATGGCAGGACCGCAATACCGCCATACACAGGAAACGTATACATCCGCTTCATTTCATCTGTGTTTCTTACCATATCGCCAAAAAGATACCAGCATGCATAAACACCACAGTATATAAAAATACCCGCAAAAAGCCCGAGAACGGCATACTTTATTCCAGACCTGACATCATTCTGCGCCTCACTCCCATCACCTGGAATTTCTCCATTCTCTTTCAGTCCGCTTTCTTCTTCGCCCACAGACTCCCAAAAAACTGCTTCCTGTTCTTTGCTGAATGAATCTACTGTTGTTTTCAGGCTTGTCCTGTTCGCAGACAGCTGTGCTTTTTTGTCACGCTGCTGTGAAAGCAGTCCGCTGTCTGACGTAACGCTGCTCATCCCGCTTACAAGAGCCAGCCTGTGGCTTCCTGCGTTTGTTTTTACCCATGCAGAATATTCCTGCAGTATTTCCTGCAAATCTTTCGCCATCTTTTCTGCTTCTTTTGCATTCCGCCCTGTTATTTCTGTATAAAAAATGGATTCCGCCATCTGGCTGCTGTCTGCCGAATTATCCACAGCTATCTGATAAGGAGTACTGTATGTTTTCTGATATGCGGATATCAGTTCTGCCAGACAGCTTTTATCCATTTTCCTGCCGCTTTCTGCTTCCAGAAGCCTGTCGGCAGCACCACCGTTTAAAAGAAAATTCAGGTAGCTTTCCGTGATAACTGGCAGTTCCTGCCTTTTTGCATGTGTGATGCTGTAAAACATGACATACCTGTTTTTATGATAAGGGTCCAGCTGCATCAGCACAGAACTGTCCAGATATGTTTCCAGCCCGCTGATTTCGTGTCGCAGACGGACAGCATCTGTAACCGCCTGTTCCTCTGTCTCCGTTAATTCAGCTTCTTCTGCTGTTATAGTTTCTGTTTCTGCCATGCTTCGCCTGGCGTCCAGCCATCCAGCCCCGCCAAAAACCAGCGCAAACGCCAGTGCACAGACAGCAATCCGTTTCCACTGCACACAGAACCTGTACAGCAAATCCGTCAGGTCAATTTCGGTATCTTCTGTTCTTTTCCAAGAATACTGACTTTCCATTCTGATATTTCTTCCTTTCACCGGCTATTCCATTCCTAAACTGTCTCTTTTACCAGTTTTCCTGAAATCTGCTCTTACTGCTGTTTCTATCGTTTCAGCTTATCCTTCATTCATAATCTCTGCCACAGATTTCATAATCTTTACATACATCTCATAACTGTCCGTTTTCGCACCGGCAGCCCCTCGTTCTGTTCTTCTGCCTGTTTTTTTCTGATTCCCATCCAGCAAATTCCACATACCCTTTACGGACTCTGATGAGGAACGTGTTACACCCCAGAGAAGGCCGTCTGCATCTGCATTCAGAATCCTGCAGATATTTACGAATGTTTCCAGGCTCATGCTGCGTGTACCACGCTCAATATGTCCAATAAAAGAAAGACTGACGCCGCATTCTGCTGCCAGCTTGTCCTGTGACAATCCCCTTGCTTTTCTTGCCGCACGGATTCTCATTCCAATACCGGCATAATCCAGTCCCTTCATATCATTCCTCCCGTCTTCCCGGCCCTGAACAGGCGAAAATACCGCATATTTTTCGAAAATTCTTCTGCATAACAATTTGTTATAAAATGTTATGTAAAAAGTTTTTCAAAAAATCCTGAAAACCCTTATGTTATGCGGGTTTCTGCCATTTATTGAAAATTCCTTAATGATTCAGATTCCAGACAGCTGCACACTTAAACAAATCAGTCAGAACGTTGTATGTAGTATTGAAAGCGCTTGATTTTTGTGGACAATATACAAAATGACTGGCCAAAACATGGCTGATAAACAGGAAAAAATAGAAAAACTGCCAAATTTATCTTTAGAGTTGCAAAAAGAAAAGAATTGCTATAAAATGCTTTTAGGCAACATTTTATAACAAATTGTTATCTGAAAAAGAAACTCTCAGGCTTCAAAATCCAGCATTTTCACTGCATTTCAGAAATTTTCTGCTTTCAGAATCTAAAAGAATCACCCCCGCTTCCCTGCCGCATATACTAATACCACAAATCATATGTTTGGAGACTATTCCTTATGCAAGAAACCAAGCCTATCCTGGCAGACACATGCAGCTTTGCCGGCATCCGGCCTGCAATGGCAGACCTGCCTTACCCGCCCCTGCAGGCCAGCGGGAAAAATCCGTCTTATGCAGGGCTTTTAAACATGGATTACTGCGGCTCTGTCTCAGAGCTGTCCGCTGTCACGCAGTATATCAACAATGAAAACCGCCTTTCCGGCGAACACTGCACGCTTGCAAAAACACTTTTGGGAATCGCAATGGCAGAAATGATGCACTTACAGAAATTAGGATGCCTGATACGCCTGCTCGGCGGAAATGTGGATTATACAGCAAAACTGCCCAACGGACGCCAGCACTTCTGGACACCAGAATTCCTGACTCTCCCGGAGCATCCCGGGCAGATGATAGCTGCCGATATCATAGCGGAACAGGAAGCCATCCGGCAGTACCAGATGCATATGAAAATGATAAAGGATGAACAGGTAAATGCTGTGATTGCAAGAATTATCAAAGACGAAGAATACCATATTATGCTGTTAAAATCTCTGGCATCATAAAACTGCGCGGCTTTCAGATATCCTGGCAGAATATCCGATGCAGTCCGGCACAGAGGCCCGCAACCGGAAACAGCTTTCGGCCATAAACAAAGGGCTGCGCACTAAGCAGACTATATACAAGATATCGTATAAAAGAATCACGTCCTGGCACAGCCGCATATTCCCTTAATGCGGCAGCCCTTGTTTATCAGTTTCATATCTGAATCATGTCCTGGCACAGCCGCATATTCCCTCAGCCTGCTCCTCTTTTGCTAATTTGACAAAATGCGCCCTCAAATCTCCATGAACTTCTACTTGTGAGCCCCTTGTAAATGTTATATAATAGGGAAAGCTTTAACGGAGGTATTTCATTATGAACAATCTGGAATACATACTTGATTTTACCGTCAGCCTTGGCTGCAAAATGCTGCGTGTGGGCGCAAACCTGGAGCGTGTCAACGACACGATGTACCGTATCTGCCGCAGCTATCATCTGAATTCCATCAGCATTTTTTCACTGAACAGCCTGATTATCGTCAGCGCAAAAACGCCGGAAAATGTCAGCGGTTCCAGACAGATCAGCGTGCATTCTGCCAGCACCCATCTGGAAAAGCTGAACCGTTTTAACCAGCTTTCCCGCAAAGTATGTGCGCAGACACCGCCTCCCCAGGAACTGGAAAAGATGCTGGAAGAAGCTGAAAATATAAAAGAATCCCCAACGCATATTATTATACTCGGCCAGCTGATTTCCACATTTACCCTGTGCGCCATATATGGGGGAAGCTTTCCGGACATCATTGCCGCTGACATAAACGCCTTTATCTTATACTGGCTTTCCGAATTTTTTGACAGGCGAAAAATCAACCAGATTGTTGTGAACACGATTCTGACATGGGCTGCGGGAACACTTGCGCTGCTTTATGTAAATCTCGGCATCGGGCATAATTTTTTTATTATCATTACAACCAACTGTGTTACGATGATTCCAAGCATCTCGCTTGTAAACGCCGTCCGGAGCATTCTGTGCGGCAATGAGATGAACGGCATTCTGGAATTTTTAAAAGTCGTGCTGGAATCCGTGGCAATCGTGCTCGGGCTGATTCTGAGCCTTTACATGTTTGGAGGTGACACGCTGCAATGGCAGAGAGTATAAAGCTGATACTGTTATCGTTTCTTGCTTCTGTTGGATTCGGTGTAAAATTCCAGATGAAAAACCAGTACCTCGTGCTGGCAGGATTTGGCGGGGCACTGACCCGCCTTTGCTACCTGCTGCTTATAGAAGTGATTGATTCGCGGCTGATTTATTCCCTGCTGGCTGCCATGTTTGCTTCGCTTTATGCGGAAGTGATGGCCATGAAATGCAAAATGCCGTCTACGGTTTTTCTGTACCCGGCCATTATCCCGCTGACCCCGGGTAATCTGATATACAATACCGCAGCTAATTTTCTGCTGAAAGACACACGGGCCATGTGGGCCACGGCCGGAGACTGTGCACTGACACTGCTTGGCATCAGCATCGGATTTGTACTGATTTCTACGTTTACTTATTACCGCCGGGTTTATTTTCTCGGAAAAGACCTTGCTTCACACCTGCTGCATCATCCGCATAAAAAACAGGACTGACGCACAAAAGCGTGTTTTAAAAATCAAATCTTACGAAAAGAATTTTTAAAACACGCTCCAGCAGGAAACCATGCTGTTTTCTATTGTGATTATCCGCTTATCTGGCGAAATGGCATTGTGTCAGGAATTCATATAATAGATTTTTTTGACTTTCCCGCTGGCCGTTAATTCAATCTGCAACGGCAGATACGGCCCCATTGCAGCATGGATGACTTCGCTGTCACTGACAGCTTCCCCGGCACCGGACGTTAAGCTGTACTTTCCGTCTTTTTCTTCCCCCTGCGGCCACTCGCCTTCTTTTAAAACAATGACTTTTTCACTGCCTGCTGCTTTTTCAAGCTTTTTTAATGCTGTTTCCTTTTTCATCCCAACCTTCACGCCATATACGGAAGCATTTTTATCCCCGATTTCAATCTCAATTCCCCCAATATTGCCAGGAACCGTTCCAGTAAAATTGTTAACCATAATGCTGGTCTTTCCTTTTTTCCAGGTATAAGTCCAGGCATCTTTGCTGCCGTCATATCCTGCTTCCTTTTTGTCAGGTTTTCCCAGTTTTTTCTCCAGGGTTTTAAATTTAACCTGACTGCCCTGCTTCTCCGCCTGGTTAAGGTCCTTCACCAGTACCGCTGATTTCCCGCAAAAATTCACGCTTAATGGCTGCTTTTTTTCTGCAGCGTGAGATACGGCTGCCCCTGTGCCAATCCCGGACACAGCCATGGCCGCGCAGAGCGCAACAGCCAGCATTGCTTTCACTATCCGTTTTAAACTTCCCATTTTGAGACTCCTTTCATAAATACGATGCGTTAACCTGTACCGTTTCAAATAAAATGCATCTGCATGCTTTGCACGGTAACAGTATATATCTATTGTTGAAAAAAATCAACAAAAAGAGCAATTCCTGCAGAAATCATTTTATAAGGTCCCGCATTTAATACAGCGGCTGCAGGACTTTTACAATATTCTCAATCACCTGCAGCAGCGTCTTTTCATCCACATCCTGATTGTTGATGTAAGCATGGTAAGACCCCTGGACGCAGTAGGAAAGCAGGATGTTTTTTTCCGGATTGTTCCGGTATTCCGGGTATTTTTGAAACATCATTTCCTTGATTCCTTCTTCCAGCTTATCCGGCAGATAGCTCTGCCCCTTCCCGGAAAACAGGATGTTAATCAGGGAAATATGCGAGACAAAGGCAAGGCACAGCTCCCTTGTCAGTTCCCCCAGATTGTCAATGGTATATTCCTGCCTGTGCGGTATGCTGTTTAACACCGATGCGACGGTTTCTGTTTCCAGTACCTCGGACAGTGCATAAATATCTTCGTAATGAGAATAAAATGTAGATTTATTAATACATGCAAGGCTGCACAGCTCCTTGACGGTTATTTTTTCCAAAGGCTTTTTAGAACGCAGCTCAATAAACGCATTTTTAATTGCCTTTTCTGTTTTTTCCATTCTGATATCCATAATTCCAGTCTCCCGGCTGCTTCCACTAAACGACAATATTGCCAAATCGTTGTTTATCCGCCAGATGCTGCAACATTGTCGGTAGACATCTTCTGTTTTTTCCATTTATAATATATCATACCAGACTAACCAACTAATGTCTATTATCTATTCGGAGGTTTTATATGGACTTTTATGGATTTTATACCGGAAAAATATTTGATGCACACCAGTACCTTGGCGCACACCTGGCGAAAGACGGCACCACGTTTTGCACATTTGCCCCGGGCGCTGAACGGATTGCACTGATTGGAGAATTTAACGGCTGGCAGGAAACCGGCATGGAGCGTGTCCACGACGGACATTTCTGGAAATGCCATGTACCGGACGCTGCTGCCGGCATGATGTATAAATACCGCATTTACACGAAGGATGGACGCTGCACCGACCACTGTGACCCATATGGCTTCGGCATGGAACTGCGCCCGGCCAGCGCGTCATTTATCCGGGATATGGAGCATTACCAGTTTCAGGATAAAAAATGGATGCAGTCCCGAAGCGACTGCAAAAACAAGCCGCTGAATATTTATGAGTTACATATGGGCTCTTTCCGCAAGCCTTCGGAACAAGCAGACGACTGGCATACTTATGAAGAAATGGCCGATATCCTGATACCCTATGTGAAAGAAAACGGGTACAACTATCTGGAAATCATGCCGTTAAATGAATACCCGTGCGACGAATCCTGGGGCTACCAGTCCACCGGATTTTTCAGCCCGACTTCCAGATACGGAACGGCGGACGGCCTGAAAGCATTTATCGATGCCTGCCACCAGAATCAGATTGGCGTGATTATGGACTTTGTGCCGGTGCATTTTGCCCTGGATGATTATGCGCTTGCCAGCTATGACGGCACTGCTTTATATGAATATCCGCACAATGCGGTCGGTGTCAGCGAATGGGGCAGCTGCAATTTTATGCATTCCCGCGGCGAGGTGCGCAGCTTCCTGCAGTCTGCGGCAAACTACTGGCTGACCGAATACCATATGGACGGCCTGCGCATGGACGCTATCAGCCGTGCCATTTACTGGCAGGGCGACCCGGGACGCGGTGTAAATATGAACGCTGTGGAATTCCTGAAATATATGAACCAGGGCCTGAAAATGCTTCATCCGCAGGCAATCCTAGCTGCCGAGGATTCCACTTCCTATCCGGGCGTTACGAAGGATGTGTCTGCCGGCGGCCTTGGCTTTGATTATAAATGGGATATGGGCTGGATGAATGACACGCTGGATTATTTCCGCTCGGACACGCAGCAGCGCAGCAGCGATTACCACAAGCTGACGTTCTCCATGATGTATTATTACGATGACCAGTTTCTGCTGCCGCTGTCCCACGACGAGGTAGTTCATGGAAAAGCTACAATTCTCCAGAAAATGAACGGGGATTATCCTGACAAATTCCCGCAGGCAAGAGCTTTTTACATGTACATGTACGCACATCCGGGCAAAAAACTGAACTTTATGGGAAATGAAATCGGACATTTCCGCGAATGGGATGAAAAGCGGGAACAGGACTGGAATCTTTTAGACTATCCGATGCATCAGGACTTTCACCGGTTTATGACAGATTTAAACCATCTGTACCTGGAGCATCCGGCACTTTACGAACAGGATTTTGATACCGAAGGATTTCACTGGCTGGACTGCCATCAGGAAGACAAATGCATCTATGCATTGGAACGGCTGTGCCAAAAAGAACGGCTGATAGCAGTATTTAACTTTTCGAACCGGGAGTACCCGTCATATGAGCTGTCCGTACCGGATGCGGAACAATTAGAGCTGCTTTTATCCAGCAGCTGGACATGTTATGGCGGCGATGAGGAAAAAACCCGCACCACGGCTGTTGTGAAAAAAGACACCTGCGTGCTTGCGCTGAAACCATTTTCTGCGGTATATTACCTGGCAGATTCTAAATAGCTGCTTAGGGGCTGTCGCATTAAACAATGCATATACAAGATGTAGTATATAAGAATGATTCGAATAAACTATATCTTGTATCATTTTCTTAGTGCGACAACCCCTAGTTCTCCATCCGGGCAGAAAAAGATTATTCAAAATCTATTCTGGAAAAATCAATTTCCAGGCAATCAAAAATACCGGATTTCACTTTATCTGAAAACGTGTATTCATTAGCAGTGTCAATGGTGCCGTGTAAACTTTACAGCTTCCATGCATTTTTTTGATATAATCTTTTATCTGGTAATGCAGCTCCGATACCGTTTCCTGATGATTTGTTCCAGGAGATGCCACCAGATACAATTCCCCGTCCAGCAGCTCTGCCCGCTGTCCTTTAGGAAGGTTATCAATATCTTCGATTGTATAAAAATCCATCTGGTTTGCTGCGTCCATTTCACATGCTCCCTTTCATTAAAAAAATCTCAGGCATCCAGAAACGCAAACGGCTTATCGGAAGCCGCATGCAGATAATGCATCATCAGGTATGCCCCGCGCATGGAAACGCGTTCTTCGGCCAGTATCTGCCTCACCCGTTCCTTATCTGCCAGAATCACCTGGATTTCTTCCGTGGCTTCTGCCTGTACATCGGATATGATTCCGCTGGCTGTCCCAAATACCGTCGCACTTGTTTCATCGGTAAATCCCGGGCCCATAAAAAACGGCCTGCGGTAACATTCCTTTCCGCCTGCATATTCTGCAAAATCCAGCCCGGTTTCTTCTTTCATCTCCCTTGCGGCTGCCATTCCCGGCGTCTCATTCCCGTCAATCAGTCCGGCCGGCAGCTCATACAGATACGCGTCCAGCGGATAGCGGTACTGGCGGATAAGCACCAGCCTCGGCTGCGGCTCATCCGTAACCGCATAAATAACAATTCCTTCCGGCTGCAGCGACTTTGTCCGTATTTTGATATGTTCCGCATCGTTTCTGGATGCAAAAAAATAACGGAAATCCCTGCCTTTTGTATCAATGGCATCCATCTGGTAAAGATTTAAAAATGGATTATCCGTTAACTGGTGAATCTGATGATATTTTTTCATGTCAAACCTCTTTTCTTTCACTGCTGTATTTTCGCTTTTTTATCCGGTTCCAGACAGTCCGGATAAATTTCACTCCCTTCATAGGCACAGACACCCATGCGCGGGGAATTGCAGACGGGCAGAAGATATTCATCCATAAAATTTTCGTCGTCATCCTGTACCGGCCCGCCGTCTTCGAGTACTTCGCCATCTTCCAGTTCTTCCTCGGCATCCCTGCGGTTCTGTGCCATCAGGCACTCCCTGCACCAGAACCCGTCACCCTCCAGCATCCGTTCCGGGTCAACGCATTCCGCCTGCCTGCCGCACCTGCAGCATGGGATTTCCGGCGGATTGTTTCTTGACAGAATGGTCACCGTTTCGTCTTTCCAAACGCCGCTGCGGTAATCCAAGACACGAATCATAAGGCTTGTTGTCTGTCCGAAATCATAATTATATTCCAAAACCAGTCCAGGTGAAAACAGCTCTTTCAGCTCAGGATTCATGCCCGCAGCCGGCGGCCCCCAGAATTCCCCGCCGGAAGGAACCATTTCATATACCTGTCCGCCGATATCAAAAGCACTTAAATGCCCGCAGCATTCCACCCAGATATCCCGGATAAACTGGTCTAATTCTTTTAACGTCGCCGACTCCTTCATTTCAATAATCAGCCAGTATTGCGGCTTATCTTTTCCTTCCACAAGCAGCTCGTAATACCCGCTCGTTCTGCTTCCTGTTTCTTTGTTTAATGCTGCCTTCCGTTCACTGCATGCTGCAAGATGACGGAGCATTCCGCTTCGCGCATATTCATTCCCGCAATATTTACATAATCCATTCGTCTGTTTCGCCATCTGATAGTTCTCCTTTTTCATGCGTAAAAATTTCTGCATTTATTATAATACAAAAAATTCTATTTTGCTATGAAAATTGCAATATTTGGAGAAAACTTCTAAAATCAGTTCGCAATCCGCTTAAATATTCTGAATATTTGGACCTATGTCAATACTTTGGACAAAAAAAGTCGAAAGATTATGCTGTTTTTTTAAGTTCCTCATCCTCCTTTTGCTGTGGTGTCAAATAACCAATAGAGCTATGTATCCGCTTACGATTATACCAGCCTTCTATGTATTCAAAGATTGCTCTGCGGGCTTCCTTTGAATCCTGATAAGTATGAAGATATATTTCTTCCTTTTTCAGTACAGAATGGAAGGATTCCATGCAGGCATTATCGTATGGATTTCCCTTACGGCTAAAGGAATGCAGGATTTCTTTCCTGGCCAGGCAGTCTTCAAATGCCTGGCTCGTATACTGGCTTCCAAGGTCGCTGTGCAAAATGATCCCTTTTGTATCCCTGACGTTCAGGCACGCATTCTCTACCGCTTTCACTGCCAGTTCCGCTGTCATAGATGTGCCATAGGCATAGCCGATGATTTTACGGCTGCACAAATCCATGACAGATGCCAGATAAGTCCATCCTTCTTTCTGCACATGGATGTAGGTAATATCTGTGCACCATTTTTGATTGATAGTTTCTGCTCCAAAATCACGTTTCAGGATATTCACTTTATCATCTGGGATACTGCCATGATTGGCATGGTGGTTGTACTTCTTTACTACCACAGAGCGCAGTCCCTGCTCTGCCATATGCCTCTGGACCCGCTTGATACTGCAGGGTGTCCCAACGCCATTGAGTACACGGCATAGTTTGACAGCCCCGTATCTGCGTTTGGAATCCTCAAAGGCCTGTTTCACTTTCCTGCTGAATTCCTCATACTCCATGTTCTTATTTGAAGGTACACAAACCAGAGCCTTGTAATAGGTACTCCTTGGAAATTTCAAGGCACTGCAAAGCTGTGATACAGAGTAGTTGGTTAAGTTGTTCTGGATAAATGCAACAATCTCGGCTATTGTTCTTTTGCGAATATGGCGGTCGCTTTTTTTAATATTTCATTCTCGATCTTAAGGCGCTGGATTTCTTTCTGGAGAGCCTTATACTCCTTGAGGGTGACCGT
>OFGA01000537.1_pt1 | contig 30754 bp, 33 predicted proteins | sample 1521471 | NCBI WGS metagenome assembly OFGA01 (sample SAMEA3504086, study PRJEB24116) | mouse gut metagenome | biome: mouse gut; feature: mouse-associated habitat; material: faeces | place: Denmark | collected 2011 | reverse complement strand
CGCGCCGTCGGGGCCGGCCAGGACGTACACCGTCTCGTCCCGGTAGGCGGCGGGGCCGGAAGCGGACTCGGCGGCGGAGAGCGCCGCAGGGGCGGCGGAGCCGGGGGCGGAAGCGGCCTTGGCGCACACCGCGCCGCCAACGCCGCCGAGAACCAGCGCCCCGCTTAGGCCGAGGGCCGTGAGCTTCACAGATGTCTTTTTCATTTTACATAAACCTCCTGATTTGAGATAAAATCGTTGTTTTTGGTGTTTTTACGGTTAAGATGCCGCATGCCCGCCGTGGTGGCGCAGACAAGGCGGTCGCACAGCAGCAGCAGGGCCGGCAGGGCGAAGATGACGGACGCCATGCTGATGAGGGCCCCCCGGGCCATGAGCATGCACATGGAGCTGATGATATCGATGTCCGAGTACAGGGCCACGCCGAAGGTGGCGGCGAAAAGGCCCATGCCGGAGACAATGATGGAGGGAACCGATGCGGCGAGGGCGGTGTGGACCGCCTTCTTCTTATCCGCCCCGCCCAGCCGCTCAACCTTGTAGCGGGTGGTCATGAGGATGGCGTAATCCACCGTGGCCCCCAGCTGGATGGTGCTGATGCAGATGGGGGCGATGAAGGGCAGGCTCTGGCCCAGGTAGTGGGGCAGACCCAGGTTGACGAAGATCGCCGCCTCGATGACCGCGATGAGCAGGAAGGGCAGGGTGAAGCTCTTTTCCACCAGGGCGATGATGAGGAAGATAGCGATGATGGACACGGTGTTGACCACCTGGAAATCCCGGTCGGTGGTTTCGATCATATCCTTCATGCAGGGGGCCTCGCCGATGAGCATCCCGGAGGGGTCGCAGTCCTTGAGGATGGCGCCCAGCTGATCCAGCTGCCGGCCCGCCTCATCGCTGGCTACCTTGTATTCGGAATTCACCAGAAGCAGCTCCCACTTGCCGCTGTCCAGCCGGTCCGTCACGCTCTCCGGAAGAAACCCCTCGGGAATCCGGAAGCCCGTCACGGACTCCAGGCCCAGCACGCAGCGCACGCCGTCCACGGCCTCCATTTTCCGGATCATGGCCCGGACCTCTTTGGCGGGGACGCCGGAGTCCACCAGGAGCATGTGGGTAGAGGCCACGCCGAAATCTTCACTGAGCTTTTCGTTGGCGATGACGTAGGCCATATCCTCCGGCAGGCACTGGCCCATGTCGTAGTAGACCTCGCTGTTGGTCCTGTTGTAGCCGTACAGCGCCGGCGGAATGACCAGGGCGAAGATCACCAGGAACAGGGGGAATCCCTTCACCACCCCGGAGGCCAGATGCCGGGCGTTGGGAATCAGGGCCCGGTGGCGGGTTTTCTGCAGGGGCTTGTCGAAGACCAGAATCAAGCTGGGCAGAACCGTCACGCACCCGATAACCCCCAGCAGCACGCCCTTAGCCATGACCACGCCTAAATCGCGGCCCATGGTGAAGGTCATGAAGCACAGGGCGATGAAGCCGGCAATGGTGGTGATGGAGGACCCGGTCACCGAGGCGAGGGTGGCCTGGACGGCGGCGGCCATGGCCTCCCCCTTCTCCCCGTGGAGGGCGCGCTGCTCGTTGTAGCTGTTCCAGAGGAAGATGGAATAGTCCATGGTGACCGCCAGCTGCAGCACGGCGGACAGGGCCTTAGTGATGTAGGAGATCTCTCCCATGAAGTAGTTTGTACCCAGGTTGAGGAGGATCATCATGCCGATGCTGGCCAGGAACACGAAGGGGGCCAGCCAGCTGTCCAGCAGGAGCAGCATGGCCCCGCAGGCCAGGGCCACGGCGATGCCCACATAGATGGGCTCCTCCTTCTCGCACAGGTCCTTCAGGTCGGTGACCAGGGCGGACATGCCGGAGACGAAGCACTGGCTCCCGGCAATGGAGCGGATCTCCCGGATGGCGTCCATGGTCAGGTCCGAGGAGGTGGAGGTGTCGAAGAACACCGCCATCATGGTGGCGTTCCCGGCGTTGAAGGCATCGTAGAGCTTTTCCGGCAGCAGCTCCATAGGGACCGTAACGTCCAGCAGGGAGTCGTACCACAGGACCGACTCCACATGGTCCACCTGCTCGATCTTATCTTTCAGGGCGGACACGTCCCTGGCGGGCATATCCTCCAGGATCAGGAGGGAGAAGGCCCCCTTGCCGAACTCCTCCAGCAGCTCGTTCTGACCGACGACCGTCTCCATATCCGCCGGGAGGTAATCCAGCATATCGTAGTTGATCCGGGTGCCCGCCATGCCCAGCGCGGCGGGGATCATCAGCAGTAGTGTGATTATCAAAATAGGTACGCGGCATTTCACGACCGCTTTGGAAAAACGCATGAGTTTAATAACTTCCTTTCATTGCAATCTGTTGCGGGACGGCGGCCCGCAGGGCTTTGGGGCTATGGGACGCGCCGCCTTATTCGTACTCCTGTACTTCAAAGTACTCCGTTTCAATGACGTCGGGACGCTGGTTCTTGACGATCTTCACCGTGCTGACGGCTACGCAGAGGTTCAGAACCCCCTCCGCCAGCAGGGCGGCGCCCAGCAGGACGGTCAGCAGCATAGCGCTCTCCCAGGGACGGAAGATCAGGGCCATGCCCACCGCCCCGGCGGCGACCGCCAGCAGCAGCACCACCCACCAGGCGGCAATCCCGAACCGGCGGGCGTCGATGCTGATCTGGATCTTGAACAGCCCGTCTGTCAGAATGGCGACCCCCATGGCGACGCAGATAAAGTCCAGTACGCCGCTGGTCCGCAGCAGGGAGATCACACCCAGGGCGATCAACAGGATCCCGAACTCCAGATCGTACTGAAAGGCCAGCCGAAACAGGTCCCGGGAGAAATACCCCACCAGCTTGACCGCGCCGAACACGATCATCGCCGCGCCCAGCATCCGTCCCGCCGCCACCGCCGCCTGCTCCGGCAGGGCGATGAACAGCACGCCTGCCGCGCAGAACACCGCCGACATGACGATGTATCCCGCCTTGGCAATCCGCATGGGCGTTACAGAACGGTTTTCCATTGCTACACCTCCTTTTGGCCCCGGAACGCCGGGTTTTTCTTTACATCCCGCAGTATAGCGCGAAGGGGCGTTCTTGAACATGGGCAAAAGGAAGCCCCGTGCCCAGAAAACGGGCACGGGGACGCATATGACCAAAATTCAGACAGAGAGGGGATCTTTGCCTAACGGCTTCTCCGGCCAGCCCAGGCGCAGGCGGCTGACCTGCCGGAAATAGGCGGCGATGTCCCAGCGCATCCCCTCGTTGAGCCAGTCGATGACCGTCCCGAAGAGGGCGCAGCGGTGGAAGCGGATGAGGACGGCCCTGTCCTCCTCCGCCAGTCCGGCGGGAAGGGCCTCCACGTAGGCGGACACCACGTGCTGGCACAGCTTCATCAGGTGCCGCTCGAATATGTCCCGGCTCAGGGAGTTGTAGATGTGGTAGACCGCCCGCTTATTCTGGGCCACGAACTCCACGATGGCGTCGCACCCCTCCTCCGCCGAGGCGACGGTGGGGTGCCGCTGGATCATGACGGCGGCCTGCTCCCCGACGATCTCCTCCAGCAGGGCGGGCAGGTCTTCAAAATGGTAATAAAAAGAGTTGCGATTTACGCCGCAGTCCTCTACAATATCCTTAACGGTGATCTGATTGAGGGGCCGCTGGCTGAGGAGCTTGAGGAAGGACGCCTTGATGGCGTTCCGGGTAAAGTTCGGCATAGCCACCCTCCATTTGGTTGGTTAAAAAGCTGTGTTCATAGGCGGGGATGCGGTCTGGGCGAGGGATTTTGCCGCCCCGCAGGGCAAAAAATCCCAGGAAAACTTGGCGTATTGCAAGATTTTTTAACGCGGCAGGGCGGCAAAGGGCCCGCCCGGACGGTGTGCAGCGCCTGTGAATACAGCTTCTAAGCCTCATTGTAGCACAGCGGCCCGGTTTTGGAAAGACAGAAAACCGCCAAAAATCCGCCGTCCCGCCGGAGGTCCGGCTGTGGACGGCTTACAGGAAGGGGCGACAGGCTATGGCAATCGACAGGCTGATCGGCATTCTGGCCATCCTGCTGCGGGAGGAGAAGGCCACCGCCGCCCAGCTGGCGGCGCGGCTGGAGGTGGACCAGCGGACCATCTACCGGGACATGGAGCGGCTGTGCCGGGCGGGCATCCCCCTGCGGTCCCAGCGGGGGAAAAACGGCGGCATTTCCATTATGGAGGGCTACGCCATGGAGCGTACGCTCCTGACGGACGCGGACCGGGGCGCCATCCTGGCAGGCCTCCGGAGCCTGGACAGCGTGTCCGGCACGGGGTATTACAGGCGGCTCATGGAGAAGCTGCCCCAGTCCCGGGAAGCGGCGGCGGACGACTGCGTGGTTATCGACCTGGCCAGCTGGTACGGCCCCGTCCTGGCCCCCCGGCTGGCGGAATTGAAGGAGGCCTGCGCCGGTCACAGGGCGGTGCGGTTTACCTACTGCGCCCCAGCGGGGGACAGCCGGCGGGTGGTGGAGCCGGACAAGCTGGTGTTCCGCTGGTCCAGCTGGTACCTCCACGGCTGGTGCCGGGAGCGGGAGGACTGGCGGCTGTTCAAGCTGGGCCGGATGCTGGACCTGGAGGTGCTGACGGAGGAATTTGTCCCCCGGGACGCGCCCTGGCCCATTACGCCGCCGGAGCGGGTCTATCCGGAGACGCTGGAGGCGGTGGTCCGCTTCCAGCCCGCCGCCCGGTGGCGGCTCATCGACGAGTACGGCACGGAGAGCTTTACCCGGGAGGCGGACGGGACCCTGCTGTTCCGGCGGGGCTTTCCAGACAGGGCGGAGCTGATCCGGTGGGCGCTGAGCTTTCTGGACCAGGCGGAGGTGCTGGAGCCGGCGGAGGTCCGGGCGGAAATATGCCGCCTGGCGGAAATTCTCCGCGGGAAATATGACAAATAGGCGTCATATTATGTGTGGTACAATGGACGCACCATACGAAAAGGAGGATTACGGTCATGATAGAATCCAGATGCGGTATTTTGTGCAGCGGGTGCTCGTTCAAGGACAGCGCGGGCTGCAAGGGGTGCGTACAGATCGAGAAGCCCTTCTGGGGCGAGAGCTGCCCGGTGAAAAGCTGCTGCGAGGGAAAGGGGCATGCCCACTGCGGACAGTGCCCGGAATTTCCCTGCCAGCTTCTGCACCAGTTCGCCTACGACCCCCAGCAGGGGGACAACGGCCTGCGTATCGAGCAGTGCCGGAAGTGGAAGGCGGAGGCGTAAGATGGCATCCAGTCTGAGCTATGTGGAGTTTGTCATGGAGCAGCTGGGCGGGGCGGGCGTCATCACCTGCCGCCGGATGTTCGGCGAGTACGGGCTGTACTGCGACGGGAAGTACTTCGCCTGCGTCTGCGGGGACCGCCTGCTGGTAAAAATCCCCCCCGCCGGGGAGGCCCTGCTGCCGGACTGCCCCAGGGGCGTCCCTTACGAGGGCGGCGGCGAAATGCTCCTGCCGGACGCGGAGGACCGGGAGACGCTGACGGAGCTGGCGCGGGTGACCTGCGCGGCCCTGCCAGAGAAGAAGCCCCGGAAGAAAGCCGCGAAGAAGGAGTGATCCCATGGACAAGATCGACTACAAGAAAACGGAAAAACACCTCTACCTCCCCAAGGCCCCGGCCATCGTCCAGGTGCCGGAAATGACTTTCTTCGCCGTGGACGGCGCGGGGGACCCAAACACCTCCCCGGCGTACCGGCAGGCCATGGAGATTCTGTACGGCCTGAGCTTCACGGTGAAGATGAGCAGGATGTCCGGCGAGGAGCCGGCGGGGTACTTCGACTACGTGGTCCCGCCCCTGGAGGGCCTGTGGTGGACGGACGATCCCGGCTTTGACGGCAAGCCCCCGGCGGACAAGAACGATTTCCGCTGGACCAGCCTCATCCGCCAGCCGGATTTTGTCACGGAAGACATATTTGGCTGGGCTCTGGATCGGCTGGCGAAGAAGAAGCCGGAGCTGGACCTGTCGAAGGCCCGGTTCCTCCGCTGGGAGGAGGGGCTGTGCGCCCACCTCCTCCACATTGGGCCCTATGACGAAGAGCCGGCAAGCATTGACAAGCTGAGTGCCTTTACGGAGAAAGAGGGATATTCCGTCGACTTCTCCGAGACAAGGCGGCACCATGAAATCTATCTTGGCGACCCGAGGCGCACCGCGCCGGAGAAGCTGAAAACCGTGATCCGGCACCCGGTGAAAAAAGCCTGACAGGAAAAGTTGAAACAGCCTCTTGACATACATAGAATATCTAGGTATACTATACCTAGATATTCTATGTATTGTCGGGAGGTTTTCTTATGGCGAAGAAGGAGGCCGCCAGCACGGCTATGCTGGTGCTGGCCCTGCTGAAGCAAGGGGAAATGTACGGCTACCAGATCATCGAGGAGCTGGACAGGCGCAGCGAGCACGTGTTCCAGATGAAGGAGGGCACCCTGTACCCGGTGCTCCACGGCCTGGAGAAGGACCGGCTGGTCACCGCCCGGGAGGCGGTGACGGACAAGGGCCGCACCCGGCGGTACTACGCCGTGACGGAGAAGGGCCTGCGGGCTCTGGAGGAGAAGGAGCAGGAGTGGCGGACCTTCTCCAAGGCGGTGACGGCCATCCTGGCCGGAGCGTGAGGCGGTCATGAACCGGTTGGAATGGCTGGACACAGCTACGCGAAAAATCCTTTTCCTCCCGGACCGGAAGGCCGTCCGGAAGGAACTGGAGGCCCATTTTGAGGACCTGCGGGATGCCCGCAGACTGGATGATGAGGCCGCCGCAGCGGCCATGGGCGACCCGGAGGCCGTTGCGGAGGAGCTGGGGCGGCTGCACCGGCCCTGGTGGGGCTGGGTGTGGCGGGCGAGCCGGATCGTTCTGCTGCTGGCGCTCGTCCTGTGGCTCTTGTGCGTGCGGGAGTATGGCTTCGGCGAGTTCAAGACCTGGATGTACAACATGCCGCCGCTGCCGGAGGGAGTTACGGAGGGCGATCCATTCTCCGGCAGCTCTCAGGCGGGAAGCGTGTCCGTATCGGAGGTGTGGCATCCGGCGGGCGCAAAGAATTTGGGACACTACCGCCTCACTGTCCCGATGGCCTGGCTGGAGCAGCGGACCTGCCAGACCTCGGATGAGAGCGGCCCGTTGCGCGGGGAGCCCCGCTGCCGCCTGCGGGTCTGCCTGCGGGCGGACACCTGGAAATTCTGGGCCGTTGCGCCCCGGAGCGGGAAGATGATCCCCGCCGTCTCGGACAGCGAGGGGAACCGGTATGACCTGGGACCCAGCAAGTGGAGGACGGACCTGGAGGAAACTGGATGCAGCGCCTGGCAGGGGCCATTCAGCGCCTGGTATCTGGTGACCTTGGAGCTGCCGGGGCCGGAGGACGTGCCGGAGTGGGTGGAGCTCTCCGTGGGCTGCGGCGGGGACACGGTCCGGATCAACCTGGAAACGGAGGCGATATCATGAGGACACGAAAGCGCCGCTTCCGCGCCTTTCGGAATCTGTTGATCGCCGTCCTATTCCTGACGGCCGCATGGTGGCGCATGGGGTGCCCCATGCCCACCCGGACCATGGAGCTCCACCGCAGCGAAGAGGTCTATCTCATTGACCGCTCCACCATCGTCTTCTCCTGCGAGAGCGAGGGGGAGCGGATGCTGGGCGACCCGGTGATGCTGGTGGCGCTGTCAAAGCGCACCATCCAGACCTACTCCGATACCCACCCCTTCAACGTCTGGCCTAAGAACCCGGAGGGGGCGACCCTGGTCGCCCTGCCCTCGGAGCTGGAATATGAGCCCGCTTTGGTGGTAGGGCTGGTGGCGGTGGAGCCCCCCGCCCTGGCGGAGACGGCACGGCTGACCATCGACGTGACCGGCGGAGAGGGGCCGGCCCGCACCGTGAGCGGGGAGAAGAGCGGCGCGGTCTTTCTGTTCCGGCTGGAGGAAACCGAGGACCAGCCGCTGGACCGCCTCTTCCACACCACCGAGCTGCCGCCCTATACCCTGACGTTTTTCGCCCCGGACGGGACGATGCTGGAAACGACGGTAGACACGGAGAATTGAGGTGCCCGCCATGAATGAAAAAAGCTGGCTGGACACAGCCACGGCAAAGATCCGCTTCCGCCCGGACCGGAGAGCCGTCCGCCGGGAGCTGGAGGCCCACCTGGAGGACCTGCGGGAACATACCGGCCTGACGGAGGAGGCCGCCCTGGAAACCATGGGCGACCCCGGCAGGATTGCGGAGGAGCTGGGCCGCATCCACCGGCCCTGGCCGGGGTATCTATGGCGGGCGAGCCAGATCGCGCTGGCGGGAACGGCGGTATTCTGCTGCCTGCTGGCGATTCTGGCCGAGGCCGCCTATCAGCCTCTGGGACGGCTGGCAGGCGGGCTGGAAAGCCTCCTGGCGCCGGTCCCTTTCACGGAAGCCGCAGAGGAGCGGGAGGTATCCTCCGGCATGGCTGTGGAAACCGGCGGCTATACAATCCGGGCAGAGCGGGCAGTCCTGCGGAGAGACGGGGGCAGCCCCTGGACCCTGGCTGTGGACCTCCGGATCGATCTGGGCTGGCGGAGGGAGCCCCTTATCCTGCAGAATGCATGGTCCGGCGCGCGGAGCAGCGCCGGAGCCTGCGGCCAGCGCACCGCTGCGTATTCCGCCAGCTGGCTCTTCTGGCAGAAAGCCTGCATTGCGGTGGAGGTCCCGGAGGACGCGGAGTGGGCGGAGCTGGACTTCGGCTGGGGCGAACGGAGGCGGACGCTGCGGATTAATCTGACGGAGGAGGCGGAGACATGAGGAGGAAGCGAACGCCCTGGCCCCGCTGGGCGAAATCCCTGCGGAATCTGACCGCCGCGCTTTTGCTGCTGGCCGCTGCCTGGGAGGCCCTGGATATGCCCCTGCCCGCCGGGGCGGAGTTCCGGCGGCTGGAGCGGCAGTCTTTGGCCCCGCCCTCCGAGATCGCGGCGGTCATCCCGACGGGGGAGCCGTTTTCGCCGCGGATCTGGCTCGGCTTTGGAGAGGGCTGGGCGGTCGCGGGAACGCCCTACAGGCTTTCCAGCACGCTGTCTGATTCGCGCATCTACCCCCTGTCCGGCGGCCCAGAGCTGATCTGCCTGGGGCGCGGCGTCGTGCGCCATGACGAGACGGGCCAGCCGCTGGCCCACGCCGTTTACGCCGCCCTCCGGCCCCCGGCGGACAGTATGAGGGCCGTGCTGACGCTCCACAACGCCGACGGGGACTTTACCGCCGAAGGCGTCCGGGAGGGCGGGCTGTTCCTCTTCCGCCTCCGCCCGGAGGGACGCGCCGCCATGCACGGCTTCTGGTTTTCGCCGGACGGATATTCCTATGAACTGACGTTTTACAACGGGGACGGAACGATGCTGGAGTCCGTGGCGGGCGGATTTTTTACCGGATGAGGATGCTTTCCACTTGGCGGTAATCCTTTTGTGATCTCCTTTTGCTTGTTTCTTCCGCTGCTGTCCGATATCCATGACGCTCCCGCGCGACCGGAAGGCACATCGGGCCGCTGTTGACATTGCCGCTGTAACACTATATAATTGGGAAAAAGGAACGGGGCCGCAAGCGCGCGGGCCATGCGTTCAGCGGGACTTAACCGGAAAAGACGCCAGCGGAAGGCGGCTGCTTGGAGAGGAGATATGACATGCTGAAGATTTTTGGTGGAATCGGCCTGGCGGGGAGCTTGGCTTCCCTGGTCTGGCTGATTATCGCACATGTTCGGGACAAGAAGAAGGACGGCCCCATTATTTTGTTTTTCATGTGCTTCCTCCTCTTCGCCGGCAGCGGTTTTTTATACTCGGCCGGTTTTGAAATAAAACTGCCCAGTAAGGACGAGGCGGACATTGTCCAGGAAGATATGGAAGAGTCGCAGGACGCCGAACCCGCCACCGACAGTCCGTCTCCCGACGGTCAAATGGACGGCGGCGCAGAGCCGGCGGATGCCAGTGAGCCCGGCCAGCCGGAAAACGCAGACTACGAACCCACGGACGGAGAAGCCAACGCCTTGGGCGCCGCAATCAACTATATGATTTCCATGCCGTTTTCCCGCGAGGGTCTGGCTGCGCAGCTGGAATTTTCCGGGTATTCCGCCGATGAAGCCGCCTACGGTGTGGACAACTGCGGCGCGGATTGGAATGAGCAGGCCATAAAAAAGGCAAAGGTATACCTATCGACCATGGCCTTCTCCTACGCCGGCCTTGTCAAGCAGCTTGCATTTGACAAATTCACCCCGGAAGAATCGGCCTACGGCGCGGACAACTGCAGCGCCGACTGGAACGAGCAGGCCGTCCGGGCTGCGAAGAGCTATCTGGACGCCATGTCGTTTTCCAAGGAGGACCTGATCCGTCAGCTGGAATTCAGCGGCTTCACAAACGAACAGGCCGTATACGGCGCGGAGGAAAACGGATTCTGATCAGATCCTCCCGCCTGGCGCGCCGCTGTCCCTTCGAACTGCATAATCGGTCAAAGAGGCGTATCGCGGCGTCAAGCTCCGTGATGCGCCTCTTCCCTTATTCCGTTCGCCTGCGCCGCCGCCATACGGCGATATGCCCTGTATAGTCGACACACATGAAAATCGGTAAAGTTCGGGGGTCAAAATGGTACGGGGCGGCGTTGTCGTCTTTGGCGGGCGTCAGCCCGCCTGCATCCTCCGCCTTGCCCCGCGCCATTTTCCCTCCCCTCCTTTTTACCCCTTCTCAAGTGCGTCGACTATAAAATTGAAATTCTACAATTTCCCGCCTTGACAATTCTCAGAACCATGCTATAATAAGCCATAAGCTATAAGAAAATGCAGCGATGGGGAAAAAGCGAAACTGCTCCCGCTTCAGAGAGCCGGCGGACGGTGCGAGCCGGCGGAGGGACGTTTCGTATCAGTCGCCCCGGAGCGGCCGGTCTGAACAGGGCGAGCGCCTTCAGTAGGACGGACGGAGCCCAACCGTTACCCTGGGGAGTGATGTCAGTCACGCTGAGAGGCCGCCTCCGGCGGCAAGAAGAGTGGTACCGCAAGATCATTAGAAACGATGATCCTGTCTCTTTGCAGAAAAAGAGGCGGGGTCTTATTTTTTACCCCGAGAAAGGATGATGAAACGTGAAATTGACCGGCGCAGACATCGTTGTCCGGACCCTGCTGGAGCAGGGCGTCACCACCGTCTTCGGCTACCCCGGCGGACAGGTGATCCATATCTACGACGCCCTCTATAAACACCGGGACGAGCTGCGGCACGTCCTCACCGCCCACGAGCAGGGGGCCGCCCACGCCGCCGACGGCTGGGCCAGGGCCACCGGGAAGCCCGGCGTGGTCATCGCCACCTCCGGCCCCGGCGCCACCAATCTGGTCACCGGCATCGCCACCGCCTTCCTGGACTCCATCCCCATGGTGGCCATCACCGGCAATGTTCCCAACAACCAGATCGGCACCGACTCCTTCCAGGAGATCGACATCACCGGTATTACCCTGCCCATCACCAAGCACAACTACTTCGTGGGCGAGATCGAGGACCTGGCGGACACCATCCGGGAGGCCTTCCGGCTGGCGGTCTCCGGCCGTCCCGGCCCGGTGCTGGTGGACGTGCCCAAGGATATCCAGATCGCCATGTACGACTATGAGCCCCAGCCGCCCGCCGTCCCCGATCCGCCCCATCCCGCCAAGGAGGAGCGCGTCAGGGAGGCGGCGGAGTGCATCAACGCCGCCCACCGGCCCTTCCTCTATTTCGGCGGCGGGCTTATCGCCAGCGGGGCTCAGGAGGAGCTGCTGGCGCTGGCGGAGAAGATCGACGCGCCCATTGGATGCTCCCTCATGGGCGTTTCCGGCGTCCCCACGGATCACCCCCGGTTTCTGGGGATGCAGGGGATGCACGGGCACTACGCCTGCTCCACCGCCATGCACCGGTCCGACTGCATCATCGCCCTGGGGACGCGGTTCAACGACCGGGTCACCGGCGACCGGACCAAATTCGCCAAGGGGGCGAAGCTGGTGCAGATCGACGTGGACGGCTCGGAGCTGTCCAAGAACGTGGCGGCGGTGTGCGGGATGCGGGGCGATGTGAAGCTGACCCTGCAAAGGCTGGTGGAGCTGGTCTCCCCGGCGGAGCATCCGGAGTGGCGGGGCACTGTGGAGGGTTTCCAAAGCACGGAGGCCGAGGGCCGGGACGTCCGGACGGGCCTCACTCCACGGAACGCCCTGCTGACTCTGGACAGGCATCTGACGGAGGCCACTCCGGTCGCCACCGACGTTGGACAGCATCAGATGTGGGCCGCCCAGACCCTGTCCTTCCGGAAGCCCCGGCGGTTCATCTCCAGCGGCGGGCTGGGCACCATGGGCTTCGGCATGGGCGCGGCCATGGGGGCCCAGATGGCTACCGGGGAGCATGCCGTGCTGGTCACCGGGGACGGCAGCTTCGGCATGAACCTCAACGAGCTGGCTACCGCCGTGACGAACCGGGTGCCCCTGACCATCCTCCTGCTCAACAACGGTGTGCTGGGCATGGTGCGGCAGTGGCAGACGCTGTTTTTTGAGAAGCACTACTCCAACACCATCCTGGAGCGGCAGACGGACTTTGTGAAGCTGGCGGAGGCCTTCGGCGCGAAAGCCGAGCGGGTGGATACGCTGGAGGGCCTGGACGAGGCCCTGGGGCGGGCCTTCGGGTACGAGGGGCCGTATCTCATCGACTGCCTCATTGGAGAGGACGAGTTCGTCCTGCCCATGCTGCCCCCCGGCGGGAGCATGGACGACATGATCACAAAGGTAGGTGACTGACATGGAGAAACGCTATACCGTAGCCGTACTGGTGCGCAACCAGTTCGGCGTATTGAACCGGGTCACCAGCATGTTCCGGCGGCGGCAGTTCAATATCGACAACCTGACCGTCAGCGAAACGGAGTCGCCGGATTACTCCCGGATCACCGTCCAGTTCGCCGGGGAGCGGGTGACCAAGCAGCAGCTGGTAGACCAGCTCTACAAGCTGCCGGATGTGTGCTCCATCCGGGAGCTGGACAACGAAAACTCCGTCAGCTTCGAGCTGCTGCTCATCAAGCTGAAGAACGATCCCGCCAGCCGGGGGGACATCATGGCGGCGGCGGACGCCTTTGAGGCCAAGACGGTGGATTACACCCGGGAGTCCATCGTTTTGCGGGTCACCGCCGACAGCAGGCGGATCGACGATTTCATCGACCTGATGCGGGACTACGAAATTCTGGAGATCTGCCGCACCGGGGTGGTTTCCCTGGAGAGAGGCGCGGATACCATCCGGAAAGTGACGAACCTGTGAGCAAACTGATCGTTTTGAGGGGCAATTCGGGAAGCGGCAAAAGCAGCGCGGCCAAGGCCCTTCAGCGAGAGCTTGGCCGGAATACGCTCATGATAGCCCAGGATACGGTCCGCCGGGAAATGCTGTGGGCGCGTGACGGCGAGGACACGCCGGCGATCCCGCTTTTGATCCATCTGTTGCGCTACGGTCACGAGCATCATGCAGTGGTGATCCTGGAAGGGATATTGTATGCGGATTGGTACCGGCCACTGTTTGAGGCTGCGGCTGCCCTGTTCGGAAAAGAAATTTATGCGTACTACTATGACCTGCCTTTTGAAGAAACCTTGCGGCGTCACGCGACAAAGAAGAACCGCTTTTCATTTGGAGAAAAAGAAATGCGGCGATGGTGGCGGGACCGCGATCATATCGGCCTGATTCCTGAAAAGTCTATCGGTGCGGAAGTGTCCCTGGACGAGGCGGTCCACATGATCCTTTCCGAGATGCAGGCGGAGAAATAATTTCTGCTTTTGGCTGAAAAGCGGCATTTGAAGCAATAAAAATCATATTTGAAAAGTGAGGTAACACATCATGGCAAGAATTTTCTATCAGCAGGACTGCGATCTCCAAAAGCTGGCCAACAAGACGGTGGCCATCATCGGCTATGGCTCCCAGGGCCACGCACACGCCCTGAACCTGAAGGACAGCGGCGTGAAGGTCATCGTGGGCCTCTACGAGGGCAGCAAGAGCTGGGCCAGGGCCGAGAGCCAGGGGCTCACCGTCATGACCGCCGCCGATGCCGCCAAGGCCGCCGACGTCATCATGATCCTCATCAACGACGAGAAGCAGGCCAAGCTCTACAAGGAGTCCATCGAGCCCAACCTCACCGAGGGCAAGACCCTGGCCTTCGCTCACGGGTTCAACATCCACTTCGGCTGCATCAAGCCGCCGAAAAACGTCAACGTCATTATGATCGCCCCCAAGGGCCCCGGCCACACGGTCCGCAGCGAGTATCAGGCTGGCAAGGGCGTGCCCTGCCTCATCGCCGTGGAGCAGGACGCCACCGGGGACGCCTGGGACATCGGCCTGGCCTACGCCCTGGGCATCGGCGGGGCGAGAGCGGGGGTGCTGGAGACCACCTTCCGCACGGAGACGGAGACGGACCTGTTCGGCGAGCAGGCGGTCCTCTGCGGCGGCGTGTGCGCCCTGATGCAGGCGGGCTTCGAGACGCTGGTGGAGGCGGGATACGATCCCCGGAACGCCTATTTTGAGTGCATCCACGAGATGAAGCTGATCGTTGATCTGATCTACCAGAGCGGCTTTGCCGGGATGCGGTATTCTATCTCCAACACTGCCGAGTACGGCGACTATATCACCGGGCCCAAGATCATCACCGAGGACACCAAGAAGGCCATGAAGAAGATCCTGTCCGACATCCAGGACGGCACCTTCGCCAAGGACTTCCTGCTGGATATGTCCGATGCCGGGGCTCAAGTGCATTTCAACGCCATGCGGAAGAAGGCATCCGAGCACCCCGCCGAGATCGTTGGGGCGGATATCCGGAAGCTGTACAGCTGGTCCGACGAGGACAAGCTTATCAATAACTAAGGCGATTGCTGTTTTTACGCAGTAAAGCGCGGCCCCGTACAAGGGGCCGCGCTTTGTGCCTCTATATCAACCCTTTTTCTGCCCGTAGTAGGCGTTGGGGCCGTGCTTGCGCAGGAAGTGCTTATCCTGGACCCGTTGGGGGGCGGCGGAGGCGCGGGGGTCGATCTGCTCCGTCAGCAGGGCCATTTTCGCCACCTCCTCCAGCACCACGGCGTGGTACACCGCCTGGGCGGCGTCCTTCCCCCAGGTGAAGGGGCCGTGGCTGCGGCAGATGACGGCGGGCACGTGGTCCGGGTCGATGCCCCGCTCCCGGAAGGTCTCCGCGATCACGTTCCCGGTGTGGGCCTCGTAGTCCTCGTCGATCTCCGACGCCGTCAGGTCACGGGTGCAGGGGACGGGACCGTAGAAGTAATCCGCGTGGGTGGTACCGTAGGCGGGGATGTCCCGTCCGGCCTGGGCCCAGGCCACGGCGTGGGGGCTGTGGGTGTGGACGACGCCCCCCAGGGTGGGGAAGGCCCGGTAGAGGGCCAGGTGGGTCCTGGCGTCCGAGGAGGGATTCAGCACGCCCTCCACCTGCCGGCCCTTCAGGTCCAGCACCACCAGGTCCTCCGGGCGCAGGGCGCCGTAGTCCACCCCCGAGGGCTTGATGACGAACAGTCCCCGCTCCCGGTCGATGCCGCTGACGTTGCCCCAGGTGTAGGTCACCAGCCCCCGGCGGGGCAGTTCCGTGTTGGCCTCGTAGACCGCCTGCTTCAGTTTCTCCAGCATAGTTTTACAGCCTCCTGTTTTTATGGTGTTTCCCCGGCGGGGCCGTCGATATAGTCCTTCTGAATGGCGCTCATGAGGATGGAGCGGATCACGTTCCCGCAGCACCGGCGGAGGTCCGCCTCGTCGATGAGGTTCCCCCGCAGGGCCTGCAGGATCTCTTTTTTATAGGCGCTCCCGCCGGGCATGATCAGGTCGTTGCCCGCCCGGAGGGCGGCGGCGCTGCTGGCCCGGTCCCCCATGGTGGCGTTCCAATCGGTCATCACCACCCCGTCGAAGCCCCACTCCTGGCGCAGGATCTTGGTGCAGAGGTCGTGGCTGTTGGGGGTGTAGACGCCGTTGAGGCGGTTGTAGGAGGTCATGACCCCCTTGGCGCCCCCCGCCCGGACTGCCTCCTCGAAGCCCCGGAGGTAGATCTCCCGCAGGGCCCGTTCGCCCACGTTGCTGGACACCGCCGTTCGGTTCTCCTCCTGGTTGTTGCAGGCGAAGTGCTTGATGGTGACGTAGTACCCCTCCTCCTGCTGGACGCCCCGGGTGAGGGCCGCCGCCATGGCCCCGGTGAGCCGGGGGTCCTCGGAGTAGTACTCGAAGTTCCGCCCGCACAGGGGGTTGCGGTGGATGTTCATGCCGGGAGCCAGCCAGTAGGTGCAGCCGTACTCCTTCATCTCCCGGTACACAGCCTTCCCCACCTGATAGAGCAGGTCCGTGTTCCAGCTCTGGGCCAGGGCGGTGGCCACCGGGAAGGCGGTGGCGTACTGATAGAGCACCGGGTCCCGCTCCGGGTCGCCCAGGGCCGCCTTTTTGATCAGGGCGGGCAGGTCGTTGAGGAAGGCGAAGGGCGGGTCCACCGGCTTGATCTTCCCGTTCTTGTCCACCGTGGACCGCCGCTGGACGCGCAGGCCGGCGGGGCCGTCGCACAGCGCCACGTTGGCCAGACCCCGGTCCCAGAACCGGGAGGTGGTGTTGCCTACGGACCCGGGCAGCTGGAAGCGGTTCCTGCCGCTGTTCATACCGGCGCCTACCACGATGTCCGCCATCTCTTCCACCGTCAGGCGGCCCAGGGCCTGCTTGACCCGTGGATCGTCCGGGACGGGGGGCGGGTTGCCGTAGGTATAGACCTCCTCCGCAAAGGCCTCGGGCCGGATGGTCAGACGGGGCAGGCCGTCGGGCAGGGGGCCGAAGTCGTAGGGCTTGGCGTGGAGCTCCTCCAGCGGCAGGTGCAGGGGGCAGACGTGGGTGTGCCGGGAGACCACGATCTCCTGTTCCAGGCGGAGGACTCCCGCCGGAGCGGTGTTTCGGGAGGAATTGCCCAGCCGCAGGATATATGTCCCGGGCTCCAGCACATAGGCGGCGTCCGCCTCCCGGAAGCTGGCCAGACGGGCGAAGTCGAAGGTCAGCTCCAGCGTCTGGGACGCGCCGGGGGCCAAAGGCTCCGTCTTGGCGAAGGCGGCCAGGGACTGGTACTCCTTGTCCAGGCTCCCGTTGGGGGCGGAGACGTAGAGCTGGGCCACCTCCTTGCCGGTATAGGTCTCCCCGATGTTGGCGACGGCGGCCTCCACCGTCACCCGCCGCCCGTCCTCGGAGATCCGGATGCCGGCGCAGCGCATGGCGAAGTCCGTGTAGCTCAGTCCATAGCCGAAGGGAAAGGCTGGTTCCATGCCGAAGCTGTCGAAGAACCGGTAGCCCACATAGAGGCCCTCCCGGTAGAACTCGTCGTCCAGGTCGCCGTTGAGGTAGCTGTACTCCTGGGAGAAGGGCAGCTGGCTGTAGCGCTTGGCCCAGGTGTCGGAGAGCTTCCCGGAGGGGGATACCGCGCCGGAGAGGATGTCCGCCACGGCGTGTCCCCCCTCCTGGCCCAGCTGGCAGAGGAACAGGATGGCGTTGATGCCGGGGATCTCCTCCACGAAGCCCATGTCCAGGGCGGAGCCGCTGTTGATGGCCAGGATAAAGTGTTCGTACTTCTCCGCGCAGAAGCGGATGGCCTCCCGCTCCCCGTCGGAGAGGAGGAAGTCCCCCTTCTCCGCCCGGCGGTCGCCGCCCTCGCCCGCCTGACGGCTGACCACGTAGATGCAGGTATTCGTCTCGCTGGCGTTCACGTCCGCCTGGGTGATAGGGCGGCCGCAGGGGGGCTGGAAATTGTCGAAGAGCAGGTCCATGATGGAGCCCTGGAAGCGCTTGAGGCGCTGGGCCTTCTCTTTCTTGTGGGCCTCCGCCGCCTCCTCGTAGATGGTCTCGTACTCCTTCAGCCACCGGCGGGAGGCGATCTCAAAGCCCCGGTCCTCCAGGCCCTCCAGGATGGTGACGGAGCGGCGCTCGTTCACCTCTCCGGAGCCGGTGCCGCCCTTGATGGTCCGGGACGCGCCGGGACCGTAGAGGGCGATCTTTTTGGTCCGGAGGGGCAGCGCGCCGTCGTTTTTCAGCAGCACGATCCCCTCGCAGGCGGCCTGGTAGGCCACCGCCAGATTCTCCCTTTCCCGCTGGCTCACCGCATCGGAGCGGCCGGCTCTGGTCAGCAGCTTCATAGTTCCTCCCCTCCGCGCCCCTTTATGAGCGCGTCCTTTGATATTGGCGGGCCGTGCCCGCCGGAATGGTGGGTTTATCGTATCATGTTCCGAAAGCGCTGTCAACAAAGAGTCTACATGGCGTAGTCTGCCTGTGAGACTGCGCCATGTAGACAGGAGGATGCACTGATGGCAGAAATACAATTAGGGGCGATCATCGTAAAGGGGGCCGAAGGTCAACGGGGTGGTCATAACTGGATCACTTATGTTTCCCCTGGAAGAACAGCGCCAGGGTGCCGGGGCCGGAGTGGTTGCCAATGACGGGGCCTACGTAGTTGATGACCAGCTTGTCCACCTTGTACTTGGCCTTGATGGCCTCACCTAGGGCTACGGCCTCGTCCTCGCAGTCGCCGTGGCTGATGAACACCACCGAGGGATCGTCCACCAGCTCGTCCATCTTCTCCAGCAGGGCGTTGACCGACGCCTTCCGGCCCCGGACCTTGCTGACGGGGATCAGGTGGCCCTCGCCGTCCACGTGGAGCACGGGCTTCATCTGCAGCATGGTGCCGAACAAGGCCGCCGCCGCGCTGACCCGGCCGCCCCGCTTGAGGTGGTTCAGATCGTCCACGGTGAACCAATGATCGATGTGGTCCTTCCGCTCCTCCACAAAGTCCCGGACCTCCTCGATGGACTTGCCCTTCCGCTTCTCCTGGACCGCCAGGTAGACCAGCAGGCCCTGCCCCAGGGAGGCCGCGCGGCTGTCGCACACCAGGACCTTGCTGCCGGGGTGGGCGTTCATCACCTCTCCGGCGGCGATGGCGGCGGACTGATAGGTGGTGGACAGGCCCGAGGAGAAGGCGATGCACAGCACGTCCTTCCCCTGCCCGACCAGCTCGGTCATGGCCTCGGTGAACACCGCCACGTTGATGGCGGAGGTGGTGCCCAGGGCGCCGCCCCGGACGCGGGCGTAAAAATCCTTGGCGGAAATGTCACGGTAGTCCAGGTGGTTGAAATATTCCTTTTCCTCCATGACGAAGCTGAGAGGAAGGACATGCAGCTCCAGCTCCTCCGCCATCCCGGCGGACAGGTCGCAGCAGCTGTCGGTGAGGATCACATAATCTTTCATACAAGGTCTCCCTTTCTAAAGAGCGATATCACGCGGACCGGCGGACAGGTCCAGCTTTTCTACCCTATTATACCACATTCTCTGCGAAGCGCAAGAGAAAATTGGGGAATCCTTCGCAATAATGGCTGAAATGGTTCATTTTTTGAACGATTTGCTGAACGGCGCGCCGTCAGATCGTGTTCAGAAAAATTTTCAATTTCCCCATTGAGCACCCGCTCCCTTTGGTGTATAATGATGATATCTGTGCAGGTTTTGCCCCTGCAAACGAAAAATACATACGGAGGACTAAACATGTTTACCGCTCTTTTGAAAAATTTGAAGGAAAACCGCCGCACCATCGTTTTCACCGAGGGCCCCGACGCCCGCATCCAGGAGGCCGCCGCGCGCCTCATCCAGGAGGACCTGATGAACGTCATCCTGGTGGGCAATGTGGACGAGGTCAACGCCGCCGCCGCGAAGAACGGCTTCGACGTCAGCAAGGCCGAGATCCTCGATCCCGAGACCTACGCCGGGATGGACGAAATGGTCAATAAGATGGTGGAGCTCCGCAAGGGCAAGATGAGCGAGGAGGACTGCCGCGCCGCCCTGAAGAAGGGCAACTACTTCGGCACCATGCTGGTGAAGATGGGCAAGGCCGACGCCCTGCTGGGCGGGGCCACCTACTCCACCGCCGACACCGTCCGCCCCGCCCTCCAGCTCATCAAGACCAAGCCCGGCGCGCACCTGGTCTCCTCCTGCTTCATCATGAAGCGGGACACCGGCGACGAGGCCCTGCGGATGCTGTGCATGGGCGACTGCGCCATCAACATCTCCTACGAGGACAGCGTGGACAAGGAGGGCAACGTCACCGTCTCCGCCGCCCAGAAGCTGGCGGAGGTGGCCGTGGAGTCCGCCCGGACGGCCAGCTTCTTCGGCATCGAGCCCAAGGTGGCCATGCTGAGCTTCTCCACCAAGGGCTCCGGCAAGGGCGCTACCGTGCCCCTGTCCGCCGGGGCCACCAAGATCGCCCAGGAAATGGCTCCCGAGTTCGCCATCGACGGCGAGATGCAGTTCGACGCCGCCGTCTCCCCCACCGTGGGCCAGCTGAAGTTCCCCGGCAGCAAGGTGGCGGGCTACGCCAACACCTTCATCTTCCCCAACATCGAAGCGGGCAACATCGGCTACAAGATCGCCCAGCGTCTGGGCGGCTACGAGGCCTACGGCCCCATCCTCCAGGGACTCAACGCCCCCATCAACGACCTGAGCCGGGGCTGCAACGCCGAGGAGGTCTACAAGATGGCGATTATTACCGCCGGGATGAAGTAAAATATACGAAAATGCGTGGGAGCGGCCCTTCCGGAGGCGGGAGGGCCGCTCCCCTGTTTTCCGCCTCCGGAGGCCCGTTTCCGGGTGGTCGATCCGTCCATGGACTTGTCACAAAAAAGCTGATATAATGGGGAAATCAGGGGGGAGCAAGTAATTCTTTCCTGGATGCAAGTGATTCTTTCGTTGACAAACGCAAAGAATGGTTGGTAAAATTTTGTTGTATAAGGAGATATTTGATGAAGGAGAAAAACGCGCTCCACCGCCTGCGGGAGCGGCGGGGACTGACCCAGGAGGAGGTCGCGGAGGAGTTGGGCGTATCCCGGCAGTCCGTATCCCAGTGGGAATCCGGGAAGACGTTCCCTTCGGTGAAAAAGCAGATTGTTCTGAGCCGCTTATACGGGGTTCCAATGGAACAACTCTATCCGGAAGGCGCGGCGCAGGAAATGGAGGAGCCGGGGGAGGAGGCTGAGGAGGTAGTAACGCAGACAGACATCAAAGGGGTGGCGGAGAGCGGCAGACCGTCCCGTTCCAGAAGGCGCATAATTTTTCTCGCCGCCTTATCTGTCTTTTGCGCCGCTGTCCACATCTGGGGAGAGGTGACGCACTCTCAAGGGACCTCAAAAATTTTCCTGGTCTTTGTAGGCGCTGTTATTCTTTTTTTGTGGATACTGCGCGGCTTGCACACGATATTTACATATTTTCGAAAGGATGACTAAAAAACTGAAAAAGGCTCTGGCCGTGATTCTTGCGCTCTGCACTCTGTTTGCCATGGCTCCAAGCGTTCTGGCAGCGGAATGCCAGTCCGCCGAACCGCCCGCTCAGGGAGGACAGATCGTATTCTCCGGCGTATCCCGGCTGGGATTGCACGAAACCCTTTCCTATACGGTTACGGCAGCGGACGGCAGCGAAGCGGTCGTTGGCATTGAACGGACGGATACATACGCGCGCGCCGGCGGAACGTCCTGGCGGGTGTGGTACAAGGGCATCAATACCAGCGCGGAATTTTACATGACGGTTACCAACAACAAGGTGACATCCGTGTCCAATTATTCCATTACCATTATTGGCGGCTCCTATGAGGACGCCAGCCTTGACAAAACCCCGACTTATGGCATTCTGACCTTCACAGCAAAATCTCTGGCAGGAATTATAACTACCACCTGCTGGCTGAAGGGCGAGGTCACGGGAGAGGACGACGAGATCAACGTGACCTGGCAGATGTAAGCGAAGCGGTCCCTTTATCACAGTATTTAACGGCTTTAGCCGTTGAATAAATATTTTATTATTAAAAGGAGCGAAAAATCATGAAGAAGACCAATCGATTAGCGTCCCTGTTCCTGGCCCTGCTGCTGGCGTTCAGCTGCATGGCGGTGCCCGCGATGGCTGCGGGGAACGATGGGATCATGCCCCAGCAATTGATGGGGACCTGTCCAAGTTGTCATAGGGGTTCCTACATATATGAACGGGGCGAGCATCCCAACAAAGAAATGCGGATTGTTTGTATGTACAATTGCGGCTATGATACCGGATGGGTTAGGGTTTGATAATACAATTTCCCCCTACTTATCCTCGTAAATCTTCCGGCATAAATAGCGGTCGTAAACTACAAATGCTTTTCCTGTCCCTTTTCCTCTGTTTAATGCTGGTTCCCTCTGCGTGCAGAGGGAACCAGCGGCAGATTTCCAAAGACGGCGTCTTGGTCTACGCCGCGCTGAACCCGTTGTCCTCCGAACTGGAACAGTCCATAGAACGCTTTAATACCGAGCACACAGATGTCCAGATTGAGGTACGCGATTATTCAGATGAAGGCGGTGTCCAGCGGCTGTTGGTAGAGCTGGCAGCCGGACATGTTCCTGATATTATGGAGCTGCATAAAATCGGTCGCATTAAATCCAATTATGATGGATTTATAAGGGAAACCAGCTATTCTGCCAGTAAATTGGATATTGATCCGCAGAATTCTAAGAATTGGTCTATGTACTCCACTATATCTGAAGACTACTGGATGCCCTACCGTCAATTGGCGCAAAAGGGGTACCTGGAAGATTTGTGGCCCTACATTGAAAACGATCCGAATTTTGGGTTGGACAGCGTTCTGGAAGCGCCGCTGAAAGCCGCCGAGATAGACGGCGGCCTTTACATGCTCTTTGGAGAGGTATCCATCGCCACTTTGATGGGCTCGGAGCGTGTGGTGGGAGAGCGGTACGGCTGGACATTCGAGGAATTGATGGACACATTTTCCCGGATGCCGGAAGGCTCCAGTATCTTGCGATATGATGCGACAAAAAAAGATGTTTTCTTTAATCTTATCAGCCCCGCCTTAAATCAGTATGTGAATTGGGATACCGGAGAATGTTCTTATGACAGCAAAGGGTTCCGGGATACCCTGTTGTTTTTGGACCAATTTCCCACCGAGCTTGATTCCCTTCTTTCTGCAGAACGAATAGAGGAGGAAGTAACATGGCGGGTTTTTGGCGGGCAGCAGATGCTGGAGACAACAACCATCCATTTGTTGGAGAATATCACATATCATGATGCTTTTTGGGGAGGCCGGGCCGCCTTTGTCGGATATCCCACCGCAGACGGCAGTTTAGGCAGCTTCTTTATCCTTCATGGCAACAAACTCGCCATCTCCGTCTCATGCGCCAATAAAGACGCCGCCTGGGAGTTTATCCGGCAGCTGATCCAGAGAAGCGGATACAATATGAACTCCATGCGGGAAGCGCATTGGATGACATGGGTACAGATATTGATTAACCGAAAGGATTACGATTTGGGAAATCGCGTTGATATGGCGCAAACGCCGGAGGATCTGCCGCCCCTGCGGACCTATAAAGACGGACCATCGATCCCTGTAGATCCGCCAAACGAAAATGATCTCCAGCGGCTGGACACCCTTATGCATTATACCACGCAAATTTACTGGCCCAATGACGAGCTGTCCAACATCATTTGGGATACGATTGGTCCCTATTTCGCTGGGGACAGGACCATGGACGAAACCATTACCCTGATTCAGAACCGAGTGGGGCTGTATGTCAATGAGCAGAAATAAAAGAACTATGCAGGGGCGGATGCAATCTGTCCTTGCATAGTTTCTTGCTATCCGCGGCAGGGTGTGGTACACTGGAGGTATAAAGGAGGGCGGGCCTATGAAACGGTTTTTGGTATGTTTGCTGGCGGCGCTTCTTCTGACCGCCTGCGGAGACGCAGGCGGTCAGAATGCAGGCGTCACCACGCTGATCTGCGCTAATCTGACGGCCAGCGGCGGTGTGGACAAGGCGGCGGTGGCCCAGTTCAACCGCACACACCCGGATGTGCGGATAGAAGTCCGGGACTATCTTGATGAGGACGGCTTCAGCGGAAAAGACCGGCTCATGACCGAGATTGCGGCGGGAAAGATTCCCGACATCATCGACCTGGGACGCAGCCCCTCCTCCTTCTGCCTGCTGCCATACCAGGTGCTGGCGCGGAAGGGCTACCTGGAGGACCTGTGGCCCTATATCGACAATGATCCGGAGCTGGGCCGGGAGAGCGTCCTCGAAGCGCCTCTGAAGGCCGCAGAGGTAAACGGCGGGCTTTACGTCCTTTTTGATGAGTTTATCATCAATACCCTGACGGGCGCGGAGGGCGTTGTAGGGGACCGGAGCGGCTGGTCCCTGTCGGAGCTCCAGGACGTCTTTGCATCTATGCCGGAGGGGTCTACGATCCTGCCTTACCACTATCGGAAGATGGAGGTCTTTGCCTACATGATGCGCATGAACCTGGATGGCTATGTGGACTGGGAGACAGGCCGGTGTTCCTTTGACTGTGAGAATTTCCGGGATGCGCTGCAGTTTGTCAATAGTTTCCCCGATGAAGTCCCCTACGGGGAGGATCTGGTTCCGGAGCTCCTGGAGCGCATGCGCCACGGAAAGCAGATGCTCTGGGCTGAGCCGATCCGCACGGTGATGGATATGCAGTTCATATCCGCCCTGCTCGGCAGCGGGGACCGAATTTCCTTCGTGGGCTACCCAAGCGCAGACGGCGGTAATGGCAGCAGCTGTTTTCCCCAGCGCAAGCTGGCGATGTCCTCCGCCTGCCGGGATAAGGAGGCGGCCTGGGCGTTCCTCCGGGAAATGCTCCTGCCTAAATATGACCGGAAGGCGATCATAGCAGGCGGGGGGCCCGTATGTATCCCCATTAACCGGGAGGATTATGATACTGTAAGGATGGTATCCCAAAGCCCGGACTTTGTGCCAAAAAAGACAGGGTTCGCATATTCCGCGTTCTCCACTGACGTGGTGTGGGTTGAGTACCATAGCGCGACGGATGAGGAGTGGGCGCAGTATGATGGCCTGATCAACAGCATTACGAAAATCGATATGTATGACAGCCACATTTACAACATCGTCTGGGAGGCGGCCGGGGCCTATTTCGCCGGTGATAAGACTTTGGACGAAACCATTCAGCTGATCGAGAACCGGGTGGGGCTGTACGTCAATGAGAACAGATAACGGCAGCGGCCATGGAAAATCGGTTCGGGAAAATTTGGCGTATCCCTTCTCAAACCGGGATTTTCGCAGTATGATGGGAGATAACAACGGAAAGGAGCATCTGCAATGAAGGTATTATTAGTTAATGGCAGCCCCCGGCCCAACGGCAATACCGCCGCCGCCCTCCGGGAGATGGAGCAAGTCTTTGCCCAGGAGGGCGTCGAGACGGAGCTGGTCCACGTAGGCGGACAGGCCATCCGGGGCTGCATCGGCTGCGGGAAGTGCCGGGAGAAGGGCCGGTGCGTCTTTGACGACCTGGTCAACGAAACCGCCCCCAAGTTCGCGGCCTGCGACGGCCTGGTGGCGGGCGGCCCGGTGTACTACGCCTCCGCCAACGCGACGCTGGTCGCCTTCCTGACCAGGCTGTTTTACAGCGCGGGCTTCGACAAGACCATGAAGGTGGGGGCCAGCGTGGTGGCCGCCCGGCGGGGAGGGCTGTCGGCGGCCTTCGACGAGCTGAACAAGTTTTTCACCATTTCCGGCATGCCGGTGGCCTCCGGACAGTATTGGAACAGCGTCCACGGCGCGGCCCCCGGCGAGGCGGCGGGCGACCTGGAGGGGATGCAGTCCATGCGCACCCTGGCCCGGAACATGGTGTTCCTGATGCGGGGCATCGCCCTGGCCAAGGAGAAATACGGCCTGCCGGAGCGGGAGAGCCCGCAGAAGACGAATTTTATTCGGTGAAGTGACGCACAGCCGGGACCGCGATGCGGTCCCGGCTGTGCGTGTGCATTCCCATGCGGCGTTACCCGGTCGTCCGCCAGCTCCAAATTTTTTCCATTGGCTTGAGATATTTCCCTCCCCCGCCGGGTATTACAGGTGAAACGCGTTTCAAGGAGACGACTGCCATGCTGACAGAACGGGAATATACCCAGGCGGCAGAGCGGTACCTGGATATGGTCTACCGCATTGCCCTCAACTGGTTCCGGCATCCCGCCGACGCCGAGGATGTGGCCCAGAACGTGATGCTGCGGCTCTGGCGGACGGAGACGGACTTTGCCGGCGAAGAGCACCTGCGCCGCTGGCTGGCGAGGGTGACGGTGAACGAGTGCAAGCGCATTTCTCTCCACCCCTGGCGGACCCGGCGGGCCTCCCTGGAGGAATGCGCCGAGCCGGCATTCGACGACCGGGGAAAACGGGAGCTGTATGAGGCCGTCATGGACCTGCCGGGGAAGTACCGCCTGCCGCTGTACCTCTACTACTATGAGGGGTACGCCGTAAACGAGGTGGGGGAGCTGCTGGGGCTGAAGAGCTCCACCGTCCAGACCCGCCTGGCCCGGGGCAGGGAGAAGCTGAAGCACATGCTGACGGAGGAATGAGCCATGGAAAAGGAATATCGGGAACTGTTTGACGAGGTCCACGCCTCCCGGCGGCTGCGGATGGAGGTAATGAACATGAAACACGAAGAAACCAAACATGCACACAGAATTCCCCGGGTCGCGCTGGTCGCGGCGGCGCTGGCGCTGGTCCTGGCGGGGACGGCGGTGGCGGCGGAGCATCTCGGGCGGATTAAAATTGAACCGGTAAGCGGCTGGCTGGGGCCGGATGGGCCGGTGGACGGCGGCGGCTATACGCTCACCTATGAGAATGACGGACGGTTCCCGGCGGAAAGCCTGTCGAAAGAGGTCTTCGCTATCGGCGAGGAGATCGGCGACGTCCACTATCCACGCCGGACAATCTCTTTTGAGTCCTGGGCGGCCTGCGAGAAATTTCTGGGCGTGGAGCTGGCGGGCAATCCCCAACTGGAGCGGATGGGGAAGGATACGGTGCGGATCGAGGATTTTGACGGCAGCGTCAGCAACGCCCATGCCTACGTTAACCTTAGCTATGCAAAGCGGATGCCGTCTTGTATCACCGTATCGGCTTACTACAAGGAAGGAGATATCAGTGTCAGCCAGGACGCCACGCTTCGCACGCAGTACGCTTTCGAGAGCGGCGACCCGGAGGATTGGGATCTTCTGGTGCCGCAGAACGGCGAGGAACCCCTGGCACAGGAGACTTATATCGCTCCCGACGGTACGGAGGCCGTTATTCTCACGGATACCTACGATATTGCCGATGTTGCCGGGTTTACCACCTGCTATGCCAGCTTTATCAAAAGCAATGCGCGTTTTACCCTGGCTGTTTCTGTCAGGACCCACAATTATCAGGAGCCCACCAACGCCCCTGACGCGCTGGAGGTTATCAAAGAAATCCTGGACGCCTACGAATAGCGCCGAAAGGCCGGAGGCTCGTTTAAACCGCCCCAAGTAGCGCGGACAGCACAAAAAAGGCCCAGAGCAGGAAATATTAAAAACGGAGTGGCGTATCGAGAGAAACGCCACTCCTGTTTTTTGCTGGAGAATCTCTGACCGTACTCCACTTATTGGACAAGTACGACAGCCTATCTAACGCGCATTATTCAAAAAACCCGGGAATTTGAACAATAAAGCTCACTACTCCATCGCCAAACTCTGTGAAGACCACGCCGTGATACTTGGTGACGATGCGCATAACCGTAGTCAGGCCGATTCCCTCATGCGCCTGCTTCGTGGTAAACCCAGGCTGGAAGCAGCTCCGGAACGCCTCCTCGCTCTGATGGCAGGGGTTTGTAATTTTGATGGTGTGGCTGCCGCCGCGCTTCAGAATCAGGATGTTGATCCAGGGCCGGAGCTCCTTGTTCTGCTCCAGCTCGTCTATCGCGTTCTGAATCAAATTGCCAATAATGGTATTGATCTCATAAACAGTACAGGGAATCTGCCGCAGATCGTTGGAAATGGCGACCTGGATCTCAAACCCCTTTTGGTTCGCCATTTCCCGAAACGAGTTGATCATCGCGCTCACCGCCGGATCGTGAAGCGGCAGCATATCGTTCATGGCGGTGGTAGTCTTTACCATGGAACGGACGTAATCCCCGCACGCAGCGTACTTGCCCTGTTCGATCATGCCGGAAATGGCCTGTATGTGGAAATTGAAATCGTGGCGCTGCGACCGGATGATCTGCATAAGGTTGAGCAGCTCCGCCTGATACTGTTTATCGACGACGGCCTCGATGCGCTGTACGGCGGCAAGGGCAAGCTGCCGCAGGGCGAACAGAAGCGTCAGGACAATCGCCGCGGCAAACAGGGCCATTGCCTGGTATCCCGACGAAAGGACCGGCTCAAATACGGCCAGCTGATACCAGATCCAAAGCATGGACAGCAGCAGGACGGCAAGGGCCATGGCCGCACTGGTAAAAAATTTTCGAGCCTGCCGCTGGTCGACCGCCGCCAGGATCTCCGGCGTATCCGGCAGAACGGCCACCTTTCGCCAGCAGCACACAGCGGCCAAGACGAGGGCCGCAGGCAGCGCCAGCGGTCCCGCCGCAGACCGCAGCAGCGCCAGCGTTCCCGCAAGCAGCCCCGCGAGGACCGCCGCCACCGCCGCATACAATACCGGAGAGCGGACAAGCAGCCGCACCGCCGCCGAGAACAGAAGGAGCAGCAGCCCCGCCAGAGCCAATCCCCATCCTCCGCGGGGCGTCACGGCATACAGCGCGCCAAAAGCCGCGCACAGCGGCAGGGGCCGCCTCGCCCGCTCCAGCGGCTTCGCCTGGGCCAGGGCCAGGGCCCAAAACGCGGACACGCTCCCCTCCAGCGCCGGGAGGAGTAAATGGGAAATGGCTTCCGGCATTCGCATCGCCTCCTATAGGATGGTCAGCCCCCTGTCGGCCAGCCGTTCCCGCAGTTCGGGATACTTGCCCCGGCTCAGAGGAATCTGATCTTCTGTGTCAAAGAGCAGAATTTTGTGAAAGCTCCTGCTCTCATCCAGGCGGACGCCCCGTATCGCATCCAGACGGACCAGGAAGGACTGGTGGCAGCGGAAAAACCCGTAGAGCTCAAAAATCCCCTGGAGCTTTTGCAGGGAGTCGTAAGACTGGTAGCGCGGGCCGCTGGCCGGGACGAGGCAGGCCCTGCGTCCCTGCTTCTCAATATAGAGGATGCTGTCCACCTGAATGATCTCCAGGCCGCCGTTTACCTGCAAGCCGATACGAACCGAGGAGGAAGGCTTCCTCTCCGTTTTCCCCAGCAGCTCCTCCGCCTGGAAAAGAACCCTTTCCAGCCGCAGCGGATTGACCGGCTTGATCAGAAAGGCCAGGGGCTTGAATTCGTAGCCGTCCAGCGCGAAGTCCACATGCCCGGTTAAAAACACGATCAGGATCTTCGGATAAGCGGACTGGATATGGCGGGCCAGGTCGAACCCGCTGACGTCCTCCATCTCGATGTCCAGGAAGAGCAGGTCCACCGCCGTGCGGCGAAGAAAAGCGGCGGCCTCCGCGCCGCCGGAAACCGCCTTGTCCGGCTTCTGGATATCGGTCCAGGAAATACGGCTGATCTGCACCACGGAGTGGACGCGGAAGGCAATGAACATCTTATTGAAGTTGGTGATAATAAAGATGTCCCGCTCCCCCTTCTCACCATTGCCGCCATTGAGATACCTCGGCAGATCTACCACCGTCAGCACCTCATCCCGGGGCTTGAAGATTCCCTCCACCGCCGGGTGGGCGTGGGGCATGGCCTTGACCTCTGCGGACATAATGATCTCCCGCACCTTGGCCACATTGATACCGTACAGGTTCCCATTGATGGTGAACTCCATGATCTCGATCTCGTTGGTGCCGGACTCCAGAAGGATCCCGCTGTTGTGAACATCCGCCATTTCTGACACTCCTTACTCTAATCAAATTACGATTTTATCCCACTAAAAAAAGATATCCTTCTGTCCATAGGACCGGACGCAGCCCTGGCCGGTGTTTACGTCGAAGAACAGCGTCCGGGCCACCTTGCCCCCCACCTCCTGGGCCAGGAGCCGAATGTTCTCCCGCTTCAGGATGGCGTTGACGCTCTCGATGTTCCGCTGCCCGATGTTGCCCAGGCCGCTGCCGCCGGCGATTTCAAACATCTTGGCCCCGCCGGCGATTTTGACAGTGATCCGGCTGCGGGAGGAGCCCCGGGCTTCCATCTGTTTCAGCGTCTCCCGGATGCCGGTGTCGGCGTACTTCATGGGGTGGGTCCGGCCCGTCTCCATATTGATGGGCAGCATGATATGGAGCAGCGCCCCCAGCTTCAGCCGCGGGTCATGAAAGCAGAGGCCGATGCAGGAGCCCAGCGCGTATGTGACCAGAACGCTGTTTCCCTGGGCTATCTTCATATCCGCGATTCCTACTGTCAGTTTACTGTCACTCATCGCTAACTCCCAGCTTCCTCAGCAAGAAATTAAGGGAACGCAAATCCGGCGACAGCAGCAGGTGGCTCGGCACCTCTTTGCCGTCGCACACAAAGTTTCCGCCAATGGTCATGAGATAGTCCGACATGCCGCCGTACTCGGCCATGGGCACCGCTAGAATAGCGCCCTGCATGTCCACCGCGAAGGCGGGCACCGTCAGGTTCACCTGGATTCCGGCCAGGCCGGAAAGGGCGTTGACAAAGGCGGAGATCATAATGTTGCCAATCTCGATCAGGGCGGACTGCTCCAGCTCGGCCAGGTCCTCATAGCCCTGGATGCTCTGCCCCAGCATGGCCTCCAGGATGATGTTCACCAGCTCCAGCTTCTGCACCGACAGCATGATGCCGCCCATGTCGCCGCTCATCTTGACCAGGACTCCGGCGGTCACCGCCTCCGGGCCCCCGATCCACTCGATGGCCTCGTTATAGCCCATGATGCGCACCTCCGGCAGGGTGA